>Ga0210057_1005019_pt1 | contig 17218 bp, 17 predicted proteins | sample CryGeyCG2114_010_2_FD_183968 | JGI IMG/M metagenome (GOLD analysis project Ga0210057, IMG submission 183968) | Groundwater microbial communities from aquifer - Crystal Geyser CG10_big_fil_rev_8/21/14_0.10 (SPAdes) (version 2) | ecosystem: Environmental > Aquatic > Deep subsurface > Groundwater ...
AAATTGTAAATTGTAAATTGTCCCGCCACAGCGGGATCCCGCTAAGGCGGGAAAAATTAATTTAGATTAATCTTTTATTCTTATACTGGGGTTGGTGTGAACGAAGTGAACATGATAACCCCATACTTTATACATCATACATGATACATAATACTTCCCTCCGCCGGGGCTTTACTCTCATCGAAATGTTGGTGGTAACGGTAGTTTTTATGCTTTTGGGGACACTGTTGATTAGCTCTCTTTTTTCAATATTGAAAAGCAATACTAAGGCGGAGTTAATGAAAGAGATTCGCCAAAGCGGCAGTTATGCTTTGGACGTGATGAGTAAGATGATCACTAATGGTACTATTACTGAAAGTAATTGTAATGCTGCTGGTAGTGCTATTACTATTAAAAATCCCGATGGCGAAGAGACTACTTTCAGTTGTGGTGATGATCCTACCCGTATTGCTTCCGGCAGTGCCCAGTTAACCAGCACCCAATCGATAAAAGTCAAGTCATGCGAGAGTGTCTTTCAGTGTGAAATGATTGGTGAAAATGCCCGGCAAGTGATTATTAATTTTACTTTAACGCAACAGGGATTTTCGCCGCGTCCTGAAGAACAGGCTCAACAAATATTTCAAAAAGTAATAACGGTAAGGAATAAATAGAAGAGAAAGTTTTTTCTTGACTTTCGTTTCTTTTTCTTTTAATCTTTATATAGTTAGTTGGGATTTTTTTATATATATTCTCTTGGTAAGAAATACTTATTCTTATAGATTCCCGCTTTTGCGGGAATGACAGGACGCCGTCATCTGATTCTGGCTTGCTCTAGCCCTGTATCGAATGGTACAGGGTCCAGAATCCATCCCTAAAAGTCCTGGCTCGTCCAGGATCTCTGGATGCTCCGCCAGCTGGCGGAGCAACCACAGGTTGGAGATAAAGCGATATTAATAAACGCGCTAAGCGCGACACAAAGCAGAACACAAAATACCGACCGCAAGAGCGGGTTTTTTATAAAATATGGATTTTATTGGTTTAGATATCGGCTCATCATTAATCAAGGTAGCCCAAGTAGCGCATCGGGGAGGTAAGTTTAATTTATTAGCCTTAGGTAAGGTAGATGCGCCTCGTCCCGGTTTAGCTTCTGAGGCAAGTAAGGATCATATCGCCGTGGCTGAGGCAATTAAAAAGCTTTTGGCAGACTTGGGGATTAAAACACGAGATGCAGTCGTTGCTTTGCCGGAGAGTAAAATTACCAGTCGGGTAGTTAAGATGCCGCTGATGACCGACGAGGAGTTGGTGTCTTCTTTAGAATATGAAGCGGATGCCTTTGTTCCTTTTCCTATCGCCGATGCTGTTTTGCGCCATCAGTTGGTGAAACGCGACGAAAAGAATAAGGTTTGCGAGGTACTTTTGGTAGCCGCTCCTAAACGCTTAGTTAGTAAGTATACCGATCTTTTAAAGTTGGCAGGATTACAGCCTTTAGCCTTAGAAACAGAAATTTTATCTTTAAATCGGGCTTTAACAACAGCAGAGAGCCCTAACACGATGATTGTTGATTTTGGTTTTCATAGTTGCAATTTTGCCATTTCTTGTCATGGCGATATTTTCTTGACCCAGTCTTTTCCTATTGCTGGTGAAGTTTTAACTAAAGCCTTAGCGGCAGAGTTGAAAATTGATCCTTCTCAAGCCGAAGAATATAAAAAGGCTTATGGGTTGACAGAGGAAGTTTTGGAAGGGAAAATTAAAAAAATATTAGCTCCTTTGGTTCAAAGTGTCACCGGGGAGATGAAAAAAGCGATTCAATATTTTGAACAAGAGGAAAAAGAAACGGTCAAATTAAATATTCTTGCCGGGGGGTCGGCTAGTTTGCCTAATGTGGCTTCTGATATTACTACCGCCTTAGGCATTGAAACGCAAATTGCTAATCCTTTTGCTTTGTTGGAGTTTGATCGGAAAATTTTTTCTGAATTTTTAGATGACGGCCCAATTTATTCGGTAGTAATTGGTTTGGCGAAAAGAGAAACGTAAGGATAGTTAAAAGTTCAAAGTTAAAAATTAAAAATCAAGGAAGGTATGGTGAAAACAAAAACGATTAGCTTTTTGGAAGAAGCTCGGCCAGTACAAGCGGCAGAAAAGCAAAAGATAGCCAAGATAAAGAAAATGAGCATTAGTTTGTTATTGACTTGGGTTTTATTATTGGCGATTGTTTTTGGTTTTTCTCTCTTTGTCAATAACCAAAATAAATCTCTTTTAACGGAAAAGAGTCGTTTAAATCAAAATTTGCTCCAACTTGAAGATAAAGTTAGCCACATATTAATTTTAAAAGAGAGATTGGGGAAGATTTCTAAAATTATTAGTAAAAGACAGGATTTTGCCGATCCCTTAAATAATTTTTTTGTTTCTCTTCCCCCGGGGATTAGTTTAAGTAGTGTGGTAATAGAAGCTGGCAAAGTTAAAGTTGGCGGTTCGGGTGATATTATTTCAATTTCCCAATTAGCCCAGAATTACACCGGGGAAAAAGATGATTGGTTTAAAAAAGCGACCTTAACATCGTTGAATAAAGAAAAAGAATCATTAGGTTTTAGCTTTAGTCTTTTAATTGAGTTTTAAAATGAAAATATCTTTTGGTAAATATAGTCAATATCAGATTTATCTTCCCTATTTGGTGACAGCGCTGATTGTTTTATTTACCTTTTCTCTTTTTACTGCCCAGATTAAGAAAATTATTAGTCTTTGGCAGAGCAATAAGATTCAAGAAGAGGAAATAGGAAAATTAAAGCAAAGAATTAGCCAGATTGAATCGTTTTCCGATGATCAAATTGATAAGCAAATAAGTGATGCTTTATCGGCGTTGCCAAGGGTGAAGGATCCTACCTTAGCTTTTTCTGCTACTAAAGCTTTAGCTTTTGAAAGTGGTTTGTTGGCGGAAGAGATTGCTTTTTCTCCGGGGAAAATTGCTAAGGAAATAGAAGAAACAGCTTCTCATTTAGCCAAGGTTGAGGAAATGTTAATTACTCTTCAAGTTCAAGGCAGTCAGGAAAATATTATAAAAATAGTCCGACAAATTAACCAATCGCAACCTTTAATGGAGCTTAAGAGTATAGATTTAGAATCTTTCCCTGATATTGCCGCTAAATTAAGCATTAATATTTATTTTTCGCCGGTAGCGGTGGGAGAAGTTTCGGCGAAGGCAGATGTTCTTCCTACCTTAGAAGAAGAAAATACTTATAAGAAGATTGCCGATTTTAGAAAATTGGGTTCGGGCGTAGTGATTGGTGAAAGCGAATTTACTCCCGGTGATCCGACTCGCGATCCCTTCATTTATAGCCAATAGGTAATTTTGTGGTTAGAAATTAAGTAATATTTGCGCCCTTTTGCCTGCTTTTTGCGCCTTGATATTAAGAAGATTACGCAAGGCAATAATTACTTTTCCGCTTTTGCCGATAATTCTTCCTCTATCATCTTCATCCACATCGACTAAAAAGGTAGTCGTTTCGTTTTCTTCTTTTTTTTCAATTTTAACCGCCTCCGGCTTTTGAACAATATTTTGGATGAGGTATTTTAAGAAAAGTTTCATATTAACGCTGTTTTTATCAATTTTCTTACTTGATCGCTCATTTGCGCGCCGTGGTTTAGCCAATAATTGAGGCGGTCTTTTTTGATTTTAAGTTCCGGCGGTTGGAGCCGAGGATTATAATAACCGATTCGGTCAATTGTTTTTCCATCCCGTTTACTGCGGGCTTCGGCAATAACTACCCGGTAGGCATGGTGATTTTTTTTCCCTACTTGGGAAAGTCGTATTTTTAACATGGTTTAGCTAAATTAGTTTTGGATGATTCTAACTTTCGTCAGAATGACGATTAAGGATGTCTAAGCCGTCATTCTGAACTTGATTCAGAATCGTCTTCAGATGATCCTGATTTTCATCAGGATGACAACAAGGGATGATCCCGATTTCTGTCAGAGTCTGTCCTGAACTGGATTCAGGAATAACACCGAGATATTTATATCTGAAATTATATCATTTTAACCTTTTTTTCTCAATCTTTAATCCTTCCAATGCTTTTTGAGCCGCATTTTGTTGAGCCACTTGTTTTGATTTCCCCCTCCCCTCCCCTATTTTTTGGTTATTCATCAAAATGGCAAAGACAAAGGTTTTATTGTGATCCGGTCCACTGCTTTTAATTAATTGATAATCCGGGGCATTTCCCCATTTTTTTTGAGTAATTTCTTGTAATAAACTTTTATAGTCTTTGAGTATTGGCTCCTTGGTTATTTTTTGGATTTGAGGAAGGATGTTCTTTTTTAAGAAACTTTGGATGGCTTTTAGTCCCTGATCTTTATAAATAGCTCCTATTAAGGCTTCAAAAGTATTAGCTAAAAGAGAGCGGTTTTGGCGGCCCCCTTCTTTTTTTTCACCTCGGCTTAAAAGAAGAAAGTCGTTTAAGTTAAGTTTTTGGGCAATTTTTGCCAGTGATTCTGTACAAACTACTTTAGCGCGGAAGTTAGTTAGATATCCTTCGGGCTGGTGGGGAAAACGATTAAAAATTTGATCAGAAACCCAAAATTCTAAAATAGCATCACCCAAGAATTCCAATCTTTCATTAGAAGATAAGTTTAGTTTGGGGTGTTCGTTTAAATAGGAGCGATGAGTAAAAGCTCTTTCTAATAAAGCCTTGTTTTTAAATTTTATGCCGATGACTTTTTCTATTTTGGTGTAAGAAAACATGAGAATAATTTCTAATTTCTAATTTTAAATTTTAAATTCTTAATGATTGTTCCCAAGGTACCATTAACAAACTTGGGTGAATTTTCGCTCCCGAACTCTTTACTTAATTCTATCGCTTCGTCAATAATTACCCTAAAAGGCTCTTTCTTGCTAATTAAAAGCTCAAAAATAGCTAAACGTAAGATGGCTAAATCAATTTTATTGAGTCTATTGACAGGGAACTCTGGCGCTGCTTTTTCAATTTTGGGGTCAACTTTATCAAGATTTTTGATTATTTTTTGAGTTTCTGAAGAAAAGTCTTGATTTTGTTTTTTCAAAAAAGAATAGGAGAAAAGTTCTTGAACGATTTTTTGTCTGGCCAAATGGCGAGGATCAGATTTCTTTTTCATAATAAAAGATTTTTACGGATTTAGTCTTTGGTTCTTTTCTCTTCTTTACTTTTGACTTTTAACTTTGGACTTTGGACTATTTCTTCTCCCTTGTAAAAACCACAATAAGGGCAAACCTGATGAGGAGCTATCAATTTTCCGCAATGGGAGCATTTAATTAATGCCGGCGGGGTTAACTTTTGCGCGGCTCGTCTCTTTCCTTGTCTACGGGTGGATATTCTTCTTTTTGGTAAAGCAGTCATAAAATAAGTTAAAAGTCCAAAGTCAAAAATTGGATACAAGATACATGATACAAAGATACACGATAACAAAATGTAAACTCAAATGTTAAATGTCAAAGATACAGGTTAAATATCAAATTTTTTAAAGAACAGAAAAAAAAATTTAAGATTTAAGATCAATTTTTGGTTTTAAAATTTGGGATTTAAGATTAAAACTCTTGATTTTGACTTTTGCCAGAGTGGTACTTTAACAACGAAACAATAAGGCAATGTTTTCTTTTTTTGAATTTTGTATTTCGGATTTGTTTCGGATTTCGTCCGCCAGCTGGCGGATTTAATTTCGGATTTTCTTTTCTCCTTGTATCTTTGTATCGTCTACTTTAGTTTGGTTCTACGAGCTTTATTGTATATTTTTTTAGCTTTTTTTTCAAGAGGGGAAATTGATTAATTTGACGGACGATTTTGGCGGCAGTTTTCCGGGCGCGGTTAATGAGTTGATAATCAGTTAACGAGGCTATTTTCATTTTAGGGAAACCATGTTGAGCAGTACCAAAGATTTCTCCTGGTCCCCTTTCTGCCAAATCCATTTCTGCTAATTTGACACCAATATTATTTTGTTGAAAGATTTGCAATCGTTGATAGGCATGTTGACTAACATTGAAAGAAGGGAAAAGGAAACAATAGGATTGTTTTTTCCCTCTGCCGACGCGGCCGCGTAGTTGGTGTAATTGGGCTAAACCAAAGCGCTCTGCCCCCTCAATGACGATGATGGTGGCATTGGGAATGTCAATACCTACTTCAACGACTGGTGTAGCGACTAAAATATCTATTTTCCCTTGGTTGAATTGTTTAATAATACTGTTTTTTTCCTTTATTTTGAGTTTGCCGTGAATTAGAGATAATTTTAAATTAGAGAAAACTCCTTTTTTTAGTTTTTTGTATTCTGTTGTCGCGGCGCGAATATTTTTCATCAGTTCCTTTTCTGATTCTTCAATGAGAGGGCAGATAATAAAAACCTGTGAGTGATAATTTTTTATTTGTTTCTTAATCCATTGGTAAGCATTTTCTCTTTTTTTTTGCGGAATTATCCATGTTTTTACTTGTTGTCTTCCTGAAGGCAGTTCGTTTAATATTGATAAGTCTAAGTCGCCATAAAGAGTTAAAGCAACACTGCGAGGGATGGGAGTGGCGGTCATGGTCAGAACATGGGGATACGTTTGGGACTTTTGCTTTTGACTTTTTTTAATTAAGAGAGCGCGTTGCTCGACTCCGAAGCGGTGTTGCTCGTCAATAATGATCAGACCGATTTTTGATGGCCGCTTTTTCTTAAAAATTAGGGCGTGGGTGCCAATGAGGATATCAAAATTATTGTTATTAATTTTTTGGTTGCTGGTCTTAAGGCCGATTTTGAGGTTTTTGGGCATAATGTTTTTGATGGTTTGATAGTGCTGGGCGGCTAAAATTTCCGTAGGCGCCATCAGCATCGTTTTTTGGCCAGCTAACCAAACATCATAGGCAGCGATAGCGGCGACAACAGTTTTTCCGCTACCAACATCCCCTTGGAGCAAGCGGTTCATTGGTCTATTTTTAGCTAAATCATTGATAATTTCCGAAACTGCTTTTTTTTGGGCGTTAGTGAGGGTAAAGGGTAGTTGGTCGGTTAATTTTTTGAGTTTAGATAAAGAAATATTAATCGGTAGTGCCTTTTTTTCATTTTGCCAATTAATCTTGCGCAATTTAGCGGCTAATTGAGGCAGAAATACTTCATCAAAAGCTAAGCGCTCTTGAGCTCGTTTTAAGGCTGTTTTGTTTTCAGGAAAATGAATTTTTTTTATTGCCTCGTATTGGTTGATAAGATTTTCTTGAATAAGGATTTTATAGGGAAGAAACTCCTTAATTTGTCCTCGAACAAGTTCGAGAGTGGTCTTTATTTGCCAGCGGAGCCATTTTGAAGAAATTCCTGCCGTTAGCGGATAAATAGGTGTTAATCTACCGGTATGAATGGCTTGGGAACGTTGAGAATTGATAATTTCAAATTCGGGGGAGGCTAAGGTGAGACGGCCGGCAAAGGATTTTGCTTTTCCTGATAAACTAACCTCTTTTCCGGCCTTAAGAGTGTTAATTAGATAAGGTTGGTTAAACCAAATAACCTTGATTTCGCCGCTGGAGTCGGAAACAACAGCTCTTTGGATACTTTTTTTAAATTGGCGGTATTCACTTTTGATGTTTTCTATTTTCCCTTTTATGGTCACTGTTTCTCCGGGCTGAATTTGATTAATTTTGGAAAGCAGGGAATAATCAATATAACGGTGGGGAAAATGATAGAGAAGATCATTAATGGTTTTGATTTCTAAACGCTTTAGTTTCTTAGCGTAAATATCCCCTACTCTCGGCAGTTTGTTGACTGGATCTGATAATTTTAAAATCACTATAAAATAAATTCTAAATACTAAATCTTAAGTTCCAAATAAATACTAAATTCTAACTTCTAAATTCTAAATAAAATTGTTTAGGATTTGATTTTATGTTTAGTGCTTCGAATTTGTTTGGAACTTCGAATTTCGAATTTAGAAATTATTTTTAGTCTATTTTAGGATAATTGCTGCAAAAGGGAGAAGAGAAGTAATGATAATCGCCGCAAAAGCGACTATTATAACAATGGTCGCTGTTTTACGCTGTCTTTTGTTCATAGAAAAAAATAATTAATATTGCTACATTGTTAAATTATTGGGGCTGTCATTCTGACGAAAGTCAGAATCGTCTTCGGACGATCCTGAACTAAATTCAGGATCAATAATTAATTTTCAATTTTTTAATGATTAACGTCCAGATCCTGAAATAAATTCAGAATGATATTCAGTAACTTGACAGTTCAGCAATTTGACAATGTAATAGTATTCTTTGAGCTTCTCAACCTTCATATATTATTGTTACCGGGCCGTCATTGGTTAAAGTTACTTTCATTTGAGCGCCAAACTTTCCTTCCTTAATATTTAAATTGCTCTTTTTTAGTGTTTTGGCGAAACTTTGAATAATTTTTTGCCCTGTTTCTGGTAGGGCTGCTTGGCCAAAATATGGTCGTCGGCCCTTTTCTAAATTTGCCAAAAGAGTGAATTGAGGGACAATTAAAATTTCTCCGTTGATGTCTAAAATAGAGAGATTCATTTTGTCATTTTTATCAGCAAAAATGCGCAAATTAAGAATTTTCTCAGCCGCTTTTTGAACGATTTTTAGATTATCTTTTTTCCCTACTCCGATAAGAATAAGTAAACCAGGGCCAATTTTGGCGATGGTTTTTTGATTAATCCCGACAGAGGCTTGGGTGACTCTTTGGATAACTAATTTCATATGATATATACTCTATGTAACAGGGATATTATTAGTCATCCTGATGAAAATCAGGATCATTCCTTACTGCTACCGTCATTCTGGTTTGCTCATACCGTCATTCTGGCTTGCTCTAGCCCTGTATCGAATGGTACAGGGTCCAGAATCTATCCTTAAATGATTCTGGAGTCTCCGCCAGCCCTGCACCATAACGGTACAGGGCTGGCCGGCGGATCCCCAGCCAGCCTCGCCGATGAGGCGGGCCAGCCTCGCCGGCTAGGCGGGAATGACGGCTGAATGGTATGGCGTCATCCTAATGAAAATCAGGATCATTCCTTAATTTTCAAATCTTAAGATTAATCTATAGATCCTGAATCCCTCGCCACAGGCAGGGCAAGTTCAGATCCTGTCCTGAATTTCTTTGGGGGATGATATTTGTGTCTTAGTCATATATACTCTGCTATAAGCATAGTGTCTATTATTATACAACAAGCGTATATAAATATGGACTGGTTTGAAACTTGGAGAGCAAAAATAATAAAGATGAGAAGGAAAAGGTTCAACCACCGGCGCATTAAAAAAAGTTTTAGTTTTAAAAAAATTGTCTTGGTTTTTTTAATTTTTTTGTTTGTTTGTTTTTTGGGAACGGTGGTTACCTTCGCCTGGCTTGCTCGCGATTTACCTCAACCGGGCAAAGTAGTTCGGCGCGAAGGCTTTGCGACCAGAATTTATGATAGGAATGGCCAGTTGCTTTATGATATTTACCAACAAGAAAAGCGAACTCCGGTTTCTCTTGAACAAATTCCTGAATCTCTCCGTCAGGCGACTATTGCCGTTGAAGATGAGGAGTTTTATCAGCACCAGGGCTTTTCGTTGCGGGGAATTGGCCGGGCTCTTTATAATATTGTTTTCCGTCGTCGTCTTCAGGGAGGTTCAACTCTTACCCAACAGTTGGTGAAGAATGTTTTATTGTCGCCGGAACGGACATTAAGTCGCAAAATTAGGGAATTTATTTTAGCGATTCAAATTGAAGCTAAATTTTCCAAAGACGAGATTTTGGAAATGTATTTAAATGAAGCCCCGTATGGAGGGACAGCCCGAGGAGTGGAGGCGGCATCGGAACTTTATTTTGATAAGTCAGCTTCAAAATTAAGTTTGGTAGAAGCGGCTATTTTGGCTGGTTTTCCCCAAAGTCCCACCGCCTATTCTCCATTTGGTGCTGACCCGGAAGCTTATGTGGGGCGGGCAGAGCATGTTCTGCGACAGATGAGCGAGAATGGTTATATTACTCAAGAAGAGGAAGAAAAGGCAACTAAGGAATTATCTTATATTGAATTTGCTCCTCGTTCCTCAGATTTTTCAGCGTCTCATTTTGTGATGTATGTTAAGAAATTATTGGTAGAACGTTTTGGCGAGGAAATGGTAGAAGCGGGTGGGCTGAAAGTAACGACTACTTTAGATTTGGATTTACAGGAAAAAGCAGAGGAGATAGTTGCTCAAGAAATAGAGAAGGTTATTAATCTTAATATTACCAACGGCGGTGCCGTAGTTTTGGATCCCAAGACAGGTGAGATTTTGGCGATGGTGGGGTCTCGTGATTATAACGAGCCCAATTTCGGTAAAGTCAATGTTACTCTTGCCTTGCGCCAGCCCGGTTCAGCGATTAAGCCGGTTACTTATGTTGCCGCTCTAAAACGCGGCTATACCGCCGCTTACTTAATTATGGATACCAAGACGGAATTTCCCGGAGTTTCTGCTAATAAGCCCTATGTTCCGGTTAATTATGATGGCAAATATCATGGTCCAATGCAGGTTCGTTTTGCTTTGGGTAATTCTATTAATTTAGCGGCGGTAAAGATGTTAGCTCAGGTAGGGTTACGCAATATGTTAGAAGTGGCATATAGTATGGGTCTTTCCACTCTGGAGCCAACGGCGGAGAATCTTTCTCGTTTAGGCTTATCAGTAACTTTAGGGGGAGGAGAGGTAAGGTTATTGGAGTTAGTCTCTGCATATTCTGCTTTTGCTAATGGCGGATTTAAGATAATGCCGGTAGCGATTTTAAAAGTAGAGAATAAGGAAGGAGAGATATTAGAAGAGTTTAAACCTTCTCAAGGCAAAAGAGTACTTACCAGTGGTGAGGCATTTATTATCTCCGATATTCTTGCTGATAATAATGCTCGGCTTATTGCTTTTGGTCCCAATTCGGCTCTTAATATTGCCGGCCTTAAGGTGGCGGTGAAGACGGGGACAACTAACGATATGCGTGATAATTGGACTGTTGGTTGGACTCCACAGGTGATGACGGGTGTTTGGGTGGGGAATAATGATAATTCAGAGATGAAAAGTGTTGCCTCGGGAATTACCGGGGCGGCGCCAATTTGGAGAAAGATAATTTTGGCTGCCTTAGAAGATAAATCTAAAGTTGGTTTTTCTGTTCCTGAAGATGTGGTTACCGCCGAAGTTGATGAGGTTTCCGGAGCGCGCTCTCATGACGGTTTTCCTTCTCGCTTGGAGTATTTTATTAAAGGGACCGAATCCCAAGGTGAAGATAGGGTTCATCTTAAGTTGAAAATTTGCAAAAGCGAGGGTAAATTAGCCAGTCCTTTAGATATTACCCGAGGAGATTATGAGGAAAAAGAATTTTTTGTCTTTAGCGAAGAAGATCTCTTTGCCGGGCCGGATGGGGAAAATCGCTGGCAGAAAGGAATTGATGAGTGGGTAAATAGTCAGGGTGACTCTCGTTATCATTCTCCTACTGAGTATTGTAGCACTGCTAATGAAGTGGGTATTCAATTTGAAGAGCCTAATGATCGCGATACGGTTCAAAACGAATTTAAGGTTAAGGTTAAACCTTTAGTTTTAGGAGAAGTAGAATGGGTAAAAATATACGCCGATGATCGGGAAAAACAAACATTTAACCGCCCTCCGTATGAGGTGAATTTAGTTTTATCTGATGGTCCTCATAAGGTTAAAGCTAAAGTGCACAGTCAAGACGGTAAAGAAGCAGAAAAAGAAATCAGTATTGGCGTTAATGTTCCTTGGAACTGGTCGCCAACACCAACACCAACACCAACATTGACTCCTACACCCGGTTTTTCTCCTTCTCTTTCACCTTAATCTTCGCGTCAGAATAACAATTAATTTATAGCTCTAATTTGACAAATTTTATAATTGTGGTAAAATTTGTCAACAATGAGTAAAGGAATTGAAAGAGGTATCCCCTTCCCCCGTCCTTCTGGTCGCGAAATGCCTCTGCCTTCAGATATGGATAATGGGACTCGGGAAGTAGTTGCTGCTTTGGGGAATTTATGGCTGGGTATTTTTAGGAAGAAAATTAATCTTGACCGAGAAAAAACAGCCAAACTGGTTAATAGTTTTTACGAAGGATTAGATGATCAGGTTTGTCAATGGTTAGATGAGGACGATCCTCAATATCGGAAACCAAGAGGGATTATGGTTAAAGAGAGTGCAATGCAAAAGGCTCAAATTAAAAATACTTCCCCTTCAAAAAGGCATTATCAGGGAAGGAAAGTGAGTTGATATTTAAAACTCAAAACAGTTGATTTTCCTGGTAATCTTGTTTTTTAGATTTTATTGCCTTACTTTAGCACCGAATTTTTCTTTTATTTCTTTAACGATTTTTTCTCTTATTTCTTTTATTTCCGCAAGAGTTAAACTGCGCCGGGGATTTTGATAAGTAAGACGAAATGTCCTACTACAATCAAATGAATCAATGATTTGAGCATTTTTAATTAGAGGAGAAATTGATTCAATAGAGTGTATTACCGGGCCCAAATAGGTTTTAGGAGAAAAAATTAAAGTTAAGTCTTCAACTACCGGAGGATATTTAGATAAAGGGGCATATATTTTTTGTTTGGTGGCTAATTGGCTAATTTGATCAATATCTAAGGTGAAACTAATAACATCTTTCTCAATTTTAAAATTATCCAAAATAGCTGATTTAACCAATCCCAATTGGCCGATGTGTTTTTTATTGACATAGATTTTGGCTGTTGTCGGTCCTTGGGGAATAAATTGGTAATTAATAATACCTAAATCTTGTAACAAACCTTCAATTATTCCCTTAGTTTTTGAGAAGTTTTTGGTGGTCACTAATCCAGTCAAACAGAGATTTTCATAGGGGAGATTTTTCTTTCGGGGCAGATAGATATTGGCGATTTCAAAAATTTTCTCTTGAGGAAATTGAGCTTGATTTTGAGAGAGAATATCTAAAAGCGAAGGGATTAGGGAGCGGCGCATAAATTTTAAGTCTTGAGAAAGAGGATTTTTTAGAACTAAATGCTCTTCTTTGTTTATTTGAGCTTTGTTGATAAGCTTTTTACTGATGAACGAATAAGAATAAGTTTCCCAGAAACCTTGGTAGCGAAGGTAGTCTTTAGCCCGTTCTCGCCAATAAAATAGAGGCGAAAACTTTCCCTTAGTTGTTTTTTTCTGCATTCTAAGATCAATTATGGGTGGCAAGGGGGGGATTTGGCTTTTCAAGTTGAAGTAGCCGTAAAGGCGGGCAATTTCTTCTATCAAATCCTCTTCGATACCGACATCGTGAATTCGCCAAGTGGGTACTAAGAATTGAGCTTGGCGTGAGTCTTTTTTCAAAAGCTTAAAGCCTAAGTTGGTTAAGATTTCAATCATTAGTTGGTGTTCTATTTTCTCACCGATTATCTTTTGAACAAAGCCAAAAGAAAGGGAAACTTTTGTTGATTTTTGTTTTTGGTGATAGAGGTCAATCATTGAGGAAGTGATTTTGCCGCCGCTTAATTTTTCTATCATTTTAGCTCCTCGTAAAACTACCGGGAGGATATTTTCCAAATCAATCCCCCTTTCAAAGCGAACAGCGGCTTCAGTGCGGTGGCCTAAAAGTATTGAAGTGCGGCGGATAAGTTGGGGATTATAAGATTGGACAAAAAAAAGAACACGGCGAGTGTTTCGGTCAATGGCGCTATTTTTTGCTCCCATTATTCCGCAAAGATCAATTAAACGGCCGGCTCCATCTTCAATAACAATATCGCCGCCGGGCATAGTTCTTTCCACACCATCAAGGGTAATTACCTTTTCTCCTTTTTGGGAAAGGCGCATAATCATTGTTTGACCGGCAATTTTGTCGTAATCAAAGGTGTGAATTGGCTGGCCAGTTTCAAACATTAAATAGTTGGAAACGTCGATCACATTGTTTAGGGGCCGCAGACCAATTTTATAAAGTCTTTCTTGGATTAATTTTGGTGAGGGACCAATTTTGACATTTTCAATTAAGATGGCGGTGAAGCGAGGGCAAATAGAAGGAGGATTGATTTTGATCTTTAGAGGACATTTTCGAGAAGGGAGGGTTATTTTTTGTTTTTTGGGTAGGGTTAGTTTTGTCGAGAAACCGAAGCGAGGTAAGATGGCGTTTAATTCCCGTGCTAAACCGATGACAGAAAGACAATCGGGTCGGTTGGAGGTAATTTCAATTTCTAAAACAGAATCATTTTTCCATCGGTGGACACGTTCCACTGATTGGCTGCACAAGGAAAGATAGTTGGCTATTTGCGGAGTTGTGGCCTTGGTTTTTATAAATTCGCGTAACCAGGAAACGGGAATTAAGATGTTCATGATGAATTAAATTGTTACGTTGTTATATTGTTAAATTGCTATATTGCTACTAGCCTGTCATCTGATTCTGGTAAGCCACCGACTGGTGGCGCATCCAGAATCATTTAGGGATGGATTCTGGTCCGGCCGCTGGCGGACCAGAATGACGATTATGTTCACCCGCAACAATATAACAATCTAGCAATGTAACCATGTAACAATATATCTTCTCTAAAACTGTTCTACAAATCTTAGGTCGTTTTCGTATAATATCCTGATGTCGTTTAGCTTCAACCCCGATTTCATCATATAAGTGCGCTCAACGCCCCAGCCGAAGGCAAAACCGGAATATTTTTTAGGGTCAATACCCCCGTTTTTTAGAACTTGAGGATGAATCATACCGGCACCTCCTAATTCATGCCAGCCGGATTTGCAAACTCGGCAGCCTCGTCCATGGCAAATGGGGCAGTCAATATCAACTTCAAAAGAGGGTTCGGTAAATTGAAAGTGAAACGGTCGTAACCTGATTTTTCTTTCCGGCCCATAGAAGTTTTTGGTAAAATATTCAAAAATTCCTTTAAGGTGGGTAAGATTAATGTTTTTATCAATAACTAATCCCTCAAATTGATGGAACATTGGTGTGTGGGTGTTGTCCCAATTGAGACGATAACACTTGGCAATATTAATCATTCTCACCGGTGGATTAATGCGGCGCATTTCGCGGATTTGACCTGATGAAGTGTGGGGAGTTAAAACCATTTCTCCTAATTTGGAATGGGGCTTGACATCTAAAAAGAAAGTTTCGAAATCATCTCGCGCCGGGTGGCCAGTGGGCATATTTAAAGCCTCAAAAGCAAACCATTCCCATTCTATTTCAGGATAGGAAACTAAAGTGAATCCTAACCTTTCAAAGAGAGGCCAAATTTCGCGGAAGGCAAGGGTGATGGGGTGAAAATGGCCGATAGGTGGCAATTGACCGGGAGCAGTGGTATCTATCCAAGTATTTTTATTTTTCTTTTTCCTTTTAATTATTTGATTTTGCTTTGCTATTGCTAACTGGATTTTCTTCTTGGCTTCGTTAAGCAAGATGCCCATTTCTCGGCGCTGGCCTTTGCCTTTGGGAATTTGAGATATTTTTTTGATAACTTGAGTTAGTTTTCCTTTGCGGCCCAAATATTTGATGCGTAAGTTTTCTATTGCTTGGCTGTTTTGGGCTTTTTTAATTTCTTTTTCAGCGACCGATTTAATTTGTTCAATTTGTTTTTTCATCTTTGACAACCTCTTTTGCCTTAGAAACAATAAATTTAAAAGTGGCAGGGTCATTAACAGCCAGTTCAGCCAAAATTTTTCGATTCAAAGTAATATTTTTTTGTTCTAAAAGATGAATAAATTGATTGTATTTGAGATTTTGTGAGGAGAGAGCGGCATTGATGCGTTGAATCCAAAGTTGGCGCAAATCTCTTTTTTTATTTTTTCGTCCCGCATAAGCATATTGACCGGCGTGGAGCTCTGCCTCATGAGCTACCTTATATAGCCGATTGCGGGTCATGCGATAACCTTTTGTTGCCTTTAGGGTTTTTTTATGTTTAGCGTGACGGATTGTCCCTGTTTTTACTCTCATAGACTAATGAATAAAATTCTAAATTCTAATATCTAAGTTCCAAATAAATTCTAAATTCTAAGCACTAAATTCTAAATATTAATTGTTTAGAATTTGTTTTTATTTAGTTATTCGTATTTGTCCCGCCTTTGGACGGGATCTCGCCAGAGGCGGTGATTCTGGAGCTTCTAATTTAGAATTTAGAATTTCTTAAGACTGATCACTTATTCTTAATAATAATTAACTGTCATTCTGACCCGCCAGCTGGCGGAGACTCCAGAATGGCAGGTTTAGCCTCGCAAGGCGACGCCTTGCGAGGCTAATGACGGTAATGATTTAGCAATGTAACAATGTAGCAATGTAACAATGTTTCTTTACTTTTAACTTTTGACTATCTTACTTCCCCATTATTTTTTTAATCTTTTTAGCCATTGTCCCCTTAAGCTCTTTCATTTTTTTATATTTCTTTTTTTGGGTTTTACTTTTATTCTTGCGTAAGTGCCGACTAAACGATGAACGATGAAGCACCTTGCCTGTTTTGGTAACACGAAATCTTTTTGCCGCTGATTTTTTAGTTTTTTGTTTTCCCATTTTCCTCTTATTAATTGAAAATTGTCCCGCCACAGCGGGATCCCGCAATTGGCGGGAAAAATTGAAAATTATTTAGCGATGGGTTCTATTGTCGCCACTAAGTTCTTGCCCATCATTTTGGGTTTTTGATTTAGTTGGCCAAAGGTTTTTAGTTGCTCGGCAAATTTTTCAATTAGCTGGTAGCCGTTATCTTTTTGACTAAACTCTCGTCCTCTAAATCTGATGACTATTCTTACCCGGTTGCCTTCTTTTAAGAATTTAGTCGCCCTTTTGACACGAAAGTTTAAGTCGCTATCGCCGATAAAAGGCCGCATTCTTAATTCTTTTGTTTCTTGTCTTTTGCCTGCTTTTTTACCTTTTTTAGCCTTTTTATTTTCTAAATATTTAAATTTCTTAAAATCAATAATCTTGGCGACTGGCGGTTTAGCATTGGGAGCAATCTCTATTAAATCTAAATGGGATTCTTGTGCTTTTTTGAGCGCCTCTTCCCTGTCAATAATGCCTATCTGTTTCCCCTTTTTATCAATCACCCGTAAGGTTTTAGTGGTGATGTATTGGTTGATAAGATAAAATTTACGCGGGCTCAATTTAGTTTTTTACTCCTGAATTAATAGTGAGTTTAACATAAGTGAAGTTTAAAAGTCAAAAGTAAGAAACATTGTTACATTGTTAAATTGTTGAATTGTTGAATTGTTGCATGTCGCATGTCGCATTGTTAAAGTCGTCATTCTGGTAATCCGCCGGCTGGCGGAGCATCCAGAATCGTCTAAGGGATGGATTCTGGCCC
>Ga0210057_1005020_pt1 | contig 17217 bp, 17 predicted proteins | sample CryGeyCG2114_010_2_FD_183968 | JGI IMG/M metagenome (GOLD analysis project Ga0210057, IMG submission 183968) | Groundwater microbial communities from aquifer - Crystal Geyser CG10_big_fil_rev_8/21/14_0.10 (SPAdes) (version 2) | ecosystem: Environmental > Aquatic > Deep subsurface > Groundwater ...
GTGTGCGGTGGTTATACCACAAGGCCCAGAAAAAGGGGGTTGGCGATGACTGGGGGTGGAGGTCATGGCAAGAGGCAATGGAAGGATACGGACCACAAGAAAAGGAACACAACAAAGCCATTTGGAGCATTTATAAAGATGGGGCGGACACGCGACAAGGTAAACGAATTCATTTGTGGTCATTTGCTTTGTTCGCTCTGTTGTTTACGTTGCTATTGAACTACGGGCTATTTAAGCCGAACGATAACGGACGTGTATTAGGCACGATGCATGAGGATGCAAACCAGATAGCAATCAATGAGTACCAAGAAGCAGATCGCCGCATCGCAGAGGCGCTTGACGAATATCAAAACCAGCCAGCGAGTGACTATTGGGAGCTATTCCGTCCGTTGCGCACCTTGTGTGAAAATGACAGTTGCGCGCGTGTGTTGGCGGTTGACTATATACGCGCCGAGTATATGGATGATTTGATTTCGCACACTACTTCGCCTCGCGAGCTTCTTGTGGTTATGGCTGATATGGATGTCTTGGAGCCACATACCTGGGAATACCAGGATATTGATAATGACGGAGAAAAAGAATTAGTACTGGTAGATCTGGATATGGCCGGCCATAATTTTTTGGATGTTACGGTAGTTGATGCCATTGATGGCAGAATGACGAGTTTTAGCAAGCGATTTGAGGACTACCAGTACTTTGGCTCGCCGGATTCTTTATTGAGGCCGGTGCGGCCCCTCCGCTTGTTGGATATCACCGGTGATACCATTCCTGAAATTTTGATCTTCGGGAGCTGGGGGCGAATGGGTACGCGATTGCATATTGTGCAGTACGACAGCGGCACGATAGACGACAGAGAGTTTGTGAATGATTTTGCCTATCCGGTGTACACGTTCTATGATATGGACAGTGATGGTGTTGTGGAAATCAGCGTAAGCGGGCAAGATCCGTGTTCATTCGGAACATTCGCGTATAGTTGCGATGAGATGTATAAAGATGCAATCATAGAATATGATCTGGCGACTGATGCGTTCGTGTATCATAGGATATGAAAATTGTGGTGACAGTATGAACCTCCCCCTATCCCTTCTCAAACAATTCGTCACCATCAACAATTTTGATTTTAAGCAATTATGTTGTAGCTATAATAATTTATTGTGAATACTATGAAAAGTTTTCAGCAATATTTAAAAGAAAAAATGAAAGACCCGGTTTATAAAAAGCGCTATGATGCCTTGGAGCCGGAATTTTCCGTGATTGAATCAGTGATTAAAAAAAGACTGGAAAACAGAATGACGCAAGCTCAACTTGCGCGCAAAGTAGGCACCACCCAGTCCGCAATTGCGCGGCTGGAATCAGGATCGTACAATCCTTCGTTTGCCATGCTGAAAAAGGTTACCAAGGCCTTGGATGCCAAACTTGAGATAGCTATTAAATAAATTATATGGAAAATCAAGTTATTGAAAGTTTTCAAATTGCCAGCGAATAGATTTATTTATGCACCTTCCTCTCTCCTTCCTCAAACAATTCGTCAACATCGACAAAACTCCCGAGCAAATCGCGGAGAAGCTTACGTTTTCCGGCAGCGAAGTAGAAAAGATTGTTCGCCGGGATAAAGGCCTTGATAAAATTGTGGTGGGACTTGTAAAAGAAATTAGTCCGCATCCGGAAGCGAGCAAATTGCGCTTGACAAAAATTGACGTTGGCAAGATAGGGCTTTTGGAAATTGTCTGCGGGGCTTTTAATTTTAAAGTTGGCGATAAGGTGCCATGCGTTCTCGTCGGAGGTTCTGTTCCCGGACTCAAGATTGAAGCCAGAGAGATTCGCGGCATTGCCAGCCAAGGCATGTTGGCCAGTGAGCGCGAGCTTGGCATTGGCGAGGATCATAGCGGTATTTTTATTCTGCCAAGCGATGCAAAACCAGGCGAAGACGCGGTCAAACTATTGGAACTAGACGAGCCAGTGATGGAATTAGAAATCACGCCGAACAGGCCGGACTGTTTTTCTGTTCGAGGCTTGGCAAGGGAAGTATCCGCCCTCACGGGTCGGAAGTTACAAGTTACAAGCTACAAGCTACAAGAAAGAGGGCAGCACGCATCATCTACTATTAGCGTCAAAATTGAAGATAAAGAACTTTGCCCTAAGTATTGCGCGCGGGCGGTGCAGGACGTGAAAGTTGGGCCTTCGCCGCTATGGCTCGCAAACAGGCTGCGCCAGATGGGGGTTCGTTCAATTAACAACGTGGTGGATATTACTAATTACGTAATGATGGAATTAGGGCATCCGCTGCACGCGTTTGACGCGGAATTGCTAGAAGCGGATGCGCGCGGATCTGAGAGCGGATTAAAGCGGATTATTGTCCGCAATGCCAAACGAGGAGAGAAGATTGCGGCTTTAGACGAGCAAACCTACGAATTAAATCCAGATATGCTTGTTATCGCGGATAGTAAGAAAGCGGTGGCTATCGCCGGAGTTATGGGAGGCATGGAAACCAGGGTAACGGATAAAACTAAAAATATCGTTTTAGAGGCGGCTGTGTTTAATCCTGTTTCAATCCGCAAGACGTCAAAGGCTTTGAATCTGCGGAGCGAGTCTTCGGCGCGGTTCGAGAAAGGCGTGGATTTTGAAGCGGTGGAAGAGGCGATTACGCGGGCCGCGCAAATGATAGAAGAGCTGGCCGGCGGAAAAGTTTTGCGGGGAATTGTGTCGCAAGAATCAAAACAAAAAGAGCCAGGAATAATCAAATTAAAAGCTGATGAAGTCAAACGCCTTTTGGGTGTGGAAGTTGCTTCAGCAAAAGTAAAATCAATTTTGGAATCATTAGGTTTTAAAGTTAGCGGCTCATCTGCTTTAAGCGTCAAAGTTCCTTCTTGGCGAGTGCATGATGTGTCTGTTTCAGCTGATTTGGCAGAAGAAATTGGGAGAATTATGGATTATAATTCTTTGCCGAAAACTTTGCCAACCGCGGTTTTGGAATCTCCGGAGGCTGATGCTATCCACAGCCTGCGCCGGAACTTGCGCCATTATCTGGTAAGCGCCGGATACAGCGAAATTTTAACTTATTCTTTTTACGATGAAGCGGCGGTCAAAAGATCGCAAAAGCCAAAATCAGACCATGTTTTGCTAACTAATCCGGTCAACGACGAATATCCGTATTTGCGGACAAGCTTATTGCCGTGGATGCAGCAGAAGCTGTCGCAAAATTCTTCGCTTCTTTCGCGGGACGCGTTTCAAATTTTTGAAATGGGAAAGATATTCGAAAGGCGCGGCGCTGAGCGCCGCAATATACGCGCTGAGCGCGGCGAGCGTTGGCAGGCTTCAATAGGCTTAATTGATGCCAAAACAACAGATGAAGGCCTTTATCGCGAATTGCGCGGACTTTTGGAAGGTTTTGTTGGTGATGATGTTGAAGTTAAAAAAGACGGGGATAAGTATTTAGTTTTAATAGCAAAGGAGCAAGTCGCTAGTATTCAAATCTGGCGCAAAGGCGCCATCAGCGGCTTGCGCTTCCGCACGGACGCGGGCGTGCTTTTGATTGACATTGAAAAAATATCGCAATTAAAACTGGGCAAGAAAATTGAATTCAAGCCCTTGCCGTACTATCCGGTTGTGGAGCGCGACCTTGGCGTGGTGGCGCCGAATGTGGTACAATATAAAGAGATTGAATCTTATATTTCTAAGTTCAATCCTCTTATAAAAAAGTTAGAGCTGTTCGACGTGTACCACGGTTTGGAGGCGGGAGACAGCCTGGCCATACGCTTAACTTTTTCATCAACCGACCGGACTTTGGAAGCCAAAGAGGTGGATGAAATTATAGATAAGCTGAAATTAGCGCTTGTTATAAAATTTAAAGTAAACTATAGATAAAATTTCTAATTTCTAAGGTCGAAGGTCTAATTATTTTTCTAAAAGAATATTTTAGACATTAGACCTTAGACCTTAGACATTAGACATTAGACCTTTATTCATATGTATGAATTAAAAAAAGTCAACACAGCGTCAAGCGCCCGCGTGTGGAGCGTGATTTTCGGGCTGTTGTATTTGCTGTTCGCGGCCGCGTCCCTTTCCACCGGAAGAGGCGGCCTAAGCCCGAACAACGCCGTTGTGACGGTGGTGGTCGGCATTATTATATTCACTCTGGCCGGCGCGGCCTTGGGCGCTCTTGTCGCCTTTATTTATAATCTGGTAGCTTCCAAATGGGGAGGCGTCCGGCTTGATTTTAGGCTGGTGGAGGAGGAAGAAGCGCCGGCAACGCGCCAGGATTCGAAAGAAGAGTCCAAAGAGCAATAAAATGTCATCCCGAGCCCTAATTTAGTTTGCAACACTATTTGTTTTATGTTGTATAATTAATCCTCGGAATGACAAAATAAATCATGTTATTTTGGCACATTGTTCTTATTGCAATCGGAATGCTCGCGCTATATAAAGGCGCGGATCTTTTAGTGCATCATGCCTCGAATCTGGCCGCCAAGCTCGGAGTATCAACCGTCGTAGTGGGCTTAACTGTTGTCACCATCGGCACAATAATGCCGGAGTTTACGGTAGCTATTACATCATCCATCCGGGGGGCTAATGATTTGATTCTGGGAAACGCTTTGGGAACTACGGCTCTTGGTTTGGGGCTTATCCTTGGCCTGGCGGCTTTAATTAACCCTATCGCCATAAAAGACAGCGCGCTTAAGCACGAATTCCCGTGGCTGATGCTGTACGCGGGGGTTATTTTTTTTCTGGCTTTTGATTTAATAATCAGCCGCGCGGACGCCGTGATTCTGCTTGTTTTGGCGGTGGCATTTGTCTGGTATTCGGTCAAACAATCGCAAAAAGATATTTTGCATGAGCTGGGAAAGCAAAGAGTCAAAGCTCGGGCAAAAAAAAGCATGAAAACAATCCAAAGCTGGGGAAAAATAATTTTGGGCTTGCTCTTGATTATCGGGGGCGCGAAATTGTTCGTGGATTCTTCTTTGGGAATCGCCCAAGCGCTGGGAGCCTCTCAATTTATTATCGGGTTTTTGGTGGTGGCCGTTGGCACGTCTTTGCCGGAAATGACAACCGTTATTTTGGCTTCGTTCCGCAATACGCCGGCAGTGGGAGTGGGAAACATCATCGGGTCCGTGACCATGAACATATTTTTGATTGTGGGCATAGCTTCCCTCATCCACCCGATCGTTATCCATCCGGATATGCTGATATTTGATTTTCCCATGATTTTGTTTTTTACGATTTTAATTTCGTTCCTATTCAAATCCAGCCACCGGCTTTCCCGGTTTGAAGGTGGAATTTTAGTCGCCTTATACGCTATGTATGTCGTTTATAGCATAAAGTTTTGGGCTTAGAGACTGTTTAAAAAGCCCTTCACGGCTCAAAACTTGATCTTTTTTTCGTACAGAGCTTCACATTTCGTCAACGATACTTTGGTATCGCTTCCTCAATGTTCAACTCTGTACGAAAAAAATCTCTGCGTTTTGCCTCGTAAAAGCTTTTTAAACAGTCTCTTAATGTTTTTTAAATTATGATGGCAGTTTGGGTGATTGTTGTTTTGCTGGGTGTGGCCGCGCTTTATAAAGGCGCGGATCTTTTAATATCCAGCGCTTCTTCCATGGCCGCGAAACTGGGAGTTTCCACGGCTGTTATTGGGCTTTCGGTGGTAACTTTGGGCAGTATTGTGCCAGAGCTTTCTATTGCGGTCAGCTCTTCTTTTGCGAACGCGAACGATCTAATCATCGGCAACGCGCTTGGCTCCAGCATATTAAAGTTGGGGTTTGTTTTTGGCTTGGCCGCGCTTATCTACCCCATTGCCGTGCAGTCCAGCACACTTAAGCATGAATTCCCTTGGCTGATAGCGGCTTCGATAATTATTTTCTTTTTAGCCTTCGATTTGGTAATAAGCCGGGGGGACGCGCTCTTGCTTATTGCCGTGGGAATAGCTTTTCAGGCTTATTCTGTCTGGATGTCGCAGAAAGAAGTTTTGCAGGAATCCGGAAAAACCAGGGTGGAAAAAAGGCGCAAAAGCGAATTAAAAACTTCGCGCTCCTGGTTTAGAATTGCTTTGGGAATTGTTTTGATTATTGTGGGGGCAAAGTTTTTTGTGGACGCGAGCTTGGGGATAGCGCAAGAGCTGAATATCCCGCAGATTTTGGTAGGCATTATTGTTATTGCCTTGGGCGCCTCAATCCCGGAGCTCATGGTCAGCGCGCTTTCCTCGGTCCGGCACATGCCAGCCCTGGGAATAGGGAACATCATTGGCTCGAATGTAATGAATATACATTTGGTGGTGGGCGTGGCCGCTCTTATCCGGCCGCTTACAATCCATCCAAACTTGCTTGTTTTTGATTTTCCCATATTTATTTTTTCCACTTTGCTGGTTTCGGTTCTATTCAAGTCCGGGCACAAGCTCTCGCGCGTGGAAGGTGCAGTCTTGGTGGCGGGCTATATTTTGTATTTCGCGTATAGTTTGAAGTTTTGGGGATAAAAAAACGGCTCATCCTTTGGTGAGCCGCTTTTGTGAGGGGTTAAGAGCGCGTTATGCTATTTTCCGTTGGCCGTCAATTCGTTTGACAGCCCATTTTGCCGCTGGCATGACAGCCCATTTTGCCGGGCCGTTAAACGACCGCGTAAATACCAGGAAATCATCAAAATTAACCAGGCCGTCGCCGTTCAGGTCAGCGGCTCGGTCGCTTGCCTGGTAGTAGGCAGCGAACTGGATAAAATCATTAAACTTCACAACGCCGTCCAGATCATAATCCGGACCCGGGACTAAGCGATGCTTCAATTTAAGCAGATTGGGAAACGGGCCAATGTGCTTGTTTGATTGGGCCTGCGGAGTGCCGGTTTCAATCAGAAGCTGGCGCAATTCCCTGGGAGTCAGGGTGTGCTTATTTTGGGCAATAAGCATTGCCATAGCTATGGCGCCGCAAGCCAGAGGCATGGGCAAGGAGGAACTGGTTCCGTTGAATCCGTCCGTATACGTGCGGTTTGGATAGCCGCCGTTCCAGAGCCCGCCATAGCCGGTGGTAACAACCCAATAGCCTTGCCCGCAGACATGTACCGGATCGCCGTAACCAGAGAAAGGCAGGGGATTATGCGCGTCTCGCGAGCCCGCGCCGACCATGACGGCGCCCACGTCTTCGTGAAACACCCCGCCGAAACGCGGGTCATCCAGATCAGCTCCCCCGTTGGCCGCGGCAATAAAAACATGCACTCCCTTTTCCGTCAGCAGGCGAATGATATCCCTAACGGATGAAAATTGAGTCGGTGGCACATATTGGTACGGTACCCCGAATTCCGGCATTGGCGCGTATTGGAGTTCAATGCCCACGAATACGGTGTCAAGAACAGGGTCGGAGAGTTTGAGTATCTCCACCAAGCTGCGCGTTAAGCCCGCGCTGTTGGCTATGGAATAGAATTGAACATTTGGCGCGATGCCTTTAATGCCAAATCCGTTCTCATCGTTGCCGCCGATAAGGCCATAGACCGAGGTGCCGTGGTCCAGAGAGGAAAACGCCGCGCCAAAGGCAGTGCCCATAAAATTTTTGGGCCTGTCTTCGTGTTCTTCGTGCACGCCGTTTTCGATCACAAATACCTTTACTTTTTCACCGCGGCTGCCGGGAATATTTGTCGCGTGCAGGCGGTTCGCGCCCAGGCCCGACGGCGGATCCGCCAGATGGGTTTGGAGCGAAACAAAGTCGGGCGTGGCTTCGGATTCGGCATCCGCGGCCGCGGGTTTGCCGGCGGCCAGTCTGCGCGCGTCATTTTCATTCCAGATCGGCGCGCTTGGCTCATCCTCCAGCTCAAACCATTTGCAGTACATCGCAAGTTCCTTTTTCAGGTTTGCGAATTCTTCTTTTGTCGTACCGGTTTTGAAGCAATGCCCTTTCATGTGTTCAAGGTGCGGAGGGATGTCAATTCCATCCTCAGGAGTCACGGTCATAACAAACCCGTGCTCTTTTTCAAACAAATCGCGCATGGCCTTGTATGATGCTTCATCCTTGATGCGCGATGCCTCGATTTTTGCTGATATGTTCGGCATGCTTCCTCCTCTCCCCAAAAAGGGGATAGTAAAAAGGTTTTACGTCTTTACCTGTATGGTTGTCGCGCGATTATTATTGATTAAATTGTAATGAGCGGAAGAAATTAAAGTACAATATTTATAAATTTTTGTCAAATTCAGCTAGCGGTTTCAACTCTTTATTTTTACCGCTATATATGCTAATATAAAGACATGAAAAGCAGGGTGAATCCTTAATAAAAACACGCGGTTAAGCGCGTGTTTGCGGGTTAATAATTGATTAAAATATGGCAAAGAAAGTAGAAAAAACAACTGCAAAAAAATCGCCAAAGGAGAAACCTCAGGCATATGGCGCGGAGCAGATTACCGTGCTTGAAGGATTGGACCCGGTGCGCAAGCGGCCGGGCATGTACATCGGCAACACAGCCAAAGAGGGTTTGCATCATCTCATTTGGGAAGTGGTTGATAACTCCATTGACGAGGCCATGGCCGGCCACGCGAACGAAGTAACGATTACTTTGTTGCCGGACAGCACGGTAAGCGTTTCAGATAACGGCCGCGGCATTCCGGTTGATATCCACAAAGGCGCCAAGCTTTCGGCATTGGAAGTAGTGCTCACCAAGCTCCATGCCGGCGGAAAATTCGGTCAAGGCGGGTACAAAGTATCAGGAGGCTTGCATGGTGTTGGCGTTTCTGTGGTAAATGCTTTATCCGAATTCGTGCGGGCGGAAGTAAGCCGTGATAAAAAACTTTGGGTGCAGGAATACAAAAGAGGCAAGCCGCTAAAGAAAGTTCGGGCCGTGGGCGCTTCCAGAGGCACGGGAACGACCATCATCTTTAAACCGGATGATCAGATTTTTACTACCATGGAATTCGACTGGCAGTATATTCTGGATCACTTGCGCCAGCAGGCGTATTTAACCAAAGGCGTAAAAATAGAGATTTCCGATGAACGAACCGATAAACAGCAAAATTATTCGTTTTATTTCGAAGGCGGAATAGCTTCTTACGTTAAGCATCTCAACCGCCACCACGAGGCCAAGCATGAGAGCGTTTTTTATATCGAAAAAGAGCTAGACAAAATTAATGTCGAAGTCGCGCTCCAGTACTCAATGGATTTTAAGGAAACAGTTTTCAGTTTTGCCAATAATATCCATACTATCGAAGGCGGTTCGCATATGGTCGGCTTTAGGACGGCGCTCACGCGCACTTTGAACGCGTACGCGCGCAACAAGGGGATTATAAAAGACAAGGATGAGAATTTGCAGGGAGAGGACACGCGCGAGGGCTTAACAGCCATTGTGAGCGTCAAGGTGGTGGATCCGCAGTTCGAAGGCCAGACCAAAGCCAAGCTGGGCAACGAGGAGGTGCGGCCCGCGGTTGATACCGTATTCAGCGATGCTTTGGCAATTTGGCTGGAAGAGCATCCGCGGCAGGCGGAAGCTATAATCGGCAAGGCCTTGCTCGCGGCTCAAGCCAGAAAAGCGGCCCGGGCGGCCAGAGATACTGTTCTGCGCAAGGGCGCTTTGGAAGGGTTCGCGCTTCCGGGAAAGCTGGCAGACTGCTCTTCCCGCAATCCCGAAGAGTGCGAGCTGTATATAGTCGAGGGAGACAGCGCCGGCGGCAGCGCCAAGCAGGGCCGGGATCGCCGGTTCCAGGCTATTCTGCCTTTGCGCGGAAAAATCCTTAACGTGGAGCGCGCGCGGATTGATAAGATGCTGGCGAACAATGAAATTAAATCTTTGGTTATAGCGCTTGGCACCAACATTGGTGAAATGTTCAAGATTGACGATCTGCGCTATCACCGCATCATAATTATGACAGACGCGGACGTGGATGGTTCGCATATTAGGACATTGCTTTTAACTTTGTTCTTCCGCTATTTTCCGGATATTATCACCCAAGGCCACCTTTACATTGCCCAACCGCCGCTATATCAAGTGCAGAAAGGCCGGCAATCGTATTACGCGTATACGGACGCGGAATTGGATAAGCTGAGAAAAACCATAGAGAAGGTTCAGGTTTCAAGTGACAAGGTTCAAGATGCAGAGGGAGAAGAAGAGAAAGAAGAGTCTGGCGAGGTCACGACTGAAGCATCTGGTAGAATCAACATCCAGCGCTACAAAGGTTTGGGCGAGATGAATCCGGATCAATTATGGAATACCACCATGGACCCGGCGCAGCGCATGATGAAGCAGGTAACTGTGGATGACGCGGAAAAAGCCAACGAGATATTTGATATTTTGATGGGAACAGAAGTGCCAGCGCGCAAAAAATTCATCCAAACGCACGCCAAAGAGGTGGAGAATTTGGATATATAAAGGCGAATAGGTTTGGGGAAGAATTTGGACTGGCGGGAAATTTTAAATTAATAAATTATCCTGTTTTTGTAAACTATTGCATTTTTTTGATTTTCTTGTATACTGAAAGTCGATAAATCAAATGCCCGCAAGGGTGTTTTTAAATACTCCTACAAAACTACGAATTATCTACGAATTTACAAATATGTGCCTTTGTGTGTAATTTTAGGCTAAACTGTGGTAGTATATATTCGTAGATTAGTAGATAATTCGTAATTTTGTAGTTTTAATATGAATACCATAGTTAAATATTTACGCGACGCGCGGGAAGAGCTGAGGAAAGTAACCTGGCCTTCACAGAAGCAGACCACGAATTCCACCTTATTGGTCGTGGCCGTCAGCATTATAATTGCCGTCTTTTTGGGAACAGTGGACTATGGGTTGAATAAATTATTGGAATACCTATTGCGGGTTTTTTAATAGCGACGCATCGCATTTATGCCTAAACAAACAGGACATCAAGGAAAGCGCTGGTACGTTATCCACACCTATTCCGGGTACGAAGAAAACGTGGCCCGCAACATGAAGCAAAGAATAGAATCGCTGGATATGGACGATAAGATTTTCAACGTGCTGGTTCCGACTGAGTCCAAAATTAAAATTAAGAACGGAAAAAGGACAACGGTCACGGAAAAGATTTTTCCGGGATATGTTCTGGTGGAAATGGTGGTAACGGATGATTCCTGGTACGTAGTGCGCAATACTCCGAATGTAACCGGATTTATCGGCACCGGCACAACTCCGACTCCGGTTTCCGAAGAAGAAGTAGCCTCCCTAAAAAAGCGCATGGGCGTGCAGGAGCCTAAGTTCAAGGTAGATTTTTCTGTGGACGCGCCGGTTAAAATTACGGACGGGCCGTTCAAGGAATTTGAAGGCAAAGTTTCGGAAGTTGACGAACAAAGAGGCAAGGTTAAGGTTTTGGTGTCCATGTTCGGCCGTGAGACCCCGGTTGAGCTGGATTTTTTACAGGTAGAGAAGATATAAAAAGCGATGCGTATAATTAGAAAGATAAACGTCTATGGCTAAAAAAGTAAAAGCAGTGGTAAAGTTGCAAATTCAGGCCGGACAGGCAAATCCCGCGCCTCCGGTGGGAACAGCGCTCGGGCCGCATGGAATCAACATGCAGGAATTCTGCGCCCAATACAACGACAAAACAAAGGACATGAGAGGGGAAGTTGTGCCGGTTTTAATAAATATTTACGAAGACCGTACTTTTAGCTTTGTTTTAAAAACTCCGCCGGCCAGCGAATTGTTAAAAAAGGCGGCCGGAATAAAAAGCGGCTCCAGCACGCCGAACCTAAAAAAGGTCGGCAAAGTTACGCGCGCGCAGATTAAAGAAATCGCGGAAAGAAAAATGCCGGATTTGAACGCGATTAATATCGAAGGAGCCATGAAGATTATCGAAGGCACAGCCAAGCAAATGGGGTTAGAAGTTAAATAGTGGGAGAGCGCTTTAGTCCGCGTTCGTTCGCACCACTCTGGGAGATAATTTTCTCCCACAGAATAATATGCCCAAGCATTCTAAACGCTACCGAGCGCTTAACGAAAAGATCGAGAAAAATAAAGAATATTCCCTTGATGAAGCAATTCCCTTGATAAAAGAAGCGGGTAATCTTAAGTTTGATGCCAGCGTGGAACTCCATATCCGCACCAGCATTCAGGTAAAACAAAGCGACCAGCAGGTGCGCGGCACAGTTAGTCTGCCTAATGGCACCGGCAAAAAGCAGAAAATTATGGCTATTACCGCCAGTCCGGAAAAAGCCAAAAAAGCCGGAGCCGACAAGGCCGGAGGCGAGGAATTAATTAAAGAGATTCAGGCGGGAAAAATAAATTTTGACGTTTTGGTATCTGAGCCGGCCTTTATGCCCAAATTAGCGCCGGTGGCGAAAATTCTGGGCCCGCGCGGGCTTATGCCTTCCCCTAAGAATGGCACTGTGTCCGCGGATATCATCAGCGCCATTGATGAGCTGTCTAAAGGAAAAGTTGCCTTTAAGAACGATAACACCGGCAACATCCATCTCTTGGCGGGCAGCACAGCCTTTACCGAAGATAAGTTAAAAGAGAATATAAAGGCGGCTTTGGACGCCATAAAAGCGGCGCGTCCTTCCACTATTAAAGGAAATTTTGTGAAAAGCGCGACTCTGGCTTCCTCCATGGGGCCGGGCATAAAAATTTCCCTGTAAAATTTTAAAAAAATAAACAGCTAGCGGCTGAAAATGCCATGTGGGCTATGCCTGCAGTGACAAAAGCCGCACCGCTGACTATCTCATATTCCCAGGATATCCAAATTATCGCCGCGAGCAGAACCGCTGGGATATTGTGTATCAACAAATCCAAAATAGTTTGCCTAAATTCTTTTAAAAATCAAGTTAGTTTTGGCAAATTTGGGTGAAGAAATTTTGCATTCCTTAGCTTTATGATATTGCAAAATTTCTAAACCAGATACGCCGTGTTATCGGATGTAAATTTTTATTTTTGGTCTCGTATTTTTTCTAGATTTTTAACAGGATCATTAATGACCCTCCACCTTGTTAATCTCTGCAGGCCAAAGGGCTCAGAAACTTTTTCTATTAAACCATCTTTGACGGCTTTCTGAAAAAGATTTGAACCTTCTTGAGTAAAATCAGTGGAAAGGAAGGTCTTTTGTATGCCAACACGGCGTAAAAAATCATGAAATACGATATATCCAAAACCGTACCCGCCTTGCTTAGCCCAAATGTTTATAAAATATGGCTCTTCGCCGGAAAAATCAGCATCGTAATTAGCCATGGTTTCAACATCAAACAAAGAATAATCACCGCTAATCACATCTTGAATGATATCTTTTATTTTCTCTGGGCTGATTTTTTCTGGTGCTTGAGAAGGTTCAAATCTTTCATTCATATAGTTAAGTGTAAAAAATAAAAAATTATTTCACATAACGCATCTGAATATGAGATGTTTGCCTTATTGTTAATTTTCATAATCACTCTTTTGTAACTTTGATTGGCGTAAAATAGAGCGAAACGTGCCATAGCGGATTTCTTTTTCGTGCATCGGTACGATCACGGTTAGTGTTGGGTTGCCCGGCTTGCGGTATTTGGCGTGGGAGCCGTTTTGCGAAACAAAAAAGAAGCCCTTTTGCATAAGGACTTGCAACACCAGCTGGACTGGGTAAGGTTTAGGCATACTGAAGCGTTACCGAAGAAACCACGGGGTTTTTTATGGTTGCTTTTTTAGGAAGCGGCGTGTCTTCAAAATACAATTCCAGCGCTTCTTGGAGCATGGTTAACGCTTCTTTTTTGGTCTTGCCAAAACTGGAAACATCAACCTCAAGGCACTGCGAAACGTAGTAGTCGCCCTCTTTCCATACTACTGATTTGAGGTCTATTTTGCGCATATGTTTGCTAATTATGCTTGTATAGTACTGCAAAAGAAAAAATAAGGCAAATTTAGGAGAGGGGGGAAAGCGACACCTTAGTCAATCTAAATTCTCGCTTTTACCCGCGTGTCCGCCTCTGGAGGGAACCTCATATACGTTGTTCGTATACTAAAAGCATACCATATTTGGTATGCTTTTATCAGTTGCGGGCTATGCATCGCCGTGTTGGAGCTTCAGCTCCGTCGCCTAACATATAGCCGCCGGATAAAAGCTCGCCTTATTTAGTTTTAACCCCTAAAACAAGGCAAAAGTGGCGGATAAATTAGTTGGGGAATAGTGCCCCGCATAACAAACGAACCTGCCTTACTTTTATCTTGGCGGCCATTTGGGAAACCGCGACTTTTCTCTTTTCTTTCTTCTTTTTCTTCTTTCTTTGCTCTTTAACTAAAGTTACCAAGATTAGATAAAAAAATCAATAATTCTCACCATATGCCAACAATAATCAATTTCGTCGGTATTGATATGGCAAAGAATGATTTTTATGCCTGTCTAAGCGATGTGATTGAGCCGGTTGCATTCAATAATGACGGGAAAGGCATCAAGTCATTTTTCAGCTATCTCAAAAGACATGATTTCAAAAAAGAGAATACTCTCTTGGGTGTCGAATCAACTGCCAGCTATCATCTCAAGCTCTGTATAGATACGGCTGAACGAGATTACAAGATTAAAGTCATCAATCCATTGATTATCAAGAAACAAAACCAAATAGACCTCAGACGGGTCAAGAATGACAAGAAAGATTCACGATTGATCAGATTCTGCCTCATCGGAGGAGTCGGCTATCTGTTTAACAACGACCCTGAAGCGATAATCTTGAAAAGCTTGATCCGGCAAAGGGACAGTCTGGTATTCTCCAAGCTGAAGTTCACGCGCCAGCAGGATAATATCCGGCTCAAGGAGCAGTGCCTCAAGCAGGACATCAGCCCGGTTTATACGGAAATAATCAATGTTTTAGAGGATAAAATCAATACATTAAAAGCCGATCTCAGGCTGTACCGCCCCAAAGAGCAATATCTGCTTGAATCCATCCCCGGTGTCGGACCGATTACGGCCGCCAGCTTCATCTCCGAGGTCGGGGACATCAATCGATTCAAAAAACCGGAACAACTTGTCGCGTATGTCGGCATTGACCCAAGAGTGCATCAGAGCGGAATCAGCGTAAATGGCAAGGGCTATATCTCAAAAAGAGGAAACAAAATTCTTCGGACGAGGTTGTTCAATGCCGCCTCGGTCGCCGTTCTACATGACAACATATTTAAAACGTTTTTCCAAAAGAAGATAGACGAGGGCAAACCCTACCGCGTCGCCTTGGTTGCCGTCATGCGCAAGATGACGCATGTTATTCACGCTGTTTGGACACGCGGCACGCCGTTCATACAATAATCCAAACGCAATAAAAGCCGGCTCAGAGTGAGTCGGCTTTTGTTGCGTTATGCACAGAGAGGGGTTTGACTTGTATATAATTAGTTATGTGATGTACGGGTTTTCCTGCATCCGCCTCCTGGGCGGATGGCTCTTAAAAAAGAATCAGATTTTGTTTTTTTTCGTTTTGGGCTGAAGGGCAGCGGGGAACTAAAGGGGTGAATGCCCGAAGCCCAAAACACCTTGGTTTTCTGCCTGTGGACAAAACTATTGACAAAGATACTATTTACCCGTATAATTTGGATTATAGAAGTAAATCCTCCTGTGTTGGGATACCGTAAGGCGTCCCGGCAAAGCAGGGGGTTTTCTTTTTTTACGGAAACAGCAAATTTTCCTCAATCACCTTGTTTTTGATAATCTCGTAATATTCGTAGTCATTCTGCTCGTATTTTCTGAACATGGCCCAGGACACAAAATCAACCGCCTGTAGGCACTTCTCGGCATGGGACGGACGAATCTTGATTTCAAAACTGTTATTGCCGCGCTTGACCAGATTATCGGTTAAGTAATTTTCAAAATTCTTCTTCAAAAACTTGTTGGTTTCCCTCTGGTCAATGACAATGTGGATTTTTTCCTGGTTGGATAACAGGCTCTTGTTGTGCAAGCGGTCCAGTAGAATGTTGGCCGTGTAATTGTAGAGGTAGTTTTTCTGGTTTTGCAGATCTACATACACTTTTTTCTTGTTCAGGATAATGCACAATATCTGTATATCGTCCACCAATGCCAGGCGGCGCAATAGCCGTTTTTTGGTGGTCGCGTCCGCGTGGTAAGCGTGCAGTTCGCCCACTTTTTTGTATTTCTTCTTCAGGTCGCGGTGTGTCTTTTTGACGCACTTTTCAATTTGGCGGTGGCTGGTTGTTAAAACCATGGTCAGTATAAACCAGTGGCTTGATCTCTCGCCAAACCCTAAATCTCCGCTTTCGTCTAAAAATATGTGGGCCATATAAATATTTCGTCACAACCTCTCCAGAATATCCGAAGTTGTACAATCCGCGCGGCGGTGTAAAATACACCTCTAAGTATACCGAATATATACAACGTCTAAGCGATCAGGCAGTATAGACGAGCGGATGCAAGTGAAATTACTTGTATATCTTTTGTTTAATAATGTCAATGATGTTGGACCCAACTGCTACCGCTCCTAAAATGTAAACAATTTCTTTCCACAGATTTCCTGCAATTAATCCGATAATAAATAAAACCACAATAGCTAAAGTCGTATTGAAGAATATTACATCTCCTGCGTTTCGTCTTTTACTCAAAAACCATACTGCTAGAGCCATGATTACAACAATGGGCAAATAAAGTATGTTTGCTAATTCCATATTTGCACTTTAGTTCACAGAAAAAATGAAAGTAAAGATAAAATAATAATTGTTATCGAGCTTAACATATTGATTGTAGTTTGCCACTTATCTTTGGGCTGGTGTCCATGTCTTTCTTTAAATAATTCATTTAATGATGATGCTTGATATAAGGTGGCTATAACAGCAATGATTGCTAATGCGACATTGACGCTCCATAGTTGATATACTGTATAGGTGCCTAAAATTGTAAAAATAATGCCCATAAAATTTATCTAATTTTTTTGATAAAAGATTTTATATCTATATCTTTAAGGTGTTGAGCGACAATATCTTGTGTAGCCATTATATACATGGCATCATTTCTATTTTTAGTAGCAAGAGATGAAATTACTTTTCCAAATTCCCACACAACTCCTTTAGTCCATTCTTTATACTCACTATACTTATCAATATCAGCTTCAAGACAACCAAGCATTTTGTTTTTAAATTCGTTTTTTGCGGTCTCCGGCCATGAATGACAAACACCTTCAACTGCACTTGAAATAGTATCCATTTCTATTTCTTTCATGAGCATACTCTATAGTGTACCCCTTGTCTAGACAGCAATACAGGTTGAATTAGGTGGATTTTTTAACTGTGGATAATTATAATTGTTTTTTGAAACAGTAATTGCGTTGCGGTTGTTTTGCAAGGATGCGGATATCA
>Ga0210057_1005021_pt1 | contig 17216 bp, 29 predicted proteins | sample CryGeyCG2114_010_2_FD_183968 | JGI IMG/M metagenome (GOLD analysis project Ga0210057, IMG submission 183968) | Groundwater microbial communities from aquifer - Crystal Geyser CG10_big_fil_rev_8/21/14_0.10 (SPAdes) (version 2) | ecosystem: Environmental > Aquatic > Deep subsurface > Groundwater ...
CTGAACGAATATTCTGCGCAAATAAGCGTGGAGCACATACCGCCGTATAGCCCTGAATTGAACCCAATAGAAACGTGCTGGAAAGTAACAAAGAATAGGGTTACAAAATCACAGTACTTTCCAACGATAGAAGAGATGCAGGAAGCATTGGAAAACTTTTGGGCCGAACATATTTTTATGCAAGATTTTATGCGTTACTTATGTCGTTGACTATAATGGGAATAAATTTATAAATACCCCTTTTCTAAATACCCCCTGAGAGGCATGAGTGAATTGGAACAACCCCAACGGATAAATGTGGATCTTTCTAAGCCCCACCATGAGACAATATACAGCATGCTGCTTGAAGGGGATGAGATCACATGGCAGTCTCTGCTTTATGAGCTTGTGAAGACAGAGCAGATGGACCCATGGGACATAGATGTCTCCCAGCTCGCAAGGAGATATATCAATGTAGTCAAGAAGATGAGCGCTATGGACCTGAGGGTCTCAGGCAAGGTCGTCCTTGCTGCTGCAATCCTTCTCAAAATAAAATCCACAAGGCTCCTTGAAGAGGACCTTACTCAGTTCGATAATCTCATATCAGGGGAAAGCGAGGAATCATTGCTGCAGGAAGAGGGCGTAGAGCCAAGCAAAGGCAGGATGAAGTTTGACGGTTTAAGGCTTATCCCGAAGACGCCTCAGCCGAGGGCGAGGAAAGTCTCCATCTATGATCTTGTCGAGGCGCTCCAGGAAGCGCTTGAAGTCAAGAGGAGAAGGCTGCTCCGTGAGGACTATGTCCCTGATATGCAGATCCCCGAGAAAAAATATGACATCTCTCAGCTGATGAGCAGCCTCTACCAGAGGGTCATGGGTTTCTTCACGTCAAGCGCAGGATCGAAGCTGACCTTCGAGCAGCTTGTGCCTTCTGACAGGAAAGAGGACAAGATACTTACGTTCATCCCATTGCTCCATCTTGCGAACAACCTTAAGGTTGACTTAATGCAGGAAACTCCGTTCGGAGAGATAGAGATAAGGCTGAGCAATGCAAGGGAGATAAACAAGGAATTAGGCGATATAACTGAGGGATGATCTTCTCCTGATTATATAATACTCTCTTTTGTCTCTGCCTTCTTATCAGAATCAATTCTAAGGGATCTAATGGACCTGATAAAAAGAATGAAGGATCTATCAACATCAAATAAATAATAAATATCTTCGGCCTAAAGGTTACAAAAACCAAAGGTTTTTGGAACTAGGAAAATTGAAAATTTTCCGTTGCCGAAGTATTTCCAAAAATCGCATGAAACGAAAAAAGACCTCGGCATAAATGCAGAGGTACTGCAACCAAGGTTTGCAGGCCTGGAAACGATTTGCGTTTCCAGTATTCTGCGATTTTTGATAAATAAAAAAATAATAAGAACTCAAACCTTCATATGCACATAGACCGTGGACACAGCCTTCACAGCGACCATCGCTCCCAATACGATCACAAGCGACGTGTCGAAGGGGAAGATCCCTGTTGCCAGCCCCATATTCTGGTATGTCTGGTATAAAGCGACGCCCAATATCGCGAGCACAGCCCCGAAAGAGACATTCCTCTCGATGAGCAATTGGTGGTAGTTCTCCCTCTCATCATGCGTCTTAGGCAGCTTTATCATTATGTGGAGCATGTCCAATATTATTATGCCCATGACAACACCGAAAACCCACATCTTTATCGCCTGATTGATGCCTGCTGACACAGTGAAGCCTATCAGAGCAGCGACTATCGCAAGGTATATCCATCCCTGCCATGTCTTCGGCCTTATGCCCCACCCGAAAATCCTGTATGTGAACCATTCCGGTTTTCCTATCATTTTTGCGACCTCCATTCTTTGAATATCATCCAATTCAACTATATCTCAACATTATATTATAACTCAAAAAGTAAATGAGCACTATGAAACTTATTGAATAGCTCATGAACAGGCTATAAGACAGAGCTATCGGCCTTATGCCGTCGATGACCATCACTGCGAATGCGGAGATGATTGTGATTACAAATGTCAGCCTGCTTGCCTTGAGAGCCGTCAATATCATCCTCTCGTCGATCTTCCTGTTTTTCATGAATGTTTTCCTGAGTATGTTCACCCCTATGACGAGCGCCCCCACGAATATAAGCGAATTCCCCACAGAGCCGTACCCGAGGAAATATCTCCCACCTATATCGGCTATGTTCAATATTATCCCTGCTGCCAAAAGCAATGCTCCGAATATGTATTTCCAGTCTTTCATTGTTTGCACCTCACAATCCGAATAGGTCCTCTACCTTGCACCTGAACAGCTTTGCGAACTTCAGGGAAAGCTCAAGGCTCGGCACGTATTTCCCTCCCTCTATCGATATTATCGTCTGCCTTGAGACCCCAGCCATATCAGCCAGCTTCTCCTGGCTGAATCCTGCCTTTTCCCTTGACTCCTTGAGCCTGTTCTTAGTCAATGCCATCTTGCTGTTTCCTGCGTATTTTCCTGACATGATTTTGACTCGGTATTTTCCCGAAATGTCAAGTTTACTATACGTAAAGTATGCTTTACTATATAAATGTTGTGTTTTTGAAGTATAAAAAAGAATCTGCGCATATCACTTCCGCTTCCTATGCGGACAGCGAAAAAGCGAACAATGCACATCATGTAAGAACTGCCTTATGCTGTTCTTGTGGGTGTGGCATGGCTCGTCCGTTATCTTCTCCTTCCAGAAAGGCCTGTGGGGATATGTGTGGGGAGGGCAGCATTTTTTCATGATGCAGGGGTTGGAAGCGGACACATATAAATTTTTTTCCTGCCCGCAACAATCTTTATAAACCTGCACCCCATTTTCAAAACCATGGCCAAATCAGCCCTTAAGATCATCGCATTGAAGATAGTGGGTTTCATCATCTTCCTGATCCTGCTGGGCATAGCCAATATCGTCGTGCCGAACATAAGCGGCAATGCAGGCATGGAGATAATATCGTTCATGAACAGCAACCTGTTCTTCTTTTTCGTGATAATGGTCGTTGACCTCATAAATGAGTTATTCTGGAGCTTTTATTTCCCGTTCAACATATTGGCTCCGATAACCGGCTCATTGCTGAGCATACTCATCATAACCCTTATCTATAAATTGGTCCTTCTGATACCTTATTCAGATGGCATCCTGATGATGCCTTTCGCATTGCTCTATATCCTTGTCCCTGTGATTGTGCTGATTGCAGGATATATCCTCATCCTGATCAGGGGAGGCAGGCCGAAACATGTTTGCGATGAAGAGAAGAAAATATGCTTAAGGGAGAGATGGGAGATGAAAAAGCGGAAACTGGAGAAAAAGATGAGATCAAAGAAAGGCAAGAAAGTCGAGTGGGAAGATATAGGCGACGAGTTCAAGCTTGTCCTGTATAATCTGGGAAAAGGGATCAATGAATTGTTTGAGGGAAAGAAGAGAAAATGAGGTTGGCAGGGGAAGGTTTTATGCTTCCTCGCAAAATTTATAAATCTCTAATCAACAATCAGATTATGGCGGCAAAAAAGAAGCATGTTTTCGGGTATGAGCTCCTGTTGGACTGCTATGGCTGCACGCCAAGGGTATGCAATGACATAAACCACTGCTACAGCTTTCTGGATAATCTTGTGAAATTCATAGGCATGGAAAAGCAGGAAGAGCCCAATGTGTTCAGGACAGACAGGAAAAGGTTCCCGGGGAAAGACGGCCTGAGCGGATGGGTGCCTCTTGCGCAGTCATCCATCGTCATCCACACGCTTTCCAAGCATGATTTCATCTCGATAGACGTCTACAGCTGCCTGAAGTTCAGCAACAAGAAAGTGATAGGGTTTGTCAGGAAATATTTCAAGCCGAAGAGGATCGAGATGCAGTCCCTGGAAAGAGGGAAGCATTACTACTGAATTTAGGGAATTCAAGAAAACGAATAAATACTCATTATAGGTTTCTAGCTTCGCTATATCCTGCCCAGAATTGGTTCAGATTAATACGAATTCTTTCTCCTTTGCAATCGATTCTAACCTAAGGAGCTCTCTTACTGTCTTAGGGATGTTGGGAATTTTAGGTTCAAAATCATCAAGATTACCCAAATCAACCCATTGATATTCTGAATATTCATCACCTAAATCTATCTCGCCTTCATGATGGATAGCCAAGTAATGGGGCAAGATCATCACACCGCCGTCTTTTTTCTTGTACACTCGATTCAAGCTGAATTTCGGATAGAGCCTGATCTTGAATCCCTCGCCGACCTCCTCATCCTTCTCCCTTTTCATGCCTTCGATTATGGAGCCATCAGTGGTCTCCATCTTACCTCCAATAAATGTAAAAACGCCATTCAACTCCTCTTCTCCATCCCTTTTACAGAGAAGCACTTTCTTCCTGTTTTTCGATAAAACAACGATCTTCTGGCAGTATTGGAAGTTATATTTTTCCATAATAAACTTGAATACCTGATAATATATAACTTTTACTCATTTTTTTGTGATTGTTTGGGTAAATCCACATTTTCCAGAACCTTTATAAACAAACCCTCACAAATCAACCACATGCACGTCTATCAAACAAGCATCCATGGGAACCCCAATGTGGGGCTGTATGGCTTTGCGAACGACCATTTCTGCCTATTGGGGCACGATGTGCCTGAGACGCAGGCAAGGAAGATAGAGAGGGCCCTTAATGTCCCTGTGCATCAATTGACCCTTTGCGGAACATCTATGATCGGCGCTTTCTGCAACGGAAACAACAAATGCATAGTTATCCCTCACATAGTCTTTGACGAGGAGACCAGCGTCCTTGACAGGCTTAAGATCAAATACAGGCTTATCAAGACAAGGCACACAGCATTAGGCAACAACCTGTTATGCAATGATAATGGCTGCCTTGCAAACCCTGAGATGGGTGCAGACTCAAAAAAACTCATAAGGCAGGCTTTGGGCGTCCCATTGAAGCCGGGCATGATAGCTGATGTCAACACAGTAGGGTCTGTCGCCATACATAACAAGTACGGCTGCATTGTCCACAGGGATGCCAAGCAGTTCGAGATAAAATTTATAAAGGATCTTCTCAAGATAAATATTGAGACAGGCACGGTCAATATGGGCAATCCTTATCTCGGTGCAGGAGTCATCTGCAACAGCAACGGCTTTGTCGTAGGCGACCAGAGCGGAGGCCCCGAAGTCGTGAACATCGACGAGAACCTCGGATTTTTGGAAAAATACAGGCAAGAAAACTGATACAACTGATGCAAAATGGCAGCAAAACACCATAGGGGAGAATGCGATGACCCGGAATGCGGGCATAGGCATGGCAAGCAGAGCGATGAGAAGAAAGAGCAATTGCAGAAAAGATACATGGAGTTCCAGATACTCAACCATCAGATAAAGGAGATGCAGAAGCAGATCCAGACGATAGATGCCCAGGTTGAAGAGCTCGAGAACACCAGCAGCAGCATAGAGGGGTTCTCGAAGACAAGCGAGAAGGCAGACATGTTCGTCACGCTCAGCCCGGGCGTGTTCGCAAAAGCAGAGCTGAAGGACAACAAGACTCTGCTCATCAATGTGGGCGCATCCACTGCAGTCCAGAAAAAGGCTGCAGACGTGAAGAAGATGGTCGATAACCAGATTTCAGAGCTTAAGTCCTACAGGGACCAGGCCATGATGCAGATAGAGATCATGGTCAACAAGGCAAGGGATTTCGAGAATGGATTAAAAGAGCTAGTTGAATAAAATGTTCGGTTTCCTCAAAGAAAAACTGAAGAGCGCGATAGCGAAGTTTTCTAAAGATGTTGATAGAGAGGCAAAGGTCGTTGAAGAGAAAGTAGTCGAAAGGGCAGTAAAGAAGAAAGAGAAGGCGAAACCGGAGAAGAAAGAGAAGAAGCAGAAGCCGCAGCCGAAGGCAAAAGAGAGGCCTAAAGAGAAGGCGAAGCCCGGGAAGAAGGAGAAGAGATCAAAGAAGCCCGAGGAAGAGGCCCAGGAGATACCTGAGGAAGTTGAGGAGAAGCCTGAAGAAATCGAGGAAAAAGTCGAAGAGGAAGTTCCTAAAAATATAGAAGTCTTTAAAGTCTTAACAAATGAAGAAGCAGAGGAAAAGGCAGAGCCTGAGAAAAAAGGATTCTTTTCAAGATTAAAGGACAAGTTCACGAAAAAAGAAGAGGCAGAAGTACAGGCAGAGAAGGCTGAAGAGGAAACCGGAGAAGAGGAAAGGGAAGAAGAGACAGGAGAAGAAACTGAGGAAGAGCCTGAAGAAGAAGCCGCAGAGGAAGAAAAACCGAAGGAGAAAAAAGGATTCTTCGAGAAGATAAGGGAGACAGTCACCACAAAGACGCTCTCTGATGCCAAATTTGAGGAGATATTCTGGGACCTTGAGGTCGCATTGCTCGAGAATAATGTCGCTGTCGAGGTAATCGCGAAGATAAAGGACGACCTTAGGAAGAAGCTTGTCGACCAGAAGCTGCAGAGGAGCCAGATAGATGACATAATAGGCAAAACGCTCTATGGATCCATAAGCTCATTGTTCGATGTCGGCAAGATCGACCTTGCTGATAGGATAAGGCACAAGAGGCCATTGGTCGTTGTTTTTGTCGGCGTGAACGGTTCAGGAAAGACCACTACTATAGCAAAAGTCGCAAGGCTGATGCAGGACAAGAAATTCAAGCCGGTCATCGCAGCAGCGGACACATTCAGGGCAGCAGCGATACAGCAGCTTGAGGAGCACGGCGGAAAACTTGGGGTAAAGGTCATAAAGCATGATTATGGGAGTGATCCTGCTGCAGTGGCCTTCGATGCCATAAAATACGCCGAGGCGAAACATCTTGATATAGTGTTGATAGACACGGCAGGAAGGCAGCATTCGAACACCAATCTCATGGAAGAGATGAAAAAGATAGTGAGGGTCGCGAAGCCTGACCTGAAGATATTCATAGGCGAATCGATAACAGGAAATGACTGCATAGAACAGGCAAAGCAGTTCAATGACGCTGTGGGTATAGATGGGATAATATTGACCAAGGCCGATGTCGATGACAAAGGCGGCGCAGCTGTCTCTGTCAGCTATGTGACTGGAAAACCGATACTTTTCATAGGCATGGGGCAGGGATACGAGGATCTGAAAGAATTCGACAAGAAGATGATAATGGAGAATATAGGGCTGGGTTAGGATTTCTTTAGCAACCTTATGATTGTTTTCACTGCTTCCTTCTTATCCTGCTCCTGAGGTATCCCGATTATCTTCACATCCTTCAATTGCCCTGTCTTCTTCATCAGCTTCAGCACAGTGCCGAGGTCGAAGTCATGCATTGTGGTGGTCTTTGTTCGTTTGAATTTGTTCAAGTCTTCAATAACCTCTATCTTCTTCAGGCCTTTGACAGCATCAAGGATTATGATATCTTCCAGCTCTTCATCGCTGAGATTCAGCAGGAAATCAGGGCCTCTGCATTTCACGAACTCAAAACCTTCAAGGTCTTTGCTTTCATTCAGCTCGTCTGCAAGCTCGAGCGCGATAGAATCCTCCACCATATCCGGATTCCCAAAACAGAAAACTTTCATTGTGCGCTTCATCTTTTCTTTAATATTATGATATTCCCCCTTCCCTTCTTTATCTTCTCAACTATGCCCTTGTGCTCGAGCTCAGCGATGACAAGGCTTATCTTAGCTTCAGAGTAAGGCAATTCTTTTCTTATCTCTTTTTGCGTCGTCCTTCCGCCTTGTTTTCTTAACATCTCAACAATCCTGTCCTTGAAATCTTCTCCTTCAGCAATATCTCCCTGCCCTTCTTCTGCAAGATCCTTGATCTTTTTCCCTGAAAGCCTTTTCTTTCCCTTCTTCATGGATATGGCCCATCCGATCCTAACTATTATGGCGATTGCTGCGATCGCCAGCAGGATCATCCCCCCTTCAAGCAGGTAATTGCTGCCGTTTTCAAACTCATCCTCTATCAGCTCGCTCTCAAGCATAGGCACATCAGTCACATTGGGCATCAGTATGAGGTCAAGTGCATAATCTCCTTCGCTGGCCACGCTGATATTCTCTTCGATGTACATCTCATCATAATAGCCCGCCTTCAGGATGTAATCCCCCTCAGGCACAAAGAATTCATAGGAGCCGTTCTTCGCCACAAAGAGCTGCTCTGGCTTAGAGTTTATCTCAACAATCACATTGTCCAGCCTGTTCAGGCCTTCATCATATATATTGCCGTAGATTGTGGCTGCAGATGATGTTTGCTGAAGAACAAGAATAGCGAATAGGATTAATGCAGCTAAAACTGATATTGCCTTTGCCATGCCTCACTTAGAGCAGAGCTGTTTTAAATAGTTTATGTGCCTGAATATTTCATTACGCCCCTTTGGGTTGAAGGGTGGGAAAGCGATGTTTTCATGGATTTTGGGTGGGGTACTTTTTGAGGAAATAAAAAGAGCAACAGCGCCTTAATTTAAGTTTAAAACCCTAAACTGCCGTCTTTACCAAAAATCAGCCCATCTAAAGCTTTGTAAAGCTTCATAAGGCGTTTTAAACCCCCCCTGTAAAGCTTCCTGAAAGCATATTTATAAACAATATCCGCCTGATATAAGGGATGCTGATTGATGATATCAGATCAACCCAGCGCAAAATTTAAATAAAAAACAAAAATAAACACGCATAGGAGGTGTGAAGATGGATACGAAAAGGCTTTTCGCTCTGTTCGTCGTCGCATTGCTTGCATTGAGCATTCTGCCGGCAGCATTCGCGCAGGACACAGCGTTAACGCAGGAAAGGACAAGATTGAGGGATAGGCTTGCTGAAGCCAAACAAAACTATATTGCAGCAAGGGACAAGTTCCTTGCAGACAAGAGCGATTTCTTAAGGGCCAGGCAGCAGCTTGTTGACCTGAAAAGGACTAATGCCTCTGATGATGAGATCATCGCTCAGGGAAAGATTGTCGTGGCGAAAGCCATAGACCGAGGCATATCGAACCTGGATGTGGTCAAGAACTGGCTGGATAAGATAAAGATAGAGGACAGCCAGAGGACAGATCTCTCGGCAATGCTTGATGATGCGATCTCAAAGCTTGAGGCAGAGAAGGCAAAAGTCGATGCAGCAACGACAAAGCAGGAATTGAGGGATATAGCGAAAGAGACAAGGGACATCTGGAAGGATGCAAGGGCGACTGTGAAGAAGGTCGTCGGCATAGCGACAAGCGAGAGGATAAGCTACATAATCAAGAATATGGAGAACCTTTCAGCAAAGCTTGATGAGAGAGTCGCAAAGATGGAAGAGGCCGGCAAGGATACCTCGGCAATAGGGCCATTGGTCGCTGATTTCAAGGCAAAGCTTGAGCTTGCCAACGGAAAATATGAGGCTGCAAGAGAGAAATATGCCTCCATAACGACAATAGAAGGCGCGGATGCGATAATAAGAGAAGCGCATCAGCTCATCAAGGAATCCCATGGCTACCTTAAAGAGGCCCATGCAGACCTTGTCAATATAATCAAGGAGATGAGGGCGCAGAAGGCAGATGTGTCTGTCGATGCTCTTGTGAATGAGACATCAGCAGAGACAGCAGAAGCCAGTGGATGAAAGAGGTGATGAAGTATGAAAAAAACAGGTATTGCGCTTTTATTGCTGGCTTTGGTGCTGTTGGTAGGATGTGCGGGGAAAGCGAGGCAGCCTCAGGGCGAGACACAGCCTTCAGTCCAGACAGCAGCATCAGCCCCGGACACATTATCCAGCGATATCAATGAGGCGGCCGCATTGACAGATGATGTCGATACGAGCGACATGGATCAGCTGGACAAGGATATGGACATACAGATCTGAGCCATACTATTTTATTCTTTTTTTTCTTTTTCTTTGATTACCTCATCCATTTCCAAAAAATATATAAATCAAGCATATTTTGCGCTTAGTATGGGCAAAAGAGGGCTATTATTCGCGTTATTCACAGCAATAGTCAGCGGTTTCTCAATTTTCATAAACAAGTTCGGGCTTTCAGGATTCGACCCTTATGTCTTCACAGGCATGAAGAACATCATGGTTGCATTATTCCTCATTGCAGCCCTTTTTCTGCTCAAGGATTACAAGGAATTGGCAGGCCTTAAGCCTATGCAATGGATGAAACTTTTTGCGATAGGCATTGTAGGAGGATCGATACCTTTCCTGCTGTTCTTCAAGGGATTATCCATGACTTCATCTGTCATGGGCTCTTTCATCCATAAGATCATGTTTGTCTTTGTGGCGGTGGGCGCAGTGATGTTCCTGAAGGAGAAAGTCGATAGGAAGTTCATAATAGGGGCTGTGCTATTGATGGCCGGCAATTTCCTCCTGCTTAGCTGGAAAACGATAGCATTCAACACAGGGGACCTATTGATAATGATTGCAGTATTGCTCTGGTCTGGTGAGAATCTCATCTCAAAGCACACATTGAAGGAGATTTCATCAAGGAATGTTGCTTTCGGAAGGATGTTCTTCGGCTCTCTTATAATAATAGCGTTCTGGGCTTTCACAGGAAGGATTGAGGCGGCTATTTCGCTTACAGGGCCTCAGCTTGCATGGGTATTGCTCACTTCTGCGTTTTTATTCCTTTATGTGGTTTCATGGTATTTTGCGCTGGCAGAATTGAAGGCAAGCGTTGCTGCTTCAATATTGACTTTGGGAAGCCCGATAACAATGCTCCTTGGCTTTGTTTTCCTCGGTGAAGCCGTCACAATAAGCCAGGCGTTCGGGATGCTGATGGTTGTGGCTGGGGTTGTTATGGCTGTAGGGGTTTCTGGGATTGCGAAAACAGCGAGATATCTTTTACCTTCTAAATCTTGATGGTTCTTGTGGATATATGAATCCGAAAAGTTTACAGATTCTTCGGAAATTATTCAGAAAAAAAGCGAAAGTCATATAAATGTCGGCTGATTAATATCTTTTATGACGAATCTGACAAAAGTGATGGATTTTTTTTGAAAAGCCAGATATGTTTACATATTTAATCATGATCATAATCGCTATCCTCTGGTGGGTGTGGACTATCCAGACAATCCTAAAATGAAGAAGGCAAATACACTCAAAAGGCAGATCATGCTTTATGTGAATGCTGTTTTCAAGATCATAATATGGGTTTTTGGCATAATCCTCATATACTGGTTATTGTTAAAGATCACAGGTCATAGCCCTACATCAGAAACCGTCTTTATGAGCGCTTTTGGAGTCCTTGTCACATTGCATTTATTCACGCTGGGTCTGGTTATCAGGAACAGCGTGGATATCAGCGACATAAAAAGATTCATGAAAGAAGCCGACAGGAGATTCTATGCCTTTGCTGCAGATTACAGGAAGCATGTTGAGAGGATGCATTGAATCTCTTAAACTATTTCATTAGATAAATTTATAAAAAACCACGCTTATCTTATTCTTATGATTGAGAAAATAAAGGAGACAGTCAAGAAGAAATTCCAGGCGGATGGCGTGACTTGGGACCAGCATATACTCCCTGTAGTCAGATATGCCAAGCTTCTTGCCCGGAATAATGGCGCTGACCAGGAGATAGTTGAGATTGCCGCATTGATGCACGACATAGCTGTGCTTGACGATGATCAAAATCACCATATAGCAGGGGCTGTCGAGGCTGAGAATGTGCTTAAGAAGCTTGGGCTGTCCGAGGAAAAGATTAAGAAGGTTAAGCACTGTATAGAATCTCACCGCGCAGGCAGGAAGATAAAAAGGGAAAGCAGAGAGGCTGACTGCGTGGCAAACGCAGATGCCATGGCCCATATAAGCCGTTTACCTTATCTTTTCTATGTTACATTCAGGATTAAGGGCATGAGTTTTGGAGAAGGTATGGATTGGATAGCAAAGAAAGTCCAAAGAGATTGGGAAAAGCTCTCTCCTGAAGCAAAGGAAATAATCAAGGAAGAATATTTAGTGAGCCAGGCAATATTAAAATGAAACCCGAACAATACTTTTTCCGCTATGCATGGCCGTGCACAGAGGTGCTTCTAGAGAAGAAGAAGGTCTCCCAGCAGAGATTCAATGACCTCAAGTTCGCAGCCAACAACAACATAATCCCTTTGCGGAATGTCCTCGAAGACACCTACAAGACGGCATTCGAGAACCTGAAGAACATAGCTAAGGCGATGAAGAAGGATCACTGGGATATTTCAGTCATAAAAAGATATTTTGACGAGGGCGAGCATAACAATTTCATCAACTCAGGCAAAGGGGAGTTCGGCCACGCCCCTGAATCCCTGAAAGACATGTGCAGGGTGCATGAAGGCGTGATTGACAGCATCAACAAGGGATTCATAAGGGTTGAGTATGACAATGAGAGGAAGGCAAGGATGTGCATGAATCCTTATAAGATTAAGCTTAAGCCCGGCGACAGGGTGAAGATACATTATGGGTATGTTATTGAAAAGATAATATAAAAAAATAAATCTATTTCTTTCTTGTGCTTATCCCCAACAGCCAGTAAAGCAGGCAGAACCCGTCGATTGCCGTCAAAAATGCTATTGCTGCAATGATATACAGCCAAGGGCTTATCGTCAGGCCCATGTACAAAAAAACCAGCCCGAGCAAAGCCCTTATCATCCTGTCTGTCCTGCCCTCATTCGGCGCAAAAAACTTCCCTCTTCTCATTTTCCCACCTCTTTCCATACTTTCAGGCTTTCCAAAGCCTCATCTTCAGGCACTCTCTGCACTATGATCTTCGCCTGGACAATCACATAATCCCCTTTTTTCACAGCAAGGCCCACATTCCTCGCTATCCTTGTCTCTCCAGGATACTGCACTACAACCTCTTCATTCCCTTCCTTCTTGTAGATATCAATTATTTTCCCGGGTATCGCAAGGCACATTTTGAATCCTCCTCATTTCGCTCACTCATTTTTAACGTCGACCTTCCTCATATAATCCTTTATCTCTATATCCTTTATCCTTATCCCGTTCCCTTCGACAATCTCAGGCACTTCCCCGCATTCTTTGCAGACGAACACAGAGAAATGATGGCCGCGCTCGAGTATCTCAGGCCTGCCTTCATAGCCGCACTTGCATCTCACTTTGGCCTTTTTCTCGGAAACCTCGAACTTTATCTTCGACAATGCGTTAAGGGCTTCCTCAAGCTCTGCTGCCGTCACCTCAGCAAGCTCGCCCACCTCGATGGACGCGGCCTTTACGTTCTTGTGCTTCCTGAGGTCGTTCAGTACGATGTTTGCGATTGCTGTCTCGTGCATTTTTGTCCTATATTCTCATGTTTTTTTTCAAATTCTCTCGCTAATGTATCAAAACCGAACCCTCTTGCTCTTCCTATCCTCTCTTCAAATGAGCCTTTCCCTGCAAGCGATTCATATAGCAGCGTTTTCATGTAATCTTTTATATGCTCTATGCACAATCCAAGAGCGATTGCATTCTCCATGAGGTAATAAATGTTCTCTTCAGCCGCATGGCTGCTGTTCGGGCATGAATGGATGTCCCATGCCCCCTCTAATGACTGTATCATATCTTCTTCTGTGAGTTGTGTAATGCTTTCAATCCCGCCCTTATGATTCTTATCCTGTGCTGTCTGATCCTGATTTCCATTCAAAATATCACCGCCACGACAAACCCAGCGATTATCAGCATCGTGAAATATGCCAGTTTATTCCATTGGTAGATCTTCTTCCCGTCAAGCACAGACAATGGCAGGAGATTGAACAGTGCGATGAATGCATTGACCTTTGCGCCTATATAACATATGAGCTGTATAAGCGGCAGGCCGGAGACATCAGCAGACCTGAGGATGCTTATCATCGCTTTTGGGTCGCCTGAATGCACCCAGAGCACGGCAATGAAGACCAGCGCAATAAAAAAGCTCATGAGGGGCCCGGCGATGGATATCCTTCCGCTCCTTGACCTGTCGACATGGCCGGATATCATGACTGCGCCAGGAGCCGCAAATATGAAACCTACAAAAGACATCGCTATCGCAAGCACTAACATCATGTCAAAAGACCTGAATTCGGCAAAACAGCCGTATTTCTGGGCGACATATTTATGCCCCATCTCATGCAGAAGGAACCCTATGCCGACCGTGATTGCAGCTATGATGAAATTGTAAAGGAAGGCGATAGAGAATATGTCCCTTCCTATGATGATCGCGAAAGCCACAGAAAGCGCTATCCATGCCTTGAAAAGGTCCTGAATCTCTATCTCAGAAAACCTCAAAGAGCCTATCCTGAAGGTTTTAGGGCTGTATTGGAATGGCATAATAAAGAGTAAGAAGCCTTTCTTTAAATATTTATTCCAGGATTTGTGAACACCCCGAATGGAGGCCTGTCCGAGACGATGAGCCTGTCAGTGGAAATGCCTTTTTCCCTGAGCTCTTTCTCTCTTGCTGTGTAAGCCTCTTTTATCCTGTTGAACTTCGTTTTTGTGAACATTTTTCCTCGTAAATATTCGTATTCGTTCGGTCATGAATAATCTGCCGCCATCGAAAAACAAGCAAAATATTATTAAACATGGGGGGCATAACTATACATTATTATTGGTGGGATCATGAAGAAGAAATTTTTATGGGCATTGATGTCATTGCTGATGCTGTTCGGCATAATAAGCCTTGTGACTTTCCTGAGCCTGCAGGATAAGCAGGGGATCCTTGGCATAATGCCTTATTATTATGAGGATCTGATCGTGATCGGGTTCTGCATCCTTTCAAGCGCAAAGGTCGTTTGGGAGATCCATAAGCTGTGATTATGTCTCAATCCTTCCCTGCCTCAATCCCTGCCAGTAAAGGAAGTTGTAGATGGCATCCTTATGCTGCCTTATCAGCCTGTAATGGTTCTTTTCCCTGCCTGCGAGCATGACAAGGAATCTCTTGAGCTGCCTTTCCTTCACTTTCCTTGAGAGTTTCATGTACAATCTTATGCTCTTGACCTCGATGTCAAGGGCTGTCTCGAAGATATTGATGTTCGCCGCCTTTTTCCCTTTTATCCTCTTGTAGACATCTTTCCTGAAGACAGGGTTCTTGAGCTTCTTCAGTTTCGCGAGCTTTGCGCCTGCCTTGTGTTTTTTCTCTAGATAGAGGAAATAGGCAAGATGCCCTTTTTCTTCTGCTATCAGGAACTTCAGAAGGCCCTTCGAATTCGGGTCAATGACCCTTTTATAGGCATTGCTGTAGAAATTTATCCCTTTCCTTTCGATCCCTTCGCCCATCTTAAGGTATCTGCCGAGCTGAGCGGAAGTCTTCATTATTTCACCTCTGGAGAGGGTTATGCTAAACTGTTATAAATTGTTTGCGGTCTGCGTAAGCTTTAATCTGATTTGAAGCCTTGCAAAATCATTTAAATGGCGTATCTTTTCTTTATTGCATGAGAAACAAGCATATTTTCATGGCGATATTGACAATGGTTTTCCTGCCTAAGAGCGTATTTGCAGATGTAGTGATGCCGATATCACTCCTGACAATGCCCCTCATCCCTCTGATAGTCCTTGCAGAGTTCATCGTGTTCTGGATTGCGAGAAGGATAATAAGGTTTGATGCGAAGCTGTACATGCTCTTATTGGCCGTGTTCTTAGCCAACATTCTGACATCGGCGCTCGGCACAGTATTCCCGCTCTATAAGTCAGCCTCACAGAACATGATTCATCTTGGAGAGGCATTTGCGCTTTCCGTGCTTGTCGAATGGGGCATTTATGAATTGTTTTTCAGGAAAAAGATCGATAAGAAGGCGCTTTTCGTCGTCTCGCTCGGCGGGAATGTGATAACCTATCTTTTTATAGTGTGGTTTTTTATGTTTTGATGGAATTGTCTTATCAAAACAGAGCATCAAGATTCACTTTTTTCAGGAATATCTTCTCCTCATCCTGCCTGAATGTTATGTGGAAGTTCTCAAAGAATCCGTTCCTTCCCAATAAAAGAGGTCATGTGCTGCCGGAGATCTTCCGGAATTTGGCATCTTTTCCGCAAATCTTCCGGATTTGGCTTGGTAAATCCGGAAAGTTTCCGGATTTTTTTGATAAAGGCTTATTAACAACAGAGACATTATTATTTCTGAGAACAAATCGAAAAACAGAAGATTTATATATTATCCCTTACTTTTCTTACAAGTAAGGAGATGATAATATGCTGTTGGAAATGAAAACCGCAACAATAACAGAAAAGGGGCAGATTGCCATACCGAAAGACATAAGGGAGATCGAAGGATTTAAGACAGGATCCAAAGTGGCTATCCTGGCATTCAAGGATCATGTGGAATTAAGGCCCATGAAGCAGGTGAGCGAAAGGTTTGCGGCAATGATCGCAAGCGAAAAGTCCCTGGCAAAGGACTGGCTGGCCAAAGAGGAAGACAAAAGATGGAAAAACTTATGAAAGGGGATGTTGTGGTCATACCCTTCCCTTATTCGGACCTTAGCAGATCAAAGAAAAGGCCTGCTTTGGTTGCAGCGACCATAGACGGGGATGACGTGATACTTTGCCAGATAACAGGGGAGATGAGGCTGGACAGATATTCAGTTGGCGTGACAGGGGAGGATTTTATTGAGGGAAACCTCAATTTTCCCAGCATAATAAGGCCCAACAGACTATTCACTGCTGACACATCGGTCATTATAAGGAAGATTGGCGCTATAAAGAAGGATAAGATGAAGGAAGTTGAAAGAGAGATAGTGGGGATATTCAGAGGATGATGAGTGGGGATGAGAGGAAGTTGTGGGAGAAGGGAAGAGGCTAAGAAGATAGAAACGGGGGGGACTTTGTATTTAAGCCTCACGCGGGGATGTACAGTGGCCGGTGGTGGGATTAGGAAGATTTACGGGAAAATAGGGTTATTTCCTCCAATCTATACCTACCCCCACAACTAAGTGAGTTTCTGGTAGTTTATTGATATTTTTTACAATATCTTTATATATACAATATATATTAAACGGATATGGTAAATATTAAAGAAAATCCTATCAAAAGTAACCTTGGTTTTGTATTTTCATTATTAATAACTCTTTGCGGTTTATGGTTTTATTTATTTAATAAAATAAAAACTATATCTTATACTGAGCCAGCAAATGTTTATTTATTTTTTTTAGGGGCATTACACTCGCTAATTTTTATTTTTATAATTATATGCCTTTCTCTCTTTTTTTTATCAGGTTTGTATTTATCTGAAGTTATAGCATAAGACATTAATATCCGTTTATTTTTGGTAGCAAATCCTTCTTTCTGAATGCTATTCTCAACTGCTTTTCAAGTTCCTGTATCGAGAACCACATCCTTATTCCGAGCCATTTCTTCACAT
>Ga0210057_1005022_pt1 | contig 17212 bp, 20 predicted proteins | sample CryGeyCG2114_010_2_FD_183968 | JGI IMG/M metagenome (GOLD analysis project Ga0210057, IMG submission 183968) | Groundwater microbial communities from aquifer - Crystal Geyser CG10_big_fil_rev_8/21/14_0.10 (SPAdes) (version 2) | ecosystem: Environmental > Aquatic > Deep subsurface > Groundwater ...
TTTCAGTTGTTTAATGCTTTCCTCGCCTTCTCGTTTTGTTTCACGTGCAACGTCTGTACTGTAGTCATCGTCGTAGTGGTCGCCCCACTCGTCATACTGGACGCGATCTTCAAGCAATTTAATTAACTTCGTCACTGCGCTTGCCTTGTTCATGATAAATCTCCTTGTATTGAAGGGATTGTTTGGGAAGGTTCACTGTCTTTATCTTATCATTATTATAAAGATATGTCAAGTTGACGACATATCTAAAAGGTGGTAAACAAAAATAGAGTACGTTTACATCTGAATATGTCAAAACAAAACCCTGTTTTACAGAAAGGAACATTACAATGGGAAAGATCATAACAACGAAGTGCAAACACTGCGGAGCAGAAGTTAGGTACAGTGAAGAGGCTTACAAGCTGAAGTCCGAAGAAGGCGACAGCAAGCCGAGAAGGTGCAGTAAGTGTTCGAGCGGACATGGCAAGCGAATAAAATCTTTGCCTACGCCGTATTTCGGCTTTGAGAAAAACTTTGGGAAATTAGGCGGCTTCGGTTCACACGGAAGGCAATTTACATTCCATGGCGTGAGGATTCAAAAAGAAGAGGCAAGGCAGGCTGACCAATCCGGAATGGATATCAGCATAACTGATGAGGAAATCATCAAGCTTTACCAGAAGCTCGAGCAGAACCAGGTCGTTGTTATGGTGAGTCCGACCGGCACCGGTAAATCAACTTACGTGCCGAAGCGCCTGGTTCAGGCGCCGGACGGATACGAAGGCGATTTCGTTGATCGGCTAATTCGGCAGGGACAGATTATTATCACCCAGCCGAGAATAATGGCAACAGACGGGACTGCCAAAACAACTGCCAAGATTTCAGGCGAGAATATCGGCCAGCGTGGCCTATTTGGTTTCAGGCACAGTAAAGAAAAAGGAAGTTTTTCTGCCTGGAATAAGTGTGTCAGCGTCACTGACGGCACTTTGCCAAACTGGATCCGCGAGGGAAAACTCGGACAGTACAGCCTGATAATGGTTGATGAAGCGCACGAAAGGAGCTGCAACATAGATCTTATTTTAGGCTTTCTCAAAAGAGAGCTTCCCAAGTATCCCCAGCTGCGGGTAATTATTTCTTCTGCAACCATCAATGCCGGAAAATTCCTTGAGTCATTCAAGGAAGCCGGAATTTCCTGCGAACTTTTTGACATTCCCTCAAGGAAAAAATTCAAAAAGTTCGAGCATTTTTGGCAGGACGAAAGCGTCTCTCCAAAATGCAACTGCTGGCTTTGCAAAAAATCGGGAGCAAAGAGAAAGGAATTTTGGCAAAAGCTTTGGAAGAAAAAACAGGATACAGTCGGCAAATACGACTTGCCAAATGTTTGCGCTAATTTTGCTCTGGAAATCCTTGACCAAACAAGTCAGGGAAGTATTATTATTTTTTTGCACGGAGCTGTCGCAATAGAAGACGCCACGCGGAAAATAAAATCTAGATGCAAAAGTAGCGTTGAAGTAATTCCGGTTTATAAGGAAAAAAGAGACGCAAAACGGGAATTAGAAAGAACCGAAGGCAAGAGAAGAGTGATTGTTGCCACTAATATTGCCGAAACCTCTATTACCATTCCGGATTTGGTGTATTGCATCAATTCCGGTTGGATAAAGCAAGTTGTGTGGGACCCTGCTACTCAAACCCAAAAGCTTGATTCCAGGCTTCACTCAAAAGATGGTAATAGTCAAAGAGGTGGACGGCTTGGTAGAACTCAGGACGGATATGTGTATCATCTCTTCACCAAACAACAATGGGATAAAGAAATGGAAGAGCATACGTCTCCTGAAATTACAAGGTCTTGCCTTGACGACTCTTTGGCTAAGCTTAAGGCGGCTGGAATCTCCGACGCCGGACAATTTCCATGGATGGAAAAAACTGATGAATGGGATAGTATGGCAAAGGAAATGCAAAGAGCCGATAAATCCCTTTCAGAGCGTGGCGTGGCTGATTCTCAAGGCCATATTGTTGAAAAAGCACTGTCACTTTTGAATATTCCTCGTTCGTCAACCGAAGCGTCTGTTTTGTTTTCAGCCGACGAGCAGGGGATTTTGTTTGAAACTTTGACTGTCCTAATGCTGATGTCCGACAGAGAAGGCAATCCGCATACAGGATCGAATCTTTACGATCCCTTCTGCGGTCTTCTTTATTGGAACTCGTCATGGACGGCACAGACAAAGTCCAAAGTCTGGGCAATACATCAAGGATTGAGAATCGGTTGCAGAGACGATCTGGACTTTGTTGTTAAGTTGGCATTCTGTTTCAAGAAAGCTGAAATCAGTGGCTTGTCCAAAGAGTGGGCAGATTACCATTGCGTTAATTTCAGAAATCTTGGAAGAATTATCTCCGAGATTAGAGAGTTAACCGAAAGCCTTGGCGAAGAAAGGGAAGAATCGCTGAGAGAGATGGATTTTTCTAATCTGGAAAAGGTCCGCGCATTGTTTCTCAGTGCTTGGCCTGATAGGATTATAAATCTGATCTCTACCGGAGATCAGATTCTCCATGGATCGGGGCCTGTCTCTCCATATTGCACAGGCAATTGGGAAAGATCGAAAAGTGCTTTGGCAATGGCTTTTGTCGAAGAAGAAACGGTCATCGGTAATCTTCTGCAAAAGTTTCCCATAGCTTCTTTTATGGTTAGTCTCAAAGGCGATGACAAACCAAAAGATTTGTTTCTTGATCAGAGGTTTCCGATTGGAAGTTGGGTTGAAACTAAAAAGAAGGGCAGTAAAACAGTTCTTCTTGAGGTTTCAGAACTCCCTTCTGCGCTGTTGCAATCCTGTAAAAAGGATGTCTGGTCTGAAGAAATCCCCGATGCGTCTATTCCCTTCAATCGATATTTCCTTTTTGCAGAAACAGGCGATGAACCTGTCTTGCCAGAAGGTTATTGGATGAAGGGAGTGAAATCCGGTAAGGCCAGGATTGTCAGATGGGCTGAGGAAAAAGGAATTCCCTTCGCCATACTGAGCCCGTTTTCTGAATCGGAACTGCAAAAGTTTACAGAAAAGGCTGGCGGCGAGATGGAAGTAAAAATCCATCGCATTGTGCGCGACCCAGTAAGCAAAAATGGATTTGCGCTGGTAAGAACTTCTGAATTTGAAATTCCAATTGAATTCAGCGAGTTGAGCTTGTCCGATTACGGAGCTGGCTTGGAACTGATTGAAGGCAAAACTCTGCAGTTAATCATTTCAGGCTTTGAGGTAAACGGATACCCCAGATTGAGTAATCTGAAAAAAGTCACGGAAGACTTGGCAAGTATTGTTGAAGAAGTTTCAGAAAGCGTAAAAACTCAAGGTAGTAAGGAAAGGAGGTATATCGAACTATCTGGAATTACAGTCAGAATCGACAATGATGATGAAACGGCGGTAGTGGCAGTTCATAGAGAGAGCGGAGTTGTGCAGATATTTGAAATTGACCAGAAATATGTTCCTGGAAACAATCTCAAATATCTCCGCCTCAACGAAGAGGTCGGACTCCGCATTTTGGCTCTTGATAACGGAGTTGAAATTAGAGTGGACTGTCTTGTTAATGACGAGATTAAGGCAAGGCCTAAATCATGGAAGGAAGGCAAGACTGAAAACAGGATTTCAGTTCCTGCTTGTTTGACGGATAGAGATTTGGCGAAATGGAATGCCAGGCCGGAATCCGTTGAATATGTTAAGCGCCGTTCGTGGCAATATTGCCTGCAGGCGCGGATTGTTTCCCTAAAGAGCAGGATGTCGTCGTTTGAAGAATGGATGCCGGTGAAGGCAGTTGTCGAACGAATCAGCCGCGGCGACGAAGGGCAGACCTTTGTCCATGTGGTTTTCGGCGACAATATTCCGGGCTCTATCCCTGAAAACCGCCTCTCGCCGGGTGGACATGCCGTTGGCGATGAACTCTCTTTTTGCATAGCCAGCCTCGATCCTTTGAGGTTGTCTGATCGAGATATGGAAATCCGGCAAAAAGAAGAGGCTGTTGCCCGCTGGAAAGCCAACATCTCCAACTCCGAAGACTACATCTTGGACCAAGAGGAAAGGCGTTCCCGCGATCAGGCGAAGGCGATGGAGTTGACCATTCAGCTTTTCACTGATTCGCCAAAATGGCATGAAATACATTCCCAATGGATTGTAGAAACAAACGGGCGGATAGCTCAGCGGAATGCGAAGATATTAGGTTCTCGGCAGCAAATCGCCGAGTGGAAAGACAAAATTTCCTCAGTCAGGCGAGAACTGAAAAAATTAAAGGGCGGATAGTCCGCTTTGGCCGAAGGTGAATAACCCTCGGCCTTTTTATTTTAGAAAAATCGCATCATTGCATTTTTGGTTTAGAAAAGGCAGAATAAGATAATAAATATAATCAAAATATATGGAGGCAAAATTATTTGGGGATAAAAAAATAACAATAAGAAAACTAGCGCAAGGAGATTTGAAAAACGTTAAAAAGTTCCAGATTTTTATTAACTCTTTGGTTGAGGAAGAAGCAAAACTTTTAATGAATAAAAAAGCAACATTAAAGGAAGAAAAAGAATTTTTAGAGAGAATGTTAAAAGGCGTAAAAGATAAAACCAAAATTTATCTTGTGGCAGAGTGCGATAATAAAATTATTGGCGCAACTGATATTGAATTGGAAAGATGGAGAAGAAATCACATAGGCAAACTTGGTATCACGATTATTCAGGGTTATAGGGGAATGGGCTTGGGTAAGCATTTGATGTCCGAAGCTATAAAATTGGTCAAAAAAGAGCTAAGTCCAAGACCTAAAATTATTCAATTAGAAGTTTATATAAATAATAAACCTGCAATCGCCTTATATAAAAAGATGGGATTCAAAGTTGTCGCCAAACTGCCGAAACAAATTCAGTGGAAGGAAAAGTTGATTGGTGAATTAGTAATGATTAAATTTTTATAAAAATTATGAATGTTGAAGTTGAGATTAAAATAGAAATAGATAATTTTGAGGAAGTTAAGGCAAGGGTGTCAGCTATCGGAAAATTAATAAAATCGATAAGGCAGATCGATGATTATTATATCCCTTGCCACAGAGATTTTTTTGCACAGAAACCGCATCCAATCGAATGGTTGAGAATAAGGACTAACCCGGACAAAGTTATTTTTGAATATGATAAATCTATAAATAAAAAGGAAAATGGCGAGCAGGAATGCGCGGAAGAATACGAAACAGAAATTTTTAATGTGGACGAGTTTAGAAAAATTTTAAACTTTTTAGATTTTAAAAAGGTGGTTACAGTTGATAAACAAAGGGAATATTGGGACTGCGGCGATATAGAAGTTGCTTTGGACAAAATTGTAGGACTGGGCGATTTTATTGAAGCAGAGGCAAAAGGAGATTTTAAAGATGCCACGCAGGCAAAACAAGCATGCCTTAAATTTTTGGATGGATTAGGAATTAAAAATGCTGAGAATATCCAAATCAATAAGGGTTATCCAGTTTTACTTTTAGAAAAAAATAAAAATTAAAATAATGAGCAAAATTTTATTAGATGTAAAACCTTTTCAGGAGACATTGAACGCAGACATGTGTGGGCCGGCTTCGCTTACGATAGTTTCGGAATATTACGGTATCAACAAATCAGAAGACGAATTATCCCAACTATGCAAGTTCAAAGAGAGATTGGGAGCAGACGATAAAGGTATAAGGACTGGTTTACCCGAGGCAGGACAGACTACGGCGACTCAAGCACAGCCGATGGCCATTATTCTGTGGTTATGGGTTTGGATGATAATTTTATCTACCTGCAGGATCCCGAACTGGGAGCTATGAGAAAAATTGAAAGAAATAATTTTATGAGAGTTTGGTTTGATTTTAAGGGGGAGTATATCAAACCAAATGATTTAATTATTAGGCAGATTATTGCTATATATAAATAGTATAATAAGTAATTAAAAAATATGGCTATAATAAAAAAGAAAATATGGCCGGAGTATTTTAAACTCGTAAGTTCCGGTAAAAAGAAATTTGAATTAAGATTAAATGACTTTGATGTCACAGAAGGGGATACATTGCTGTTGGAAGAGTGGGATCCAAAAACAAAAGAATATACCGGCAGGAAGATAGAGAAAAGAGTCGATTATATGTTAAAGTTTAAATTGGACGATTTCGGGCAAGAAGAGGTAATTAAAGAAAAAGGGTTAGTCGTAATTCAATTGGAATAATAAAACACTGCCGTGTCCCATCGGCACACGGTTTATAAGTGCCTTTTTGTGTCTCATTTGTCTCATTTCCCGACTAAACGCCCGACCCCGAGACATCGATTGAGACATGCCCCAAAACCCTGATTTTGTTCCTGAAATCTTGGTTCATGACCCGAGTGGTGCGCCTAGCACACTTTTCATTTCAAATTCAAAGATCAGGGGTTCAAATCCCCTTGGGTCCGCAAAATCACTATTAATTATTAAAAATATGAGCAATTTATATTATATTTTAGGAGTTTTAGTTGTGTTTGCTCTTTCCGGAATTCGCGTAATTAAAGAATATGAAAGAGCGGTTATTTTCTTTTTGGGAAAACAAACTGACGTGAGGGGCCCCGGGCTTATATATTTAATTCCCATTTTAGAAAAAATGGTGAAGGTTAGTTTTAGAACAGTAACAATGGGCATTCCTTCGCAAAAAATTATTACAAAAGACAATGTTTCAATTGATATTGCGGCTGTTGCGTATTATCACGTTGTTGACCCCAAAAAAGCGGTCATTGCCATAGAAGATGTTTTTTCTGCGGTAAACCAGATTAGCCAAACCACGGTAAGAAATGTTGTAGGGCAATTTATGCTAGACCAGCTTTTGTCGCAAACTTCTGATATTAATAACCAGATAAAAAATGTAATTGACAGTCATACAGAACCATGGGGAGTTCAAGTTACCGCAGTAGAAATAAAAGATATTTTTTTGCCAGAAAATATGCAGAGGGCCATGGCAAAAGAGGCTGAAGCAGAAAGAGAGAGAAGGGCAAAAATTGTGGCTGCCCAGGGAGAATTTCAAGCTGCTGAAAAATTGGGCCAGGCTGCTGATTTAATTGCCGCTCATCCTGTAGCTTTGCAATTGAGAACATTGCAGACAATGGCAGAGATAAGCGTTGAGAAAAATTCTACTATTATTTTTCCTGCGCAATTTATGACAACAGTAAAAGAAGCTTTAGAAGCTATAAAGTCTGATAATTTGGCTAAATAATTATCAAAACAAAAAATCCCGCCTAGGCGGGATTTTTTGTTTTATGAAATCTAATTAAGAAAGGTGTTTTGAAACGAGTTTTGTCATTTCAAACATATTTACTACTGCCTTTCCGCCAAAAACTGGTTTTAATTTGGCGTCAGCAATAATATTCCTTTTGTTTTTTGGATCCTGCAAGTTATTTTTTTTGATATACGCCCAAAGTTTTTTTACAACTTCAGATCTTGGCATTGGACCCTTGCCCACAACTGCTTCTAAATCAGCAGTGAGCTTTAGCGGCTTCATAAAAGCCGAATTTGCTTTTCCTGGCATAGTTTTATTTTTTTCGGCTCAACTGAGGCATTGCCATAAGATGGCCGAAAGTTTAATAATTTTTTGTTCTAGTTATATATTACCATATATTCTAATCTAAAACAACCATTGATTGCAAAAAAAGAACGGCTTAAATAAATAAGCCGTATTATGCCCGGTCTAAATCATCTCCCGGCACGCAAACATAGTTCAGATCGAATACAGGGTCTATGTATTTTATGGGCACATAGCCTTTTGGCACCTCTTCTGCGTAGGCAGGTATTACTATAGCCGGAAAATCGTTTCTTATGTTGATTACAACGTCTCCGGCAAAAAACATGCCCCAGCACCTGCGTTTTTTTCTATGTTGTTTTGCCATAGCTTTTCCTCCAAAATGTTAAAGGCCGATGTTATTAAATCATCATATATTTTAGCTCAATAAATGTCAATTTTATCCGATTTTTAGCTCTTGCCCCGTTAGAAGTTTTTACTTCTAACGGGGCTTGCTTTGTCCTTAAATTACGAGTATAATTAAGTAATAAACATGCGACAAAACATTGTAATAAATGACGAAAAAGAGCAGGAGCTTATAAAAAAATTAGAGCAAAGAACCGACATAAAAGCAGAAAGAATCAAGCGGCTTTTGGCCCTGCCAGACCTCACAAAAAAGGAAAATTCTCCCGTAAAAATTTTGGCTGACCAAATTATAAACCTGCCGAGATTCAAAGATTTTGATTTACTTGATTTTCCAAGGATTGTCACAGTAGAGCAAAATTTCGATGTTTTAAATGCGCCCAAAGATCACCCAAGCAGAAGAGAATCTGATACATATTATTTAGATGAGACAAATATATTACGCACCCAGACAACCGCAATGTGGCCGTTTTATTTAAGAGACCCAGAAGTTTTAGAGCGGCTCAAAAAAGATGGGCATGTTACGGCCTTGTCGACCGGAATAATTTTTCGTAAAGATGAGATTGATAAAAAACATTTTCCTGCATTTCATCAAATAGACGGTTTATATATTTGCAGAAAAGATCAACAAATAATAACCCAGAAAGATTTAGAGGATGTTGAAGAAGATATGGTAAAAAGTATTTTTGGAAAAGATGTTAAATTTAGATTTTTAGTAGATTCATTTCCGTTTACTGATCCGTCGGTACAAATTGAAATTTGGTTTAATAATGACTGGATGGAAGTTGTTGGTTCCGGTCTCGTGCATACACAAGTTTTGAAAAATTTTGGGATTGATCCTGAAATTTATAATGGTTGGGCGTTCGGATATGGCCTTGAAAGATTGGCAATGATAAAAATGGAAATTCCAGATATTAGAATTTTATGGTCAAACGATCCAAGAATTACCAGCCAATTTAAAGATATAAACAGCAAATATAAAGAAGTCAGCAAATATCCTGAAACCTCGCGCGATATTTCTTTCATAATTGATAAAAACATCAATCTAAATAACTATTATGAGATAGTCAGAGATTTTGCAGAGAATTTAATTGAAGAAGTAAAATTGGTTGATGAGTTTGAAGACGACAAAAAATTTGGCAAAGATAAAAAATCTTATACATTTAGAATTGTTTACCGTTCGCCCGAAAGAACGCTCACAAATGAAGAAATAAATAAAATTCAAGAAGAAATTAGGGAAAAAACCGTGCAGGATTTAAACGCAGTTTTAAGGTAACAAAAAATCCATCATTTCTGACAGATTTTTTGGGGTGGACCCGGCGAGATTTGCACTCGCTTCGTCGGATGCTAATGCCGAAATGTTACTTTATACACTCCGGGCCCGAGTCCACCAAATTGATTATATCACAAGAAAAAAGCTAAACAAAAAAGACCCCTTTCGGAATCTCCTTTGTTTAGCACCCGACTATGCCTGTAATGTATACAGTAGCATATCAGCATCTTAAGTATAGCAAATTAAAAGCCGTTGTCAGAGTTAAATTAATTTAAATAAAAATGAAATTAAATATAAAATCTAAAGACGAGTTGAAAAAATTTATGCAAGAGAGAAAGCGTCTTGTTTGGTATGCGAAAGAGCCGGAAAATTTGCCTGTTGAATCTATAGTTGAACATACTTTAAATTACGGTGATTGGGATGATGTGCAAAAACTTATTAAAATTGTTGGCATTAAAAAAATGGCTGAAATTTTTAGAAAACAAACCAGTGGCTTCAGGACAAATTATGATATAAAAACAAAAAATTATTTTACTTTATACTTTAATAAATATGCCAAAATTACATAGAGAAATCTTAACAAAAGAACAGGAGGGACTTTTACGCTTGGTAAAATTATTTAATAAAGATTTTGGATTAGTCGGCGGAACAGCAATTGCTCTTCATATTGGGCACCGAGAATCCATTGATTTCGATTTATTTTCGTTGGAGGAATTTGACAATATTAAGATTAGGAGAAAAATAGCAGATGCGAAAAGGATCGCGAGAGTGATAAGAGATGAAACCGGACAATTTACTCTTGAAATAAATGGCGTGAGATTTACTTTTTTTTGCTATATGTTTAAAATTATTTTTTCTGAAAATTTTGATAATGTGATAAAATTGCCAGACCTTTTGACATTGGCGGCGATGAAAGCGTATGCGTTAGGCCGCCGGCCGAAATGGAAGGATTATGTTGATTTGTATTTTATTATTAAAGACCATTATTCTGTAAAAGAAATCAGCGAAACGGCTGAAAAGATTTTTGGCAAAGAATTTAACGAAAAATTATTTAGACGTCAGCTTTCCTATTTTGACGATATGGACCACCGCGAACAAGTTGTGTGGAAAAAAGGTTTTGAAACAAGTGATGAAATTATAAAAAAAGCGTTAATAGAATTTAGTTTATTATAAAATTATTATGAAATTAAATATAAAATCTAAAGACGAACCGGTTGAAAAAAAAGTAGAACCGAAGATTGAGCCGAAGAAACAAAGAAAAGAGGGCGAATACACTGCCAAAGATATTTATGTGTTGAAAGGATTAGAGCCGGTCAGAAAAAGGCCAGGAATGTATATTGGTTCAACCGGAATTGACGGCCTGCACCATTTAATTTGGGAAGTTGTTGACAACTGTTTAGACGAAGCAATGGCAGGATACGCCAAAAATATTGATGTTATTTTATTGCCAAATAACAGGGTAAAAATTTCTGACGACGGCAGAGGAATTCCGGTTGAAAAACATGCTGATACAAAAAAATCAGCTTTAGAAACTGTTATGACAACTTTGCATGCCGGAGGAAAATTTGGCGGAGACGCTTACAAAGTTTCTGGCGGTTTGCACGGCGTTGGAGTTTCGGTTGTCTGCGCTTTGTCTACTTATATGCTGGCTGAAGTTTGCAGAGATGGCGGACTTTACGCTCAGGAATATTTTAGGGGAAATCCTAAAACAGCAGTAAAAAAAACGGGCGACAACAAAAAATCAGGAACCACAATTACTTTTGACGCAGATCCGCAAATTTTTTCTGAAATAAAATACGATCCAAAAAGAATTTTAAATCATTTGCGCCAGCAGGCATATTTAGCAAAGGGCGTGATGATTAGTTTTAGAGATGAAAGAATAAAGGGCCAAGAAACCGGTTACGCATTTTATTTTGAAGGCGGAGTTGCCTCATATGTTAAATATTTAGTTTCGGAGAACACTCCAAGGCATCCAAATATTTTTTCAGCAGCTTTGACAAAAGACGATATTTTTGTAGAAGCGGCTTTTCAGTACACGCAAGAAATGGAATGCACCGAAGAAAGTTTTGCAAACAATATTTATACTGTTGAGGGCGGAACCCATATTTCGGGATTTAGAACTGCTTTAACAAGGTCATTAAACGATTATGCAAGGCGTGAAGGATTTTTAAAAGAAAAAGACGAAAATTTTTCAGGAGATGATGTGCGAGAAGGTTTGACAGCCGTTGTTTCTGTAAAAATAAAAACTCCGCAATTTGAAGGCCAGACAAAAGCAAAATTGGGCAATCCTGAAGCTAAAAACGCGGTAGAGACAGCGGTTGCAGAAGGTTTGTCTGATTATCTTGAAAGATATCCGTCTGACGCAAAAGCAATTATTGAAAATTGTTTACTGGCAACAAAAGCAAGACTGGCGGCAAAAGCTGCAAGGCAGACAGTTTTAAGAAAAGGGGCTTTAGAGGGTTTGGCATTGCCCGGAAAATTGGCAGATTGTTTGTCGCGAAAACCGGAAGAATCTGAAATATATATTGTTGAGGGAGATTCGGCCGGCGGTTCCAGTAAAATGGCGCGAGACAGAAGATTTCAGGCAATTTTGCCTTTGCGCGGAAAAATTTTGAATGTTGAGCGCGCCAGGTTAGACAAGATGTTAGCTTCTAAAGAGATAAAAGCATTAGTAATTGCCATGGGAACCGGAATTGGCGAAGATTTTAATATCGAAAAATTAAGATACCACAGAATTGTTATTATGACCGATGCCGATGTTGACGGCGCGCATATAAGAACCTTGCTTTTAACATTTTTTTATAGATACTTTAAATCTGTGGTTGAAGCCGGCCATATTTATATTGCCCAGCCTCCGCTTTATAAAATCCAATCAGGAAAAACAGCTCAGTACGCATATTCAGACGATCAAAAAGATAAAATTATAAAAGAAATTGGCAAAGCAACAGGAGTTTCAATTCAGCGATATAAGGGTTTGGGAGAAATGAATCCCGAACAGCTTTGGGAAACAACAATGAATCCGGAAAACCGGACACTTTTACAAGTTGCTGTTGAAGAATCCCATTTAGCTGACAAAACTTTTGATATTTTAATGGGCGAGGAAGTTGAGCCCAGAAAAAAGTTTATTCAAACTCACGCAAAGAGCGTAAAAAGCTTGGATATTTAAAAACTTGACACAGAGATTTACATATGCTATAATAAATATAGTTAGATTTTTGAGTTCGTCCCCCCCCGCAGACCCATCCGTGGGATGAGGAAGAGGCCATCACGGCCGACACACAAGAAGACGCCGGGCTTCAGGGAGATTAAGGCAAATTCTGCCGGGTTAACACTCGCGCTTGGCTGAATTTTGCAGGCCCCACGCAGTTGCAATTTGCGCTCGTGGGGCTTTTATGTTAATCTTTTATTGGATCATTGAAATCACAAATTGGAGGCATATTGATGAAACGGAAAATGATTGGCAGAGCTGTTTTTCTCCGGCATGGAGAATCGGATTACACTGATATATTCCCCGACTTGACAAAAGCAGGGAAAAAAACCATTTTAAGAAGCGCAGACGCGATAAAAACGATAGCCGGCTCTCCGCTTCAAGTCTCAATTGCATCTTCGCCTGCTGTCAGAGCTATGGGTTCTGCTTTTATTATTTCTGGTGTTTTGGGATTTGCAGAAGAAGCAAAGCAAATACCGCTTCTCGGACCGGTTGGTTTGCGAGATGAGATAAAGGCCAAGTCTCTTTTTTTTGAGTTTGTGGCTAATGGCGGAATGAAAGGTCTTTGCGCCTCATATGGAACAGATCCGCGCTGCGAAGATGGCTTGATTGTTGAGCCGCGGTCAGAGGTGCAAAAAAGGTTTTACAAATATCTCGGCATGTTCGCCCGAAGTTTATTAGCCAGCGACTCAAAAAATAGTTTTGTTGTGCATGTATCACACTACGAGGTTTTGTACCATTTGGTGGAAACCGTTTTCTGGCTGGACTATGAAGACGACCCGCCGTTGGGGCACGGAGAGATAATATTAATATCCTTCTATGACACCGGCCACGAGGAATGGGTGGAAATGGATATTATTTTCCGGAGAAAAACAGCAAAACAAGTAATTTTTAACCACAAAGAAGAAAAAATTGTGGCAGGCCCTTAGGAGCAGAGGGCTTTTTTTATTAAAATTTTTTGTATATAATAAGCCAATGAATCTTATAGAAACATTTGAAAATCCCGACAAAACAATAGAAACAATAATTTCTAAAATATTTTTTTACGGAGATAAGGTTTTTAAAGTTTATAAATACGAAAAATTTTTTTTCGGAGATTTTACATCTTTTCAATTCAGAAAAGATTTTTATATTGAAGATTTCAGCCAGAACCAGCTAATGGCGCCGGAAGTTTATCTGGCTCTGCGCGGAGTTAAAAAGAACGGAGAAGAAGATTTTTATATTGAAATGAAAAAATTTGATGACAATAATAATCTGACCAATCTTTTACTGCAAAAAAGAATTGATAAAAACCAGCTTGGACTGGTTGCAAAGGAAATGGTTTTGCGCCTCAAAAAATTAACAGAGAGCAAGAGAGAAAAATATAAAGATTATTTTAAAAATAAATTATTAGATATTCATTTGGCAGATTTAGAAAGCGACAGAAATTTGCTGTATTTAATACCTTCCCATATTCCCAAAGAAAGAACTGACAAAATAATTAATCTTGCCAAAGAAGCGTCTTTAAAAAACCAATATTATACAAATTATGACTCTGGCAATTTTTCTATATTAATAGACAATCACGCCGACAATATTATATTTTTAGACGGCAAGGTGCAATTTATTGACGTTTTGCCGCCAAAAGAAAGCTGGCGGGTTGGAGACTTAAATTTTGTCATTTGCCGGTTAGCCACAGATGCCGCTGTTTTAGGGGCGAGTGAATTGGCAGATGCGGTGTACGCCAGTTGCGAACCAATGCCAGAAAAAATAAAACATATTTACGAAATTAGAAGCGCCTTAATTCAGGCATGGTGTTTTTATTCTGTAAATAAGCCGGAAATAGCTGAAAAGTATTTAAAATTTGCAGGGGGCTTGACTTATACTTTGGCATAATATACAATATAAATAGATGGCCGTCGCGGCCATTTTAAAAACCAAGAAAACCATGAATATTACACAAAAAATAAATATATTTTTAAAAGAGGTTTATGTTGAGTTAAAAAGAGTAAACTGGCTTTCAAAAAAAGATGTTTTAAGATATACCTTAATTGTTTTAGCCGTCTCAGTAGTTGTTGCAGCCTTTTTAGGCGGGCTGGACTTTATTTTTTCAGAAATAATTAAGAGATTCGTTTTCTAAATTATTATGCCAAAACAAGTTATAGAACAAGAAAAAAATTGGTATGTTATTCATACCTATTCAGGATATGAAGACGCAGTTGCAAAAAACCTCAAACAGAGAATTGAGTCTTTGGGCATGGAAGACAAAATTTTTAATGTGATTGTTCCAAAAGAAAAAAAGATAAAAATTAAAAACGGAAAAAGAAAAACAGTTGAAGAAAAAATTTATCCGGGATATGTTTTGGTTCAAATGCTTGTAACCGATGCTTCGTGGTATGTTGTAAGAAACACGCCAAGAGTAACAGGATTTTTGGGGGCGGGAACAACGCCAATTCCGGTTTCTAAAAAAGATATTGATGATTTAATGAAAAGAATGGAGGTTAGCGAACCCGAATTTACAATTGATTTTGAAATTGGCGCTTCGGTTAAAATAACTGACGGGCCGTTTAAGGGCTTTGAAGGAAAGGTTTCTGAAATTGACCAGGCGCGGGGAAAAATTAAAGTGCTGGTTAATATGTTTGGAAGAGACACTCCGGTAGAATTAGACTCATTACAAATTAAAAAAGTTCAATAAATAAAATATTTATGGCAAAAGAAATAAAAGCTGTTGTAAAAATACAAATTCCGGCCGGCAAGGCAACTCCGGCTCCTCCAATTGGACCGGCGCTTGCCCAGCATGGTTTAAATATTGCAGAATTCTGCCAAAAGTTTAACGCTGCAACTCAGGCAATGTCAGGTTTCACAATTCCGGCTGAGGTTACAATTTATAAAGACAGGTCTTATGTTTTTAAATTGAAAACTCCTTTGGTGGCCGAATTAATTAAAAAAGCCATTGGAATTGAAAAGGGTTCGGGCACTCCAAATAAAACCAAAGTTGGAAAAATTACAAAAGCCCAGCTAAGAGAAATTGCAGAAAAGAAAATGCCCGACTTAAACACAAAAGACATTGAACGGGCAATTAAAATAATTGCCGGTACTGCCAAAAATATGGGCGTGGAGGTGAAAGATTAATATGATTTTATTAAATATCTTAATAGCTTGTTTTTTAATAAGTTTGTGCGTGTGGGCAGCAGTCCTGTTTTTATTTTTTAGAAAGGATACGCTTTCTAAAATAACAATGTTTTTAGTTTCTCTTTCTGCGGGAGCATTGATAGGCGGCGCTTTCTTGCATTTGTTGCCCGAAGCTTCTGAAAAAATGGAGCCAGAGAAATTATTTTTTGTTGTATTGTCAGCTTTTGTCGGCTTTTTTTTGATAGAGAAGATATTTCACTGGCGACATTGCCATAAAGAGAATTGTGAAATCCACTCGTTAGGTTATATGAATCTGGTCGGGGATTCCTTGCATAATTTTATTGACGGATTGGTAATTGCAAGCGTTTTTATGGTTGATTTCAAGTTAGGAGTTATAACAACGCTTGCCATAGCATTGCACGAAATACCGCAAGAGATTGGCGACTTCGGTGTTCTTATCCATGCAGGGTTTAATAAAGTGAAAGCATTAGTATGGAATTATATAGTTGCGACCACGGTTATTCTAGGAGGTATTGTCGGATATTTCGCCGCTTTTTATATTGATGGCGCGATCGCATGCCTTTTGCCAATCGCCGTCGGAGGATTTATTTACATTGCCGCCTCTGATTTAATGCCAGAAATACGAAAAGAGAGCGATTTTAAAAAATCAATCATGTCTTTCAGTATATTTCTATTAGGAATTATTTTCATGTATGCTGTGAAATTTTTAGACCACTAAAAGTTTTATTGAAGTCCGATTATCTTATTGAAAAAAAGGGAATGCCCTCTTTTTGTTTGTCTATTGACACGGGTATAGTTATGGGTGTATATTCAAAATAGAGGAGTAAATAAAGGTCGCTTCTCTGATATTAAAAATCTAATTACATAAAAATATGCCAAAATTAGACGGAACAGGCCCTTCAGGGCAAGGCCCAAAAACGGGCAGAGGAATGGGTAACTGCGGAGGAGGCAGAGGATTAGGATGGGGCAGAGGGTATGGATGCGGATGCGGAGGTGGATTTTTCGGCAGAATGTTCTACACAAAGGAAGAGAGAGCAGAGTTATTAAAAGATAGAGAAGTGATGTTGGAAGAAGAGTTAAAAGCAGTTAAAGAGGAATTGGCCCATGGTTAGACCAAGATTGTGCAGAAGAATAGGATTTAATCCGAATATAACATACTTCAAGCCACAAGGAGTTCCAATGAGGGAGTTGGAGATTGTTGAGTTAACTGCCGAAGAGGTAGAGGCTTTGAGATTAAGGAATACAGAGGAGTTAGAGCAAGTAGAAGCGGCTAAAAAAATGAACACCTCCCAGAGCACCTTTCAAAGAATTTTATCTTCTGCCTACAAAAAAATTACAGAAGCCCTAATAGATGGCAAGGCGATCAAAATAGTAAAATAAATTTGACACGGCCTCTTGCCGGAGTATAATAATGTAAAGGCACATCGAAATTTAAAATATTGGAAAAAGATTCGTCTATTAGATGAAAACTTTAATTGCATGGACTGCGAGAAACATGGGCAATGTACCTGCGAGGCGTCAGTCTCTATCGGCATTTTAGCTGATGGCAGGTACACTAAAAAACCGCTCGAAATGAGCGATTTTTTAGTGTATTTTAGTTCTTATTTTCGCCGGCATTGTCGGCGTAGGAATAATGTTTACAGGATTTTTATTTAATATAATTTTAAAATAATTTGACACGAGTTCTTGGCGGAGTAAGAACTAAA
>Ga0210057_1005023_pt1 | contig 17209 bp, 22 predicted proteins | sample CryGeyCG2114_010_2_FD_183968 | JGI IMG/M metagenome (GOLD analysis project Ga0210057, IMG submission 183968) | Groundwater microbial communities from aquifer - Crystal Geyser CG10_big_fil_rev_8/21/14_0.10 (SPAdes) (version 2) | ecosystem: Environmental > Aquatic > Deep subsurface > Groundwater ...
GTTTAACTTTCTGTCCAACATTTATCTCTTTAAGATTCATAATAAAATCAAGAATAAAGAGTATTAAAAATTAACTAAGAATAACTACCATATGAATGATGCCTAAGGTTAATTATCTCGTGGGGGCATTTAAATCTGATTTAAAGTAATTGAAGAAATGCACAAAATGTGCAGGTTTCTAATGTGAGAATTTATAAATCTCAAAAATATTATTTATTAAAGAAAGAGGTTAAAGCATGGAAAATTTTATCAAAAAGAGATTAATTAGTCATAAGAAGTTAGCACAAGAAAGAACTATTTTAGCTAATGAAAGAAATACTTTAGCTTATGTTAGGACTGGTTTTGGTGCTTTTGCTTTAGGAATAGCATTAATCAAATTATTTGAAGAGCATATCAAATATGTTTATGCTGGTTACGGTGCAGCTACATTAGGGATTGTTTATTATCCTTTGAGAAAGAAAAAAATTCTTTCTTACTAATTTATAAAATTCATCCTGCTGAACTAAAATTCATTAAAATGAAGGAACACCGACGACAAACTAAAAGTATATAAATTATTAACACTTAGATAATAATGTGACATCCTCCGTTGGCTAAAGCCAACGGCGTCCTAATAATGATGAAACTCTTGATTCTCTACATATTTCAAAGCTCTCTCAAAATCTGTTCCACATCCTTGACAAAAATACCCTGCATTCCAAAAATGTCCTTGTGGATATCTTAATCTTAAATCAGGACAAAGCCTGAATAAAATGTAAGCAGACAATCCCTTAACAATCTGCATTAATTGTGCATTAGATAAAACTCTCGGACAATCCACAATTAAATGGACATGCTCGTCGAGAACTTTAATAATCACAATTTCAATTTTGTGTTTTTTGCATGCTTCTTCTATCGCAACTTTGCAAAAAACTTTTAACTTATCTTTTCGCATCATTTTATATCGATATTTTGTTGTTATTTGAATTGTTTTTAGATTGTTTCCAACTGATGTTGAATAATATTTATACATTTTAACCTCCGTAAAGTTTATTTAGTTCGAGAAAGTTTCAACTACATTGGATGGTTCAGTGAGCTGAAACAAGCTCACTTTTCCTAATTAATTTAGAAATAAATAATTAACGCAATTCATCTATTTGCTAAAGCAAATAGTTTTCTTGCTGGCTTATAATAAATTTTAGGAGGGGTCTCTATAGCAGATCCTTCTTTTAACATAGTTCTAACTTTAGCAGAGAAAGTTTCATTCTTCTGAATGCTTTGTACAAAAGTATTTAATCTTTTTATTACATTTTCCATATAATAATTTAGTATTCTATTATATAAATCCATGTTATCACTTCCAAATGCTTGGTACTAAGCGGTATGTTTATAAATTCAATTTTCTTCAGTATCCTATGAAAAAAGAGGGCTCAATTGTTGATGTGAATAATGGTTCTAATGGAAATGTCTCCCCCTTCGGAAGAGAAAGCGAGACTCATGAAAAAATTCACTCTCATCTGAAAGCACACCCTAGAGGTTTGACAACTCAAGAAATAGAGCAACAGACAGGAGTTTCCAGAAAAGCTGTCGAGAAGCACCTGCAGATGCTTTTATTTTCAAATGATATTTATATGAAGCAGGTGGGAAGTGCAAGAATATATTACCCTAACCACAGATATCATCATCTTGATTTTCAGTATTTTGACATAGGAAAAAAGAGATTCTACATAGACTTAATAGAAAATGATTACGGAAAATCTATACTTGTGCAGCAAAAAATAAAAGAAGGAGAGAAATGGATAACTAAGGGCAGTTTATTTATCCCCATTGAAGCAGGGGAAGAATTTATAAAAAAGCTTAAGGGAATTTTAGGCTCAAAAAAATTGAAGATGGAGGCTGAAAAAATAAAATTGTAAATATGGAAAACCAATTATTTTTAGAAACATCTGACAATTTACTTCTTAAAAAAGACTTTTTTAGTTATACTTTTGAAAAGAATACATCTGTTGAAATAAGACATGAAAATGGGCAGTATTTTACTCATAAAGAGCTTGTAAATTTAATAATTGATAGAGTTAAAATAACTCAAGATAGCAAAGTACTAGACCCTACTTGCGGGGCAGGAGCTTTTCTTATTGAGGCATTGCATAAAACTAGTATTAATAATATATATGGTGTAGATATAGACAAAAATGCTTTAACTCTATGTGAACAAAATCTCATTTCTAAATCAAACATAAAATCTAAAAATTTATTTTTGGGAGATTTCATAAAAGAGACTTTTTTCAAAAAAGAATTTTTTGATGTTATCATAGGGAACCCACCCTTCAAAAACCTAAAATCTAACGGTTCTGATTATAATCCTAGACACCCTATTTACAAAGAAGCATTATCTGGAGTTGCAAATTCAGCAACATTAGTTTTAGCAAAATCTTATGAACTTCTAAAAGAGGATGGATATCTCGGTTTTGTATTGCCCAAAAATTTTCTTCGTGTAGATTCTTTTAAGAATATTAGAAATTTGATTTTAAATAAAACTAAAATTATAGAAATAATTGATGTTGACCATCACTTCAAAGATGTTCGATGTGATCAGATTTTATTAATTGTTCAAAAAAAGAAATTAAATTTTGAAGAACAAAAAAAGCATTTTGTTAAGATAACACCTTATAAAAAAGGGATAATATTAGAAGAACAGGAAAGTTATCAAATACCTCAATCGGAATTTTTTAATTATTCTTTTTATCCAGTTTTCTATAGTGAAGAAACAAAAAAGCTTGCAGATAAATTATTGACAATAGATAAAAACTTAAATGATTACGCTCAGATTTATAGGGGAATTTCTATTAGTTCTTCACATAATAGCTTATCAAAAGATGTTAATTTAGATAAGATAAAATGTTATAGGGGAGATTCTATTAAAAGGTTTGGTTTGAAATATTATTTATATTTAGATAAGTCCAAGCTCCAACCAATAGAGAAAAATAAGCTTGAAAAACTTCTAAAAGAAAAGATAGTAATTCAAAATATTTTTTCAAAGGAAGGCGGAATTTATTTAAATTTAAGTAAGGCTGAAGAAGTTTCTTTAAATACGGTTACAAATATAATCCCAAATGCAGGTATTGACCCTTATGTTCTAACGGGAATACTTGGTTCAAGATTATCTAACTTATTTATAATCTACGTCTTATTTTTAAATTCAAATTTTACTATGCATACAGATAAAGCATATTTAGGTAAAATACCTATTATCATCCCAGAAGGAGAAATAAAAAAACAAATTCAAGAATATGTAAAAAAATTATTAAAAATAAGCGACAAATACTCAAAAGATTTCAATGAGACTTATGCTAAACTTAACCAAATAATCTACCAGATATATGGGTTATCTAAAATTGAGATTGAAATTCTTGAAGATTTATTAAGGAGGGTAATGAGTAAGAAACATGGCTGAACCAATGAATAAACTCAATGGCAAGGAATGGCTACAAAACTCATTTTCTATCTGGAGAGATGTTAAGAAAAATTCTGAAGAAAAGAAATTAAAACATCCTGCTATGTTTCCGATAGAATTAGTTGAAAAATTGATAAAGATTTATACTAAAGATGATGGAGAGGTTATACTTGACCCCTTTGCAGGAGTAGGTTCAACGATTATAGCAGCTAAAAATCTTAATAGAAAAGGAATTGGAATGGAATTAAATCCCGAATTTTGTAAAATAAGTAAACAGAGATTATCACAGAGTACTTTAATTGATTCCAAATTTGAACCAAAAATAATTTGTGGAGATTCAAGAAATTTAAGTAAACATGTAGATAAAGAATCAGTAGATTTATGTATTAATTCTCCGCCTTATTGGGACATTCTTAATCAAAAGAGGACCGTTGATGATAGAAAAATCGGAAACTATTCTGATTCTAAGATAGATATGGGGAATATCGAGGATTATAAGAAATTCTTAGATGAATTAAAACAAGTTTATACAGAAGTTTACAAAGTTCTTAAACCAAATAAACGGTGTTGTGTTGTTGTTATGGATATAAGAAAGAAAGATAAATTTTATCCATTACATATTGACATAACAAAGATAATGGAAGAAATAGGATTTGAACTTGAAGAATTTGTAATTTGGGATAGGCAACATGAATATAACAACATGAAAACATTAGGATATCCTTGGGTTTTTAGATTTAATAAGGTTCATGAATTCATATGTATATTTTGGAAAAGAGATAGTACTAAAAAACACTCTTAACTTTTCTAGGGAAGGTTCCTTTATTATCTACTTTGCCACTATTGTCGATTTTTAGGATAACTATACTTTTATTATGATAATTCAATAATGATGTGCATATTTCATCATTAAGTAGAAGACTATTTACCTCATTGGGTAAGCCTTTTAATGAAATAATAAAAGCCAACTTAGGATTAATAATGTGGCTATAAATATTCATCTCTCCGATTTCTTTTACACTTATTGGACTTATACTTCTATTTAGTAAGACGAGTTCAACACTCTCATTTTTCTTGGATGTTAATATGCCTAAAACGTCTGGAGAAAAATCTAGCAGAGAATAATTCTGAACTCTCTTAATAGAATTATTATTTATTTTAGAAATATTACATTGAGGAATTAAAACCTCTATATTAAAATCTTTAGAATAACTTTTTTCTAAGAAAGATTTTAGCCATTCTTTTGCTGTTTCTGTATATTGATCTTTATCTGATTCCATTTTATATCTCAATCACTTTTACATCTTTATTATTCCAAATACCTACCTTTATAGTCTTACCAAAATAATAAAGTATATCTTTGTTCATCTTTAATATTTTTTTAAGATTTAACGAAGGTTCTTTGTTAGATATTAGTATTGCATATTCGGGGTTAGCGACAAGACAATATCCTCTTAATTGACCTAAATCTCTCAAAGATAATTCTGTTGCTTTAATTTCAGCAATAAGTATTTTTTTAGAGGTTCTAACAAAGCCCACTAAGTCTGGCTTAATCTTATATTCTTCATAATATTCAAACTCTTCGGAGACATTGCTCTCTGAAATAAATTTGTTTAAATAAAATGACGAAGTATCATAAAAGATTATTTTTTCTTTATATACTCCTGAAAAATGTTTACTTAAATAAGAACAAATAGGAGCATATAATTTTTGTTCGGGGTTAGTCCTAATTCTTTTTTCCTCTTTCTTGAATATTTCTTCTTCTACTTTCTTTCGTTCAGATTCTACTTCTTCTGTTTTCTTTTTTCGTATTTCTTCAAATTCATTCAATTCTTTTTTATATTCTAATTTTTCATCTTTTCCAGTCAAATAAACAATGTCTTTATTTTTTGTGGCATCAAATTGCTTCTGAATATATTTACATCCCAATTTTAAAGCTATTTGCCATGAAGTATCAAAATGTATACCTTTAATCTCTTTAGGTAACTTAGGATTATTTTCCTCGGGGTGATAAGGTTTTATTTGTCCTTTATTTATTGGAGTTATTCCAAAAATATCTTTCCCTTTAAATTTTATTTTTTTATTGTGATTTACTAATTCTAAAAGCATATCTCTTTTATGTTTTATTTTAGGTCTAAACATATCATATTCCTCTGGAAAGAATTTTACTTGGTGTTCTCTTGCCCAAGCATAAATCTTGGCTTGATCTCTCATATTCGGGTGACCCCAATCAATGGTTTGTAAATTTAAAGAGAATTCCTCATTTAAAAAATCACATATTTGAACGGGCATCTTCCAATTTCGAACTATCTGAAAATAACCCCTCATAACTCCATAACCATTTTCTCCAGACCTAGGCATCCAACTACCAGTATTAAAAAAACCAGCAGTATCCATTAACCCATTGATAAACTCTACTTTAGATTCTTTTTTTGAACTTGATAATTCCTTTGGAATTTCAAATGAGTCAAAACTTGTTTTGGGTTTAAAAAAATTTACTAAATCATTAAATTTATTCTCATCTTTATTAAAAGCAAGAACTAATAAGGTCATATGATCGTTTCCTATTATGTCGTAGTCTACATTTAAATGAGTAGATAAAAACGGAATGATCTCTCTTTTTATAGACTCTATAGTGGATTCTCTCTGTTCATAAACTCTTTTAACAGAAGATGGCACCTTGCTTTTACAAATCTTACATATTAATTCTTTTTCTTCATCATCTATTTTTTGAGCGGTAGCTAATTCACCACATTTTTTACAATAGGCAATGCCATAAGCTATTTTATTTTTATGTGCAAATTCAATAATAACCTTTTTATCTTTTTGAAGGATATGCCCTCTTCCACAAATTAACCCTATCAAATAGGCTTCTTCTTTAGATATCATGATCTCTAATTTTGTTATTTATTTCCCAATTTTTCCAAATATATTTATTCATTTTATTAATGCCCAATTATTCATAAAATAAGACATCTCATTTTCTTTATTTCCAAGATATAACTTACCTTCCCTTATTCTAATATTTATTCTATATCGGGTATTATTATTGACTAATAAAATATTTTTCTGTGCAACATTCTTTTGAATTTCAGAAAAAGGTAAAATTAGAAAATATGTTTGATCTCCTTTTAAAACAAAAATATAAAAACTATTATATTGGCTGTGTTTTTCAAAAGAACTTATTCTTATATCAGCAACATAGCTATTGAACTTATTTTCGTTAGCAGTTTTTACTTGGATATTATAAAGTCTATTCTCTTTAGTTGCTACAATATCCATACCCTCATCAACACTCATAATGCTAGCATTAAACCCTCTAAATAAAAGCTCACTCGCAACAAGATGTTCTCCTGCTTTTCCAATATACTGTGTACTTATACTTTCTTTTTCTTCCTCTTGTTTTATTTTCTCTTCAGCTATTTCCTCTTTCTCTTCTTGTAATGTAAACCTCGGATTTAGCGAGTATGTTCCTGGAGAGGTTCGTATGAATGCAGAGCTTTCTCCCTTGTTCTTTATATCTACTGAAATTTGAGCTTGCATAGTTGCTTCTGGAGTAGAACCTGATGTTTCAATAAGATTTTTCTCTAAAGCTATTTTTGTGATTTCATCTGCATGAAGAGGCTTACCTTTCTCTTTCAAGATTTTTATTGCAGCAAGTTTAAATGATACCATGGTATTCAGTCAATTTTCTGTTTAATAAAGATTTCATTTTTTATATGAATATGATTTATTTAGCCGATCATTTGCAATTTTAATGAGAAAGGTATCTATTTCTCTTAAGGTTGGAGATTTTCCAGTTTTATTCTTAATCTCGTCAAAGAGATAAAGTAACTTAGTACAAAATTTATAATAAGACCTATCACATTCAAAAGTTGCATCTCCTATTTTGCCCTTAACTATCTTACTTAAAGAATCATTTGCTCTTGAATCATAAATAGGAAAAACTTGTACATGGAAATGTAAATACTTTGAGGCTAGAGATCTTTTTCCTTTGCCAGTCAATTCTTTAAAGAATTTTGTAAGTTCATAATGGAGAACTAAAATATCCTTCAATGTTTCATTGTTAAATTCTTTATTCTTAATCTTATTTAATTTTTCATCAAACTTGTTCTTGCTATTAAATTTTATAAACTCATTAACAACATGATCATAGAAATCATCATTGATTTTTTCTTTTTTAGATCTTCTTTCTATTGATGCTGCATAAGCTCTTCCAATCAACCATATTTTTGCACGAATTTCTTCAGGATCTTTATGGCCTGGATGATCTAAACACATCTTATATAGAATATTATTTCCTAGCATCCACTTTTTATCTTTGAGACTATTAAACTTACTAGCATCAAAATTTATTATCTTCATTCTCCCTTCTCCTTCTTATACTGCTCAACTACCGCTTTCCATAGATCATCATTAACTTCTTTTTCCATTAATTCCGTAAAGAATGATTCTGGATTCTTCTTCCATTCAAGAATCTTATTAGCTTTCTTTGTGAAAGTATCAAATGCAGACTTTGCAGGTTGTTTATCATCAAACATACATTCAATCTTTCCAAGATTAATTGTTCTTCTCAGGCCTATAAAACATATTGCTACTTTTATCTTATCTATTGGAATATTTTCTTTAATTGAAAATCCTCTTCTATAGGACTCAAGCTGTTGTCTATGCTCTGATGCTCTATCTGCTTTTTTATCTGTCTTCCAGTCAACTATCAAATAACTATCTTTATTCTTAAAAACAGCATCAATAAACCCTTTAAAGTTTATCGTGTCATTTGTTTGAATAAGTTTTGCAAGAGGTATTTTAAGCTCTTCTTCGGACTCGGCGAGTTCAGGATACTGCTTCTTTATTTCAATAAGCATCTTGTCTATATTTTCTTTGTAAGGTTTGTATTCTGCTTCTACTTCGCATTTATTTCCATCACACATAATCTTTGCAATCTTGTGAACCTCACTTCCGAGATTTGTTGAAGAAGAAAAGTCCTTTATGTGAAGAATGTTATAAACAAGATATTCATAAGGATTATCATTAAGGCCAGAAAATGAAAGATGTGGAAGATTTTCAAAATGATTTCTGATATAAGACACTATCCAGGATTTATCATTTTCTAATAATTTCTTAGCCTTGTCATATTCTCCATTTACAAATAAATTGTATGCTCTTTTTGATTTCTCCGTTAAATCAAAACTCTCTATTGCTTCTACTTGTATTTTCGCTGTTTCTGCATAATCATTCAAGTAATCTTCAACTTTATCAGTAACTATGCAAAGTTTGGTTTTAGCTCTTGTAAATGCAACAAAATCAATTCTAAGAGCTTCTTCTTCAAGTTCTTCTTTTGCATCAATTCCTTCAGATTTCAATATTGCTTCTACAGTCCTATCCTGGAAATTAGATTTATCTCTTGTTTTAGTGGGAATATAGATAACTGCTTCGTATTCCTTTCCTTTAGACTTATGAACTGTTGTTACAATAACCTGCTTTTCAACATCCGAACCATCAACTAATAGATCTGATGACTGAAGATAATCAATGATATTCTTCATATCAAGCGTGTCAATAACCTTAATTGCTTCTCTTAAAGCTTCTTGAACATTTAAAGATGCAAGAAGAAACTCTCTTCCGTAGTTTATAGATACTGGAGTTATTCTTTCCTTGAATATTATATCTAAATCCTGCATTGTTTTTACTGATTCTCTCAACTTCTTGAACTCAGGGCATAAGTTGTATATATCCTGAAGAGTTTTTGTTTTTTTATCTGCAATATCAAAAGCATCCTGAATAGAACATGGAAAGAAAGGGGTGAACATGGAGTTTTTGACAATTTGCACATCATTACTTAAAACTCCTTTAAGAAAAGTAATTATTTTTTCTTTTGCATCTCCTGAAGCCGAGAAGAAAGTTGAAGAGTAATCTATTCCTCTGTTCTTTAGTTCTTTTGAAATAGCCATTAATTGAGAGTTTGTTCTTGCAATTACTGCTACTTTTTTGTGTTCTTTAGATAATTGCTTTACAAGCTCACAAACAACCCTGTAAGTATCTTCTCTTACTGTTTCATATATCAGAGGTTTTGTAGAAGGTTTTGCTTCCTTATTCTTTAAATTCTTTAGATCTTCTTTATGACTTGCATCTTTGGTTTTTGAAGTGAAGGCCTCACTCGCATAATTAAGAACTTCATTTGAACTTCTAAAATTCTCAGACAAAATAAAATTAGTTGCTTTACTGAATTTTTTAAAGTTAATAGTTGATCCTCCCTGAAAACCAAATATTGCTTGTTTCTTATCTCCAACAGCTACAAAATTATCTCCTGACTTTAATGCAATATCAGCTTCAATAATATTGACATCTTGCAACTCATCAACAAGAACATATTTGAATTTTGAATGATTTTTTAGATTCAAGAAATTTATCAGCATGTCTGCATAATCTATACCTTTCTTTTGTTTTGATTTTTCATAATATTCGAATATCTTAACAAAATCTTCAGCAAACTTATCAAGTTCTTCTTTTGTTAACTTCTCATCAGCTTCTATGAATTGCTTTGCTTTCTTTAAATTAATTTTATCTGGAGTTATTCCAAAACTCTTTAAGTATCTAAGAAGATTTTCCATCTTTGGAACTATTGTATCTATAAGATATTCATCAGAGTAGTTCAATATTTCATGCTCTTTCAAATATCTATAAATCGAGAATCTCAAAAGGTTAGAAGAAACTATTTCATCCCCTTCCATAAAGTCCAAAGCATAAGAGTGGAATGTATGAACATTGAGTTTTGATATATCTGTATCTAAATCCTGCTTTTTGATTAATTCAATTATTCTGTCTTCAAGTTCTCTTTTAGCCTTGTTAGTGAATGTAAGGCAAAGAATCTCTTCAGGTTTCAGGCCTTTCTTTAATAAATAAACGAACTTATATGCCAGAAGTTTTGTCTTTCCTGTTCCAGGATTTGCAACAACAAGAACATTTCCATCTGTTTTTATTATCTTTTGTTTTTCTTCATTAAGATCGTCGAGGAAGTCTTTGGTTGTCATTTTATTTATTGCCCTCTAAGAATATTTTGACTTCACGCTTCAATCTTCTAAATGTATGATTGTCTAATGCTCTCTGTTGAGTTAACATACTAGAAAAGAATATGGGAACCTCCTTATCTCCAACAATTAAAACATCATATCCCTTTTCATTGAATTCTTTTTCATTAATCTTAATTTTAAAAAGTTTTGAATAATGGCAAATTATATCTGAAGCAAAAGCATTTGCAACAACAATAACTCTTGGTTTAATTAATTGTATTATTTTAGAAGCAAGTTCTAATTGTTTCAAACCAAAATCTCCAAAATTGTCACTGATTATTTGATTACCTTTTTTACACAATCCTATTCTATCTTTAAACTCTTTCTGGCTAGTTAATCTATAAAGAAACAAATCTATGTGCTGAAAATCTGGATCTATAGATTTAAATTTATTAAAGTAAGAATATTTCTCTTTTGCTAATTTTTCTCCTTCAATGTAAACATCAAGATATTTATTTATATTTTTCTTTTCGAAGAATTCCTTGAAGCTAAATTTTCCTTCATATTGTGTACCTTTGAATATAGTCTTAAATGCTTTTTCACTAAGTGACGGATTTAAACCTATAAAGAGAGTTTTATTTTGTTCAAATCCAGGATATAGCAAAGGAGAATTCTCTCCACTTGCTTCAGGAAAATCTTCCCAGATTTTTAATATCTCCGAATTTATCTTTTGATTCTCCATTTTATTTAAAAGAATCCCAATTATTCTGAAACAAATTTTTTAATTTTCTTAATCTTCCAAAATCTACTGTATGTCTACTATTATCTGGAGAATGGTAGAGGAGTTTACCTCCTTTAACTTCTTTAAGCTGTGGGTAGGAAACATCTATTTTTTCTGAAGGCACAATAAATACTTCAGGTAATTCTTCTAATCCTTTTAGTATAACAAAAGCATAGTAATGGTTTTTCTTTTCAATAAAATTTTCCATGGGGAAAGAGCCTGATTTCTTTTGAGCTCCTTTAACATCAAGAGTTATTACCTCTCCTTTTTTGTTGACTATAACAATATCTACAGACTTTTTATTTCCAAGAGTCAGAGTTGCATCTATACAATTTCTATGTAACATAGACAAAATATAAAATTCAGAAGCAAGATTGGTATTTTCATTTTTTTCTCCCATTTTTTATAACCTCGCAATTCTTCCAGCATCAGTCAATTTATAGCCCTCTTCTTTAGTGACTAGGTCCATATCTTCAAGTTCACCTATTGCTCTATAGAGCATTGCAGTTGAGATTTCTATTTTTTTAGAAAGATCAGAAATACTAGATCCTGGATTTTTATCAACTTCTTCAAGAATTTTCTTTTCATTTTCAGTTAATTTAAATGACAATCTTGGAAGATAAATAACTTTATTTTTATCTTCTTCAGGATTATATGCTATTTTAGAAACTCTGTCATGTCTTGCATATGCAGCAAATAATAATCCAATAGCTTTAGTTTTTCTTCCGCTTGTAATATTAATAAAAATATGATCTTCATTAGGCTGCATGTCAATTAGTTCAACAGCTTTCTTTGCTACTTCTACTATGTCATAAACATCTGTCTTAGAGGTCTTTACATCTATAACTTTTCCCAGAGAGTCCTGGATAAGCTTTACTGCATTCTCTTGTTCTTTGTTTGGCTCTTTATCAATTAAGAGAATAATTCTATCTGGCCCTAGCCTGGTTGCTGCAAGAAGGACTGGTTCTGGGCTATATAGCGTTGCAATTAAGACTTTCTTTCCCATGTTATTTATACTTATAACGGGCTTTTCTTCATTTATATAACTTTCCATGAAAAAGATAAAGATATACCTTTTATATACTTTTATACCATTAGATACATAATTATACTTATTAATAGAAATATTTAAATAGGGGTTTTCCATAAATTTATTACTCAAAATGGCAGCAAAATTTAACAAGGATATTATTGAATGCAACGCCCACAGCGACTTTATTATTGTAAGAATAAAACAAAAGAATACCGAACAGCCAAGCTATCTTTTCTGCACAAAAATCTACTATATGCATGACAGAGGATTCCATGAAATGTTTGGCAAGACTTTTGATCACCATCTTATGTTTTACAATGGAAAGAAACTAATCTTCAAAGTCTGGCTGCCGAACTCTGAAAAAGATAAAAAATTCAAAAATGCCAAAGAAGCTTTGAAAAGTGTTGGCATGGAGATCCAAATATGAACAAGAAGATTCAGCAGTTTTTTGAATATCTAAACCAGACAAGTCTTTCAGAAAAAGATAGAAAACATTTAATGTCTATCTTTGCATATCTTGAAGGAGAGCATCCACAGATACTTGCTAATCGTATTTTTTTATTTGAAGGAGAGCCAGGCATCGGAAAAACATTTTTAGCAAAGAAGTTGATCTCCTCTATAGATAAGCCTGTAGTTTTCTTAGGCCAAACACAAATATTTGATAATGTAAAAAGAGCCAAAGACCTAAAAGAACTTTTAAAGATGTTAGAAAATTTTGATGAGGGAGTTATTTACATTGATGATTTAAAATATATTTTTAATTTTACTGAGTTTGAAGATTTAGATAATGCAGACAGACATAAGTTCATGAGAATTTTAGAATCATTCAAGGATAACACTAAAAAAACTGTTCTTATCATGACATTAAATGACTCTGATTTTATGGATAACTCCTGGAAGGATAGAATTGATGTCCACATAAATTTTGAATTGCCTAGTAATGAAAATAAATTAGGTTTTCTAAAAGAAACATTTTCTAATTATGTCAATCCTGAAGGATTAAAATATATCTCTGAAAATACAATCGGGCATAACTACAGGGATTTGCCTCAAGTGCTAAAAATAGCATATCATCATGGAGATAAAAAAATAGATATGGATTCAATTAAGGAAGCCCTGACAGGATACACTCCAAGTAGCTTGTCAAATTTTAATGTTAAACAAGGAATAAAAATTAAGTTAAATGATTTATTCTTAAAAGAAGACTTGAAAAAAGAATTAAAAAGGATTCATTTAACTATTAAAAAGCGTAAAGAACTTCTCGATAATAATGCTATCAGGCCCAATTTTCTGATTTTTGAAGGTCCTGCTGGTACAGGAAAAACATACTCTGCACTTGCTTTAGCAGGAGAAATAGAAATACCCTTAGTTAAAATCAGTGTTAGGGAAGTTTATGGGAGAAGATTTGGGATAGAGATGATTTTTGATTGCATTAAAAGATTCCAAGATGCTATTGTATTTATAGACGATGCAGATAAAATAGTAGATGGAGATGCTTTTAGTTTGAATGATGGCGGGGCTTTAAATTCGGATTTAAATTCACATATTGATGATCTAGACAAAGCCGCATTAGTTGTGCTTTCTGTTAATGATTCAAGAAGACTTGGAAGAGCACTTAGAGATAGATTTAAGATAATTAAATTTGAAAATCCTGGTGCAGGAGAGAGAGGAGCTTATTTTAACAAGATAATTAAAAATTCTAAAATAAGTTTTAACATTTCTGAAGCAGAATTTATAGAGCTCACAGAGGGTATGAATTATAGAGACATCCAGAGATTATGGAATGAATGTATTTTCTTTGCTATAGAAAATAATTTAAAAAACTTAGAAAAAGAAGATATTCTCTCTGTCTCTGGAAGAAATTCTGATAATAAAATTAGATCAAGCATGTTTGGATAAAATGAAAAAATTAAAACTTCTTCAATTCATAGACTTATTTTTTACTGTTGTAAACTTTGGACTGTTCCTCTTTGCTTTGTACAGAAATCAATGGAATACTGCTCTCTTTACAGGAATGATGACTCTGGTGTTTATTACATTTATAATTCGAGATTTTTGGTGGGCTAAAAATGAAAAATAAAGAAAAAACAAAAATTGAAAAACCCGAATACCTGGCATTCCCAATAGAACTTATTCCGAACTCTTTCAAAAAGGAAGATAAAGAAATAATAAGTTTAATGCATAAATATCTTAAAAAGAAATTAGTAAAATCAAAAGATGATTTCTATAATGAAAATGTCATCTTAGAATTAGAATGTAAATTACAAAACACAAATGATTCGTTAGATAAAATAAGAAAATTTGTCTTAGAGGTTTTGGAAGGTTCTGTATTAAAAAATAGAAAACAGATAAAAGGAATTAAAATAGAAATTAGCGACATAAACAAAGACCAATTTAATTATACTGGAGCATATACTCTTCCATTCATAGGGGTTGTTATGAGAAAAAATTTAGTACTAAATGAAGAAGAGATAAAGAACAAGAGAGCAGACTTCAATGACAAAATGAGAGAGATTACCCAATCTTATAAAAAATGAAAATAAGTAATTTAATATTATTTACACATATATTCTTTGGAACAGTAATTACAATCTTACTCATAAGAGTAATCTTCTTTGGAAGCTGCTGGATATGGCCAGTGCTCAATCTAGCGATATATCTTAACACATGGGCGACCTTAGAGAGAACGAAAGAAAGAAGAGAGATGCAAAAAGAAATCAAGAGGCTGAAGGAGAAGCATGGGAGAAATATGTGAAATATGCATGGATCAATTGAAGCTCTGGGATGACTATGTAACAATAGACTACGAAGCAGAAGCAATTTTATGCTCAAAATGCCAGGAAGAAGTAGATGAATTGTATGATAAGCATGAAGGTAAAAAAGAGTTTAAAGAGTGTGTTGAAAAAATAAGAAAACTGAAAAACAAAGAGAAAAAATAACCATTCTATTAGGGTATACCTTAGTTTTATTTTAAGAATAGTATACTAGCATAGGATATAAATGTTTAAATAGTCTAAAATAGATTAGGAGTATATGGCAAAAGCTGAAATAACACTAAAGGACGGTACAAAGATGAATATAGAGGGTACTCCCGACGAGATACTTGAAATTAAAGAAAAAATGGAAAAGAGTCATGATCCTAAATCTTCACCAAAGAATAGAGACCACATAAAGAATTTTAGTATAAAGTCTCCTGTAGGGCCTTTAGGAAGAATTAACTCACTTGTTCAAGAAGATTTTTTCAAGGAAAAAAGAACAATTATAGATATAAAGAATAAACTGGAAGAAAAAGGGATATTCTATGATAGTACTTCATTATCTCCCACTCTTCTAAGGCTTGTAAAAAAAGGAGTTATCAGGAGAGTTAAAGAAGAAGGTCAATGGAGGTATGTGAATTCCTGACAATGGCAGATGCATTAGACAAATTAATCGTAGATGAAAGTGAAAGCATAGACACAAATCTCCTTGCATCTCTAGTTTCAAACTATTTGAAGTTTACAAAAGAGGGAGAGATAATATTTGAAAAGGATTTTTATAAACTCAAAGATTGCAGAAAAATTTTAATATATCTTCTAGGGAGAAAGATAGTATTCATCAAAAAACTGAAGCAAGATTTTAAAGAAGAGGTAACTCCTTCAGAAATAGAAGATCAAATTGGAATTCCTTCTAAAAGTGTGACCAAATATTCTTCTGTTGAATTGAAGGGGATCATAAAAAGCGAGAAAGGAAAATACAGAATTCCGAATTTTAATTTATTAAAATCTGAAGAATTTTTAAAGAAAAAATGAACGAAGAAGAAATAAGGATAAGATTTGAAAAAATTGAAAATAGGCTAGATAGAATTGAGAATAAAAAATCTGAAGAAAAAGGAATAGAGAAGGAAACTGAAAAAAATAATTATTCTGGACTAGCAGGGGGAATAAGACTTTTAATAAAAAATGGTTTTCTTGTCTCTCCAAAAGAAGTTAAGGAAATCAAAGAAGAATTGAAAAGAGAAGGATATCATTATACTGATGCAGGAATTACTAGCACCCTAACAGAAACATTTGTTAAAAATAAAAAAATACTGACTCGAATTAATGAAAATAAGCGTTGGAGATATGTTATAAGAAAATGACTTCTGTTATTGAATTAATAAAAATGTTTTATTCTGAAGGATTTTTTAGTAATTGGAGAACTACCAAAGAAGTGAAAGAAAAACTTGTAGAAAAAGGTTTTAATTTTGATGATCCGTTAATAGGAATGTCTCTAATAAATGCAACGAAACAGGGGATTTTATCCAAAAGAAAAACCGCAGGAAAAATTGAGTATTCTCAGAAACAACCCCCTGAAATAAAAATAAAGGAAAGCGAAATAAAAGAACTAAATAGCATATTATCAGACCTTACTTCAAAAAAATTAGGCAATAGATTTCAGCAGGATATCAAAGAATTGAATATCGCATTCACATATGACTGTGGAAATTCCGCAGCGTTTATTCTCAGAAAGATCCTGGAGAAAACAATATTTTATGTTTTATCAACCAATGATAAGAGCGAACTAATTAAAGATAAAACAGATGATTCTTTTCTAGGTCTAGAAGCAATGATAAACATATGTTCAAGAGAGAAGATCAATGGAGTGCCCATTTTGATGCCAAAAACTGCAAAAGAATTGCTTGGGATTAAATTTCTAGGAGATGCAGCAGCACATGATTATCTTGCAGACATTGAAGTTAAAGACATAAATCATCAGCTTTCCTACTGGACAATTGCAATTAAAGAATTATGCAATAATCTAAAGAAGTGATTTTTCTTTAAGGCACGTGTACCTTTAAGTTTCTGTCCTCGTGGGGGCGTGTTACCTAAGGTTAATAATTGCACGACTTTGTGTGTAAAAGGGAGTATTAAACTTTTAACTCAATTCCATAATCGCTTCAGTCAAATCTCCATCGGATTTTTCCAAAGCCTTAC
>Ga0210057_1005024_pt1 | contig 17208 bp, 16 predicted proteins | sample CryGeyCG2114_010_2_FD_183968 | JGI IMG/M metagenome (GOLD analysis project Ga0210057, IMG submission 183968) | Groundwater microbial communities from aquifer - Crystal Geyser CG10_big_fil_rev_8/21/14_0.10 (SPAdes) (version 2) | ecosystem: Environmental > Aquatic > Deep subsurface > Groundwater ...
TCGAACCGCTGGTACTGGGTCTCGGTGGCGGCAGCAACCATCGCCATCATCCTGGTTCTGTGGGACAAGAAGCTCGCGTGGCAGGGCGCGTGCGTGCTGTTGGTGGCCTTTTTGGCCTTCTCCCAGCACGTGAGCATGAAGCGCCGGGCACAAGCCATGCTGCCACAGCACCAAGCTTCGGCTCAGCGACGTCCAGAGCAGGTCTGACAAGACCAAGACGCACCCCGATGAAGTAGAGTAGTCGGGGGAAGAAAAGCGGAAACCACTAGGCTTGTACCTGTGATTATAAAATTTTTAACTGTTTGTAATTATAGGTACCTAGTGGTTTCTGAAAATAAAAACCCACTCATTTTGAGTGGGTTTTTTGTTATTTTTTATATTTTATTTTTGTTTTCCAGAGATGATATTTTGAGCAACATTGTTTGGAACGTCAGCATAGTGATCAAATTCCATAGCGTAGCTAGCACGTCCTTGAGACATAGAACGTAGTGAAGTGGCATAGCCAAACATTGAGGCTAATGGCACCATAGCCTTTACTACTTTCATTTGTCCTCGGTCGGTCATTTCTTGGATTTGTCCACGTTTGGAGTTTAAGTCGCCGATACAATCACCCATATATTGTTCTGGGGTGACAACCTCTACCTTCATAATAGGCTCCATAATCACTGGGTTGGCCTTTTTACAAGCAGACTGAAAAGCCATAGATCCAGCCATTTTGAAAGCCATTTCAGAAGAATCAACTTCGTGGAAAGATCCATCAAACACAGTTACTTTTATATCCACCACTGGATAGCCAGCCTGGATGCCGCGAGTGATTGATTCTTTTACACCTTTTTCAATAGCCGGTATAAATTCACGAGGGATCACACCACCTTTAACTTCATCCACAAATTCGAAGCCTTTGCCAGCTTCTTGAGGTTCTACCTTTAGGTAACAGTGACCATATTGACCGCGACCACCGGACTGTTTGATGTATTTACCTTCAGCCTCAGCTGAGGTGCGGATAGTCTCTTTAAAAGCAACTTGAGGGGCACCAACATTGGCCTCTACCTTAAATTCACGTTTCATACGATCAACAATGATATCAAGGTGCAATTCACCCATACCAGCGATGATGGTCTGTAAAGTTTCTTCATCGGTGTGAACGCGGAAGGTTGGATCCTCTTCAGTAAGTTTTTGTAGAGCCAAACCGATTTTTTCTTGGTCAGCCTTGGTTTTTGGTTCGATAGCAACTGAAATAACCGGTTCTGGGAAAACAATCTTTTCTAAAATTATTGGATGATCTTCGTCACAAAGAGTATCACCGGTAGTGACATCCTTTAGACCGATAGCCGCCGCAATTTCACCAGCATAAACATCAGTTACATCTTCACGGTGGTTGGCGTGCATACGTACGATACGTCCTAAACGACTGCGTTCGCCGGTGGTAGAGTTGTAAAGATAACTACCGGCAGACACTTTACCAGAGTAAACTCGGAAGAAAACCAATTTTCCCACAAAAGGATCAGTGGCAATTTTGAAAGCCAAAGCGGAAAATGGTTCGTCATCATTGGCGTGGCGCACTTCTTCCGCCTCTGTGTCTGGGTTGATACCTTTTATTTCCGGCACATCAGTTGGGGCTGGTAAATAACGGATTACAGCGTCCAACATGAACTGCACACCTACGTTGGCTAGAGCAGAGCCACAGATCACTGGGTAAAGTTGATTTTTTAGAGTTAAGGTACGGATGGCATTTTGAATTTCTTCAACTGTCAATTCCTGTCCGTTTAAATATTTTTCTGTTAGCTCGTCATTGGCTTCGGAAATCTTTTCGATCATTTTTGCTCGGTATTCTTCTACCTGATCTTTCATATCATCTGGGATTGGTACTTCTACCACATTCTCACCATTTTTACCTTCAAAATGATAGGCCTTTTTTTCTATTAAATCTACCAATCCAGCAAAAGTAGAATCAGCACCAATTGGTAATTGTATAGCTACAGCGTTTTTAGATAAACGTTCTTGAATTGAGGCTAGACTCATAAAAAAGTCAGCACCAAGTTTATCCATTTTATTTACGAATGGAACGCGAGGAACTTCATATTTATCGGCTTGATGCCAGACTGTTTCTGATTGAGGCTCTACTCCTTGGGAGCCATCAAACACAGCTACAGCACCGTCTAAGACACGCAAAGAACGTTCTACTTCTACAGTAAAATCTACGTGTCCAGGAGTGTCGATAATGTTGATACGATGATCTTTCCAGAAACAAGTAGTAGCGGCGGAAGTGATAGTAATACCACGTTCTTTCTCTTGTTCCATCCAATCCATTTCAGCCGCACCTTCATGCACCTCACCAATTTTGTGTTTTTTACCAGTGTAAAAAAGTACGCGTTCGGTGGTGGTGGTTTTACCGGCGTCGATATGGGCTGCAATGCCGATGTTACGTGTTTTTTCTAATGAATATTCACGAGGCATAGATTATTTATTATTTTATTATTTGGCAAAACGAGCAAAGTGGGCAAAAGCTTTGTTGGCTTCAGCCATACGATGGACGTCATCACGTTTTTTAACAGCATCACCAGTGTTTTGTTGGGCATCCATTAAAACAGTAGCTAATTTTTGAAACATTGGTTGACCCTTTTTGTTTCTAGCGGCACCAATAATCCAGCGGAAAGCCAAAGCGTTTTGGCGTTCTCCACGAACTGGTAACGGTACTTGATAATTGGCTCCACCAACACGACGAGAACGGACCTCTACTTGAGGGCGGATAATGTTAATAGCTTCTTCAAAGATTTTTATTGGATCTTTTTTTGTTTCAGCAGAAATTTTGTCCATTGCGGAATAAAAAATAGTCTGAGCTGTGGTTTTTTTGCCGCGTTCCATTAGGAAGTTGATGAACTTAGCCACCAACACGCTTCCATATCTTGGATCCGGGGCAATAACTCGTTGTTTTGATTGCTTACCTCTCATATATATAATTCAAATTAGGTGACTAAATTATTTTTTAGCAGCTTTAGGACGTTTGGTACCATAAACACTGCGACCACGACGACGTTTTTCAATACCTTGGGTATCATAAACACCACGTACGATATGATAACGTACACCAGGTAAATCTTTTACACGTCCGCCACGTAAAAGTACGATGGAGTGTTCTTGTAAGTTGTGTCCTTCACCCGGAATATAAGCGATCACTTCCATGCCGTTGCTTAAACGAACTTTGGCGACTTTACGTAAAGCGGAGTTAGGTTTTTTAGGAGTAGTAGTATAAACTTTGGTACAAACACCACGTTTAAAGGCGCATCCTTTAGCAAAAACGGTTTTGCGGCGGTGCAAGTTATCAATAGTAAACTGCAGTGCCGGCACCTTGGTTTTGCGCACTTTGCTGGTGCGACCCTTTTTAACCAATTGGTTGACTGTAGGCATAATTTAAATTAATTTGGCTAATCCTAGCGGATTTTAAGCCTTTTTATAATAACAAAAAAACTGACCATATATAATCAGCCACGATTTTTTTGGTCTCTTTGTAGATTAAACACCAGATTCGTGCTTAATCATATAAAGATCGTTCTGACCAAATAATATACTAGAAACTTGTTTTTGTCAATAGAAACAGAGTTTTTATGACAGTTTTGATTTGATTTTACTTATTATTGATGCCAAATTGTGGTTGGTTTTTATTAAGTATTCACAATTTTTGTCTTTTATGGTTTCTAAAATATGCTGATCCTCGTTTAAATTGGTCAGTATTATTATGGGAACTTGTTTGCCCCAGCTATCCTGGTGGAGTTTTTTTAAAACACCCAAACCGCTCATTTTTGGCATAAAAAGGTCAAGAATTATCAAATCCGGTTTTTCTGCTTGCGCCCTCTCTAAACCAGTAAGTCCATTGTTGGCTTCAGAAACAACAAGCCCTTCTTTAGTAAGCTTGTCTTTCAAGACTCGGCGGGTTGCCACTTCGTTTTCTATGATTAAGACGGTTTTACCTTTTTTCATATTGTTTTAGACATCTCTTTTTTTAACCGCAGGTTTAAAAGGGAAAGAAACAAAAAATTTGGTGCCAACATTTTCTTTTGATTCAAACCAGATTTTTCCTCCCAATTGTTCTACAATTGACTTTACCATATACAAACCCAAACCAGTGCCGGTAATTTCTTTTTCCATAACATTTTCTGCTCGAAATAGTTTTGTAAAAATTTTCTTTTGAGCGGACTCTGGAATTCCATAGCCGTTGTCAGCCACTATCAAGCGGTATTCTTTTTTGTTGCTTGGTTCTATGGTTATGGTGATTTGTCCGTTGGGCGGGGTGTATTTGATGGCGTTGGTGATAAGATTTTGCAGTAACATGCGAATCATTTTTATGTCGGAGAATATTTCTGGCAAAGTCGAAGGGATATTTTTTTCAATTTTTAGTTTTTTGTCTTCAATAGCTCCCGCCCCTTCTTTTTCTACTTCATCAATCAGCTCGGAGAAGTTTATTGGCACCAGCTGAACAGCCAAGGTTCCTAAATCAAGGCGAGATACGTTTAATAGGTCGTTCACCATTTCTACCATGCGGTGATTGCCGTCATAGACCTCTTGTAAATATTCTTTTTGACTATCGTTGATTGGTCCGGCATCGCCAGAAAGCAACATTTCCACATACCAGTTTATAGTAGAAAGCGGTGTTCTGAGCTGGTGTGAAGCTAGAAAAACAAACTCACTTTTTATTTTATCTATCTCTTTTTCCTGAGTAATGTCGCGGAAGACTTCGATGGCCCCAATTATTTCATTGTTGAGAATTATTGGCTTAGCACTTATGTATACAGCTAAATCAACTTTGTCTTTTCTGATAAAGTGATATTCTGAGGTGATTATTTTCTTTTTTTTGGTTAGACACAAATGAAGCGGATGTTTTTCTAGCGGTATATGATCGCCTTTTTCATTGGCCAATAAAGATATGGCGCCTAGTTTTTTTCCCATCATTTCCTTGCTCCAAGACAACATCTCTCCGGCGGCTTGGTTAAAAAAAATTATGACACCGTCTTTATCTGTAGCTACCACTCCGTCACCAATGCTAGACAACATTGCCTCTTCTTTGGCTTCGTCTTTTTCTATCTTAAGTTTAGCCTCTTTAAATTCTTTTAAAACCCGCTGTGTTTTTTTAGACAACCTAATATACAAAAAAAATAAAATTATTACGAATAATGATTCTATGAAAATGAGGAAAGTTTGGCTGTTTGGTAACATAATTTTATCTAGTGACGTTAATAGATTCATTATTTTCTGGACTGCAAGCTATTACATTCATTCTGTTTCCAGAAGTTTTTCTGATTGCATAATAAGTTTTTTCAGCGCTACCAATTTTTGGATCAAAAGGAATAGCGGTGATATATTTGTTTACTAATACCGAAGACAAGTCCAAACAACTATCTGTTGTAACAGTTGGTGTAGAGGTGGAATTGGAATTGTTGTTGCTTGTCTGGGTGCCGGAAATAGACACACTTTTCATCTCCGGAGTTAAGGTCTGGTTGTTGGTATCTAAGAAAGATTTATATTGAAAATAACGATTGTCAGTAATATTAGATAAAGAAAAAGAAGGAGTAGTATTGGAGCTATTATTATTTTCAGAATAATAACTATTGTTAGTACCGTCTGGACCAACAAAATTTCCATCAGAACAATCAGCTACAGCACAAGATTTTACTTGATACTTTAAACTCAAGGCTCCACGTTGATACATGTCAGACACTTCATCAGCGGAGAGGGGGCGGTTGAATAAAGAAAATTCGTCTATTTGTCCTTTGAAGTATGAGCCGCTAAAATTACCATCTCTGCCGATAGCAGCTCCTCCTGGAGTTTGGTAAAATATTGGTCCCATGTTTTTCGAATTAATTATTACCCCATCTAAGTATAAAGATAAAGTGTTGCCGTCAAAAGTTCCTACGACATTGTGCCACACTCCATTATTATAAGTAGAAGGTGTTGTGATAGTGTTGCTGAGCAAATTTGTTCCGTAAGCACCGAACTTAATTTTTCCAACGTCTGAACCACCGCCTAGATAGAAACCTATGCCATAGGTACGCCAACGATATATAACACTACCATTTGGATTTGTGTCGGTGGTTTTAAGCCAAAGAGAAATAGATGTTTTTTCAGGTCTTAGCAGATTAGAGCTTCCTAAGAATACACCTTGGTTTATTCCATTAAAATTTAAAGACGTTGCAAATTTTCCGGCCGTTCCGGATGTTGGACAAGTTGCTGCACAGGTTCCGTTTAGTCCACTCCCCGAACTATCGCTAAATGTAGTTGCCCCGTTACTTTCATCCATATGTAATAACAACACATTACCATTCATATCCATATTACCATTAGGATAACCACTTTCAGTTGCACTACTATTAGGAAGAGGCTTACCTGTTGGCCTACTAGGCACCCAAGAAAAATTACTCCAAGTAGCACTACCGCCAGCATCCTTTACATCCGAAGTATAGCTACCAGAAGTTTGGCCAGAAGATAAAGATAATAAATTATTACTATAAGAAGTGTTGGAAAAGCTTCCTGCAAAAGTGGATTGACTGTTGTCTAAGAAGGAGGTGGGAGTAGATTGTTGGCTAGAAGTGCTATTGGCGTTGCTAGCTGTGCCGCCACAATTAATCGCACAACCAGTCACGCTAGTACCCAGCATTCTTAGGTTTGTGTCTGTGCTGCTAGGAAAAAGCCCTCTGTTGTCTAAAGAGTATTGATAAAGCGCGTTTAGTACGGAATCGACATCACTGCGTCTAGCAGTGTTTCTAGTCTCACCAAGTTGTCTACCAGGGTTTATGGCAACAATAACAATCCCAGCTAATACAGCAATAGCGGCTACCACTAATAGAATTTCAAGTAAAGTAAAACCGGATGATTGTTTTGGCATTATCAAAATGATTATCTGGTTACACTAATAGTTTTCCCTTGTTCAGCCGACGGGGCGGAAACAGTAATGCGTCCGTTAGAGCTCTGTTGAATTTTGTAGCCGGTTCCATTGGTGCTGACGCCAGTAGGGTCGGTTGGAATGGCGGTTAAATAAGTTTCATTGGTGGTTAACACTGATAAGTCTACCAAACCGGAACAGCTGCCACCTGTTTTACAAATTTCAGTTGGTGTTTGGGTGATGCTGTTTGGCAAGGTGCCGCTGTTGTCTATGGAATATTGATAAACGGCGTTTAAGATAGTGTTAACATTCACTTGTCTTTGAGCGTTGCGAGTGTCGGCTAATTGTTTTCCGGGATTGATAGCGACGATTACGATACCAGCCAAGATTGCTATCGCGGCTACCACTAATAAGATTTCGAGTAAAGTAAAACCCTTTCTATTTAAATTTTGCATATTTATATATGAATTAATAAATAATTTATTTATATTAATTATTTTGTTTCATTTATAACGGTGGAATTTTCTGGAGCACAAGCCTGGATATTTATTCTGCCACCGCTAGTTTTTTTAACTGCATAATAAGTTTTTTCAGCGCTACCAATTTTTGGATCAAAAGGAATAGCGGTTATATAAGTAGGAGAGATAAATGAAGACAAATCTAAGCAGGCGCTAGCTGTGTTGCTGGAAATGTTTTGGTTGTTTTCTGTTCCCCCAACACTATCACTAATTGTAACACTTTTCATCTCCGGAGTTAAGGTCTGGTTGTTGGTATCTAAGAAAGATTTATATTGAAAATAACGATTGTCAGTAATATTAGATAAAGAAAAAGAAGGAGTAGTATTGGAGCTATTATTATTTTCAGAATAATAACTATTGTTAGTACCGTCTGGACCAACAAAATTTCCATCAGAACAATCAGCTACAGCACAAGATTTTACTTGATACTTTAAACTCAAGGCTCCACGTTGATACATGTCAGACACTTCATCAGCGGAGAGGGGGCGGTTGAATAAAGAAAATTCGTCTATTTGTCCTTTGAAGTATGAGCCGCTAAAATTACCATCTCTGCCGATAGCAGCTCCTCCTGGAGTTTGGTAAAATATTGGTCCCATGTTTTTCGAATTAATTATTACCCCATCTAAGTATAAAGATAAAGTGTTGCCGTCAAAAGTTCCTACGACATTGTGCCACACTCCATTATTATAAGTAGAAGGTGTTGTGATAGTGTTGCTGAGCAAATTTGTTCCGTAAGCACCGAACTTAATTTTTCCAACGTCTGAACCACCGCCTAGATAGAAACCTATGCCATAGGTACGCCAACGATATATAACACTACCATTTGGATTTGTGTCGGTGGTTTTAAGCCAAAGAGAAATAGATGTTTTTTCAGGTCTTAGCAGATTAGAGCTTCCTAAGAATACACCTTGGTTTATTCCATTAAAATTTAAAGACGTTGCAAATTTTCCGGCCGTTCCGGATGTTGGACAAGTTGCTGCACAGGTTCCGTTTAGTCCACTCCCCGAACTATCGCTAAATGTAGTTGCCCCGTTACTTTCATCCATATGTAATAACAACACATTACCATTCATATCCATATTACCATTAGGATAACCACTTTCAGTTGCACTACTATTAGGAAGAGGCTTACCTGTTGGCCTACTAGGCACCCAAGAAAAATTACTCCAAGTAGCACTACCGCCAGCATCCTTTACATCCGAAGTATAGCTACCAGAAGTTTGGCCAGAAGATAAAGATAATAAATTATTACTATAAGAAGTGTTGGAAAAGCTTCCTGCAAAAGTGGATTGACTGTTGTCTAAGAAGGAGGTGGGAGTAGATTGTTGGCTAGAAGTGCTATTGGCGTTGCTAGCTGTGCCGCCACAATTAATCGCACAACCAGTCACGCTAGTACCCAGCATTCTTAGGTTTGTGTCTGTGCTGCTAGGAAAAAGCCCTCTGTTGTCTAAAGAGTATTGATAAAGCGCGTTTAGTACGGAATCGACATCACTGCGTCTAGCAGTGTTTCTAGTCTCACCAAGTTGTCTACCAGGGTTTATGGCAACAATAACAATCCCAGCTAATACAGCAATAGCGGCTACCACTAATAGAATTTCAAGTAAAGTAAAACCGGATGATTGTTTGTTGTGGGCCATATTAAAATGAGCTAACCTCTTGCCATGAGTTAATAGTAATATTTGGGGCTACTTGGTTTACAATAATTTTTTCTTTTCTGATAATTGTACCGATTTGAGCGGAAGACTGTATAGTTCTAGTTTGTTCTCCGGTGTTTATTATTTCATAACTGCAGGAATTTTCCCCGATATTTACACTTCCTAAGCCAACTGTCGAAGAACACATTTGAATCTTGTTTAGGGCTACTTCGGTGCAAGCATCCGCGGTATATCTAGCTATGTTTGATTGTTCCAATATAAAACTATCTTGGTAGGAATATAAACCGGCGGTTATTAAATATAAAACCACCGCCGCACCAAATGCACCAACAATTAATACGCCAATTAAAACAGCGAAGCCATCATTTTTAAGGTTGTCTGAGTGTAGCTGTGTCATAAAATGTTTGAGAGTAGCTATATTCGTTGCGTCCAGCAATATTGTTATAACTCAAAGTAAAAGTTATTTTTATAGAGTTATGAGTGCTATCCGGTGTTAGATTAATAAATTTTAGATCACTTATAAGCACCTGATTAGACAACATTCCCGTTGTTTGTCCGTTTTTTGTTTGAACGAGGGTGTTGTCTGCTATACTAAAAGCGGTGTTTTGTCCAGATGAGTTTTGTATTTGTAGATTATCACCTATTGTACCACTAGACGGGTTTACTACGGTAGTTGAATTCCTGATTTCTTGGGTAATAATTTGTAAGATTTGAGTTCCTTCTTGTTCCACTATACTAATGGTTTGGTTTTTGATTCTAGACTGAATCAACAAAGAAATCATGGCCGTGATAGACAAAAGTAGCCCAGCTGCTATCACTGTATATAAAAGAAGTTCTATTAAAGTGAAACCACGATTATTTTTTATCATATAAATTTTTATATTCCACAAAATTCAGTACTGGTTCCGTTGCTGACGGCTGTTCTCCAGTCAGTAAAAATGGTTGATACATTTACTGAAACCTGGTTGCCGCCGGACTGTTTCCAGCTAACTTTAGAAATAACTTGTTTGGTTTGTGAGTTTATATCAGTTATATCTAGAGTGCGCGTAAATTCTTCAATAGTATCGGCGCTATTTGTTAGATTCCATTTGTTGTCGTTGGATAGACCGTGTGTGCCGGGCGTAAGATTGGTAAAATTTTCATCTCTAATACCGCGAACTGCTTCGATTCCTTCTTGGGCTAAAGACAAAGCATGGTTGCGTTGTTTGGCACGTAGAGTGCTTTCTTGGCTAAAACCGAGTACACCAATAAAAGCAATTGCAAATAATCCCACCAGGGCACTGGATAAAATTATTTCAATCAAAGAAAAACCGTTGGCAATTAAATTTTTATTTTTTTTAACAAACATGTTACTGATTTTCTATGATACCCAGAGAGTTGATAGTAAGTTGGGATTGTCGACCATCTAGGTGTGTAAGATTTATTTGTCCGGAAGTGTTTGGCAGGCCGCTTAGCGGCGAAAAAATTATTTCTGATAATCCTGTTAAATTTATAGTGCTGGCCAACGAGAAAATTTCATCAAATGTCTGGTTGCGATTATTGAAATTTGAGCCTTTAAAAATAGTTAGCGATTCATTTTTTATTTCCACTCCCCAGGCTGAGTCACCGTCAACTGCCTGAGCTTTTAATTGTGCGCGTCGTAAAACATCAGCGATGGTAGTGGAGGTGATGTTGATTTCGTTCTCGGCTTGTAATGATAAATACATGGGTGCGGCTATCACCGCCAAGACTGACATAAGCGCCAACACCAGCAACAGCTCTAAAAGCGTAAAGCCATTTTTTTGGGAAAATGGCCTACGGTTAAGGAATATTTTTTTTATTGATTTCTTCATAGGCTTAAAGGTTGGAAGAAACTAATTGTACATATTGGGCACTAACCCAACCGGATTGTTCCGGTGATAACTCTATTTTATACCAGCCGATTTGATAATCTATAAATTTGAATTTTTCACCGATCTCAGCTTTGCGTATTAATTCTGATTTTGACGAAGGCAAAGAGCGAATATTTAAAAAACCTACACTATTTGGTGATACTTCCACATATCCGGTGGTGCTAACCCCTGGAATCAATAGCGGTGGCGGTGGTAAATCTAGCGGGGCGGTTGCAGTGGCGGCCACTATGCCCTGGGTATCAATGGTTATAACAGTTGGTGAAGTGGAAGAATTTTTATTTAAGACATTTGGTTTTGGGCTTGTAATTTGTACGTTATTGTTGGGGCTGCTAGCTGGGGGTTTTTGATTTAAACCGCCAACCAAGCTGTAAATTGGTAGGATTACTGCCATGGCTACCGCCACCACACCGAGCCAGACTACCACTAACAATAGCGGTTCTAATATCACGCTTAAATTTTTGGTGGTAAGTTCTGTTTTACTTTCGTAATTAGCGCTTATGTTTAAAAAAATTTTACCCAACCTTCCAGATCTTTCTCCTACTGAGATCAAACTTTGTATGGTAGTAGGGATCAGTTTTTTTATTTTTTTGTTAGACTGGAAACATTCCTCAAATGATTTTCCTTCTTCCACACCACTTTTTAGCTGAACGTAAATTTTTCCATAAGCTCGTAAAGTTCCAGACTCTTTTAGAGAGTCCAATGCTTCTACTACCGGTAGCCCTGCTTCCAATAGAGTTCCCATAATATATCCAAACCGGGCTAGCTCCACTTCACGAATCAACCCTTTTATTCCAGGGATAGAGAACAAGATGGCTTGTCCGATAAACTTTGTTTTTCTGTAAAAAAATAAAAAATACAGAAAAGTACTAAGGCCGATTATCACAGATGGCACTACCACCGTACCGTATTTTGCCAAGAATCCGCCCAATCCAATAAGGATCCGAGTGATCAATGGTAGTTTTAGGTTTAGTTGGCTAAAAACTGTTGAAAGTTTTGGAAGAATAAACCAGGCTATTCCAATACCAACCACAAAAGCTACACCCATCACAAAAACTGGATACATCATGGCCGCGCGAATTTTTGATTTGAAGGATTTGTTTTTGTTTTGTTGTATTACTACCACTGCTAGACTTTCGTGCAAACGGCCGCTTTCTTCACCGATTTTAATCAGAGATATAATATGAGGAGGTAAAAGTTTGGTTTTTTCTAACGCCTGCCAGAGACTGAAGCCAGAATTAATATTTTCAATTAATTCTTCTATTATATTGATTAACTTAGTAGATTTAACCTCCGCCTTTATGGCTTCAAGGGCTTCGATAATATCCATCCCTGAGGCTAGTAACATTGATAAATTTTCTACAAAATATTGACTCTCCTCAGCAAAACCAAAAGTAAAAGATAAAAGGTCATTTTTCTTTTTTTTGACAGCCGCTTGGTTGTCGGTAGTTTTGTCCATCTTTATGGGAGTATCTAAAATTTAGGTGGCTCGGCCATGCGCAGCAATTCATCTAAAGTAGTAACGCCATTTTTTACTTTTTCTATACCGTCTTCAAACAAAGTTATCGATCCTTGCTTTCTAGCAATTTTCCAAATTTGGGCCGTAGAAGGATTTTGTAAAATTAGTTCTTGTAATTCGGGAGTTATTTCTATAAATTCGTAGATAGCGGTACGACCACGGAATCCGGTATTTCCGCAGCTACCACACCCTTTACCTTTATAAAGCACGATATTTTTTCCAGGAAAGTATTTTTGAATATCCTGATGAAAAGTTTTTTTCATTTCTTCTTTTTTTATGGAAGAACTGAAGCGACATTGGTCGCAAATTTTTCTTACCAGACGCTGGGCAATGAGCACTTCTAGTGTGGAAGAAAGCAAGAACGGTTCTATATCCATATCCAACAAACGCGGTATGGCGGTGGCGGCGTCGTTGGCGTGAAAAGTGGAAAGCAATAAATGTCCGGTTAAGGCAGCGTTTACTGCAGTCTCAGCAGTTTCTTGATCGCGAATTTCTCCTACCAAAATTATGTCTGGATCTTGACGCACTATAGATCGTAGTCCTTGAGCAAAAGTAAGGTTGGTTTGAGAATTTACTTGGATTTGATTGATACCTGGCATTTTGTATTCCACCGGATCTTCAATAGTAGTGATATTTACATCCGGGGTGTTTAGTAATTTTAGTAAGGCATAAAGAGAAGTGGTTTTTCCAGAACCGGTAGGACCGGTAACTAAAATCATTCCAAATGGTTTGTTGATAGCTTTTAAAAGTAATTCTTGGTTATGTTGAGATAGTCCAAGATCATTAAAAGAGAAGCTACGCACATATTGTGACAAAAGACGTATAACTACTTTTTCTCCATTGAGAGTAGGTAAGATGGAAATACGCATGTCTACAGTATATTTTTCTCTTACTTGGCGAGCAGCTCCATCTTGAGCGGAAAAGTGTTCATCGATTGGAAGTTGGGCCTGGACTTTAATGCGGTTTAGAATGTTTCCATAATAATCTTTAGGTATGCGGCCGGCTTCCTGCATGACCCCGTCAATACGAAAACGAACAACCACATCTTTATCTTGTGGTTCTAGGTGAATATCGGAAGCTCGATAGGCCACCGCATCATCTACAATTTCCTCGATTATTTCCGGAGCGATGCGTTTTTGTTGTTTGATAATTTCGTTAAAGCGAGTTTCTAAGGTTTTGAGATAGTGAATAAATGATTCCTCGATATCTTCCACAAAAGAAAAAGCCAAAACTATTTTTTTATTTTTAAAAATAGTTTTTAATTTTTTTGTTAGTTCAGTCTGAGTGGGATCGTCAGTGGCCACGATAACCTCATCATCTTGTTGTCGAAAAACTACTGCATGAAATTGTTTGGCAACATCTTCAGGTAGGAGGCGCACTTGTTCTTGGTTGGGTTTATAGGTGTTTAGGTCGGCGTAAGCTACTTTGTCTGCTTCGGCTATTGCTTGACCAAGTAAATCTTTATTGATAATTTCTGACGATAAAAGCCAGTCAGTTATTGATTCCTGAGTTTTTTTAGTAGCCGCTTGGGCTTTGGCGATATCATCCTCAGTAACATAATTCCCTTCTAGCAGTACCTGTTTTATTTTTTTATCGTCAATATGCATATTGGTTATCAAGACATTAAGGTGCCTACGATATAATCAACGATTTTGTTTATAGGTGTATCAGATTTTACAAAATACCATTTCGCCCCCATTGATTTGGCTTTTTGAGCATCATCTTCCTGACCAAGATTGGAAGCCACAATAACCGGAGTTTTGTCCTTGTTATCCTTCATGGCTTTTAGTACGCCAAAACCATCTATTTTTGGGATCATTAGATCCAACAATACCAAATCAAACTTTTGTTTTTTCAGATTGTCTAATGCTATCTCGCCGTCGGAAGCAATGGTTGACTCAAAGCCGGAATGGTTTAGTTTTAATTCCAAAGCTCGCGCCATGGGTTTTTCATCCTCAACTATTAAAATTTTTTTTATTTTTTTATCGGAAGTGGTTGTCATAAAAATATTTATTAATATTATATCACAATTTTATGTTTCCAACAAAAATAAAAATAGTTTATTTTTTAAAGATCATCGATACTTTTTAAAAAACTTCCTGGTTTTATTTTTATTGGTTCATCCTCGCTGATATATTGGATTTCTTCATCATCTCGATCAAAGATTGTCTTGTGATAAGACAATAGAGAACGATCGTCAATTAAGTCCTGACTAATTTCAGATAAAAATAAGCTGGGCCCGTCTGACGATCCCCAACTGTCGTTGTTCATAGGGTAAGTCAAAACCAGTTCTTTTTTAGCACGTGTGGTCGCTACATAAAACAAGCGCCGTTCTTCTTCTAGGCCGTTTTCTTCCCTCATGGCTCGGTTATTAGGAAAAGCATCATTGGCTAAATTTATAACAAAGACTCTTTCCCATTCCAGCCCTTTGGCTTGATGAATTGTGGATAAGACTAAACGTTTTTTATTTTCCGTACTAGAATTATATTGATTTGGTTTGGAAAAAGATTCTTGCAGGCTTGCCTCGGCCAAGAAATCGCTCATATTATTTTCTTTGTCAGCAAAACCTGACAATTGTTCCAAATCTTTTATTCTTTCTTCACTATCTAAAAATTCAGCTTCAAGATAATCAGTGTAGGGTGAATTTATAATTGCCCCAATTATCTTTCCTACGTTGCCGGGATTCTGACTGTGAGTTTCCAGAACCAAAGTAAAAATTTTTAAGAAATTTTCAAACCCAGATTTTGCTTTACCGCTTATTGAGTGTCCGATTTCAGATAGTTGATCAATGTTGTTTAATTGTTGGACAGCTGTAATTATTTTATTGGCGGCCGCCGGTCCGATTCCTTCTTCATGTTGCAAAACTCTCAGCCAAGCAGACATATCGGCTAGATTATTTAAAATCCTGAGATAACTAAGCACGTCCTTGATGTGAGAACGTTCAAAGAAACGCAAACCGCCGCGATAGTCATAGCTTATACCAGCTTTGGAAAGAGCCGTTTCCAGTGCTTGTGAATGATAGGCGGCTCTAAATAGTACGGCTATTTGGTGGGCTGGGGTGCCTGCATCCAAATTCTCCTTTATTTTTTTTGTTACAAATAAGGCTTCCTCCAGTTTGTCATTTTGAGGATAAAGAGTTGGTTTGGGTAAACCATTTATTAATGCTCGTAATTTTTTTGGATATTGTTTGCGATTGTTACTAATAATATTGTTGGCTAGTTCAAGTATTTCTTCGCTAGAACGATAGTTGGTCTCTAAACGAAATATTTTAGTATCTGGGTATTTTTCTTCGAAATTTAAAATATTGTTTATGTCCGCCGCCCGAAAAGAATAAATACTTTGAGCATCATCGCCCACCACTAAAATATTTCTATGAATTGCGGCTAGTTTATCAATAATATTAGCTTGTAATTTGTTGGTATCCTGATATTCATCTACCAATATATAGGCAAATTGGCTAGCAAAAACATTTTGAATTTGTGGTTGGTTAAGCAATAACAAGAAATTTACCAACAGATCATCAAAGTCCATGGTATTGCTCTCCTTCTTTTTTTGGTGATAACGTTCAGCAATATCGTTGAAGGTGTTGATTAGTGGCCAGTATCCCGGGTATTTTTTTTCTACAACCGTCTCTATATTTGTTTGATCATTCCGAGCAAAGGAGATTAAACTACCGATGATTTTGGCGCTAGGGAATTTTTCTTCAGTTTTGAAATCTTTGATAATTATTTTTAGTAAGGCTTGGCTATCATCGCTGTCTAGAACAGTAAAATTATTTTTGTATCCTAAATGAGTTGCGTAACGGCGTAAAATTTTGTTAGCAATATGATGAAAAGTCCCTGACCAAGGTAGAGGCAAGCTAGAGCCGGTAAGCTTTTGTACACGTTCAGTCATTTCAGTGGCCGCTCGATTGGTAAAAGTAACTAGCAGTATGTTTTCTGGGTTAATATCTTTTTCCAACAAATAAGCCACACGATAAGTAATGGTCCTGGTTTTGCCGCTGCCAGCTCCGGCCAGCACCAAACAAGGGCCGTCTCCAGTTTTGACGACCTCCAGTTGCTCCTTATTTAGTTCTTCTTCAAAATTTATCATAGTGATGTCTCATTTTAACACACCTTGATTTTTCCTGCAAAATAGCGTAAAATTTGCAAAAAGTACTATGTCATTTTTTGAATTAATCCACGAAGATAAAAATACCGGTGCCCGCGCCGGGATCATGCACACTGATCATGGTGATATACTCACCCCAGTGTTTATGCCGGTTGGCACTCAGGCCACAGTAAAAACTTTGGATCAAACTGATCTTTATAATTTGGATTCCTCAATAATTTTAGCCAATAATTATCATTTGCATTTGCGTCCGGGTGAAGATTTGATAGATAGTGTGGGTGGACTTCATAAATTTATGAATTGGAATAGACCGATTTTGACTGATTCCGGTGGTTTTCAAGTATTTTCTTTAGGTTTACAAAAAGAACAAAAAGGCCAACAAGGGAAATTAGTGAAAATAGATGAAGATGGAGTGAATTTTAGATCTCACCTAGATGGTTCTAGTCATCGCTTTACTCCAGAATCAGCGATAGTATGTCAGAGAAAGATCGGGGCTGATATTATTATGGCTTTTGATGAGTGTACGCCTGATAATGCTGATTATAAATACACTAAAGAGGCTATGGAACGAACTCATCGTTGGGCCAGCCGGTGTCTGCAGGAGCACAAGAAGGATGTTAATCATCATGGATACAAACAATTT
>Ga0210057_1005025_pt1 | contig 17207 bp, 20 predicted proteins | sample CryGeyCG2114_010_2_FD_183968 | JGI IMG/M metagenome (GOLD analysis project Ga0210057, IMG submission 183968) | Groundwater microbial communities from aquifer - Crystal Geyser CG10_big_fil_rev_8/21/14_0.10 (SPAdes) (version 2) | ecosystem: Environmental > Aquatic > Deep subsurface > Groundwater ...
TGATTGGAAAAAGGCATATCCTATGCCTCAAGTAGCTTTGGAGGAGATAAGTAAATTACTAAATTTGCTTTGATAAAATCTGAAAAAAATGTTAATGTATATAAATCATATGTTCACATGTAAAATTGGGCTAGTATTCAATATAGCAAAGATATACCATTATATGATAAAAAAAGTTATTTAATTAATCCAAAAGATAGTATTTTTACAAATAAAGATATGCAAGATTTTAAAAAACAAGCAAAAGAACTTAATGCCAAAGGAGAAGGGGATTATTTAGCTATTTTATTACAAAAATAATTATAAGATATCTTTTACATGATACCGCCAATATCGGCGGTTTTTGGTTAGAACCTTATATTGTAGCCATCTTTATCAAGATAGCAGTTTTCGTAAATTTCTTTTGGTATTTTATATTTATCCATAAGCTCGCATGAAGGATATTCCTGTCCTCCAAAAATTTCTTCCATCTTGTTACCATCTATTTTTATTATTTTAAAGTGCCCGGTACGTCTTAAGCCAAAATCTACTTTTGCATAATCGCCAATTCTATTAATTCTAACAGCTACCATATTTCTTATATCTAATCCCTTTAAATATGGAATCTGCTCATTATAAGCTTTTTGAAAATTATCAGAACAGGTAATTATATATAAACCATTATCTTTATTTAAAGTTAGCGTGCACCTCGTTTCATTTTTTTGAAAAGCTGTAATAAAGTCATAAAAATCTTTTTCATTTTCAAGATCAGAAGTATTATTTTCATTTAACACAAAACTATTGTCTAAGAATATAGCTGATAATTCTTTGGTTAATTCTTGAGCTTTAGAGCTTGGTATATCTGAATAGCCATATTGATTTTCAGAAAGAGAATTTGCTGAGGCAATAGAGCTAGCATTTTTATCAAGAATATTCCATCCATCATCACTTATCCACCACTGGCTGTCAAAAAGCCACTTATTTTCGGTCGCCTGTGTTTTATCTATAAATTTTATATCAGACGAATCGTTAATATTTTTTTGTAATTCTTTAATTATTATGTCGGGATCGTTATTACTAAAAATAAAACTTTTAATATTTAATTTTGTTTGATCTTTAGTAACATATTGACATCTATTATTCTCACAACTGGGTCTAGTTTCAATACAACTATACACACAGTTTGAGTCATAACTTTTTAGCAATTCACTTATTCTATCAGCATTTTCTTTATTTACATAAATTGCACATCCAAAGGGACATTTTGGTTCTAATGCTTGGCAGTCAGAATCAACCTTACAATAACTAGCTTTATAAATCTCATTTTTAATATAGCTTCTTTTTAGCCCAGGCGACATCAGCAGAATTGCGCCTACTATCAATGTAAAAATAAAAATTATAGGCGTTGGGTTTAATTTTAGTTTTTTAACATATTTATTTAATAATTGGATGATAAAAAACACAAAAGTACTTAAAGCCAAAAAAATAAGATAGTTGTAAATAATAACTTTTATACTTAAATGGTTATTTTTTACAAAAAAAGATAATCCTATAAGGATTGTAGGTGCTATAAAAATAATTATTCTATCTATTATTTTTGTATATAGAGAGTAAAGTCCTTTAAAAACAATTCCAAGTCCGCCACTTAATAAAAAGATAAAGAACGGTATTAATAATAAAGCATAAAATCCAGGATCATAGATGAATTTCCAATTTGCTTCAAATTGAGTTCTTGCAAATATTATTCCTAGTATAAGAGAATATATAAAAGCTCCGACTGTCAAATCTTTTAAATATTTATAAACCTTGTCGCCTTTTAATATAAATGTATATAGTATTCCTGATAAAACAAGAAAGACCATAAGATATGCTTCCGTTCTAAGCCAAGATGTAAATATTAACGAAAATATCGCCAATATAATAGGTGTAGCGTATGAATAAAATGTATGTCTATGTTTCATACTTTAATTATAGCACAGATAAAATAACCAAGTTATTAACAGTTTTGTTTGGCTCCCACTACGGGACGCTTTTAGAACTTTTGATTGGGAAATATTAAGTCCTACATTGGATCAATTGACCAATACACTGAATATAGTCTAAAATACTTTTATATGAAGTATAGACTATATATTGATGAGTCAGGAACCCATCAATACAATAAATCAGACGACATTAAAAAAAGATATCTTTGTTTATTGGGCGTTATAATATCAGCAGACCACAATAGAGATTTTATTGTTCCAAAATGGGAGAATCTGAGGTCTATATTTACAGAAGACTCAGACTTTCCAGCAATATTCCATTATACTGACGTAATTAGTGCCACCAATGGTTTTGGTAAATTATCTGATGAAATTATTAGAGATGATTTTAATAAGAAATATTTAGAAATATTAAAAGATGGGGAATTTGTGCTTTGCTGTGTTGTCTTAGATAAGAAAAGTCATTTTGAGACATATGGTAAGTCCGCTATGCACCCGTATCATTACTGCTTAAACGTTCTTCTTGAAAGATATGTAAAATTTTTATCAAGCAAAAATGGATTTGGAGACGTATTGGCTGAAGCTAGGGGCAAAAAAGAGGATAAACTACTTCGTTCAGAGTTTTCAAAGTTTTATGAAAATGGCACAGACTTTCTCGAAAGCGAGACTATAAAAAAAAGAATTACGAGCCACAAACTAAAATTGAAAACAAAAGAAGCAAGAATCAATGGGTTAGAATTAGCGGATATGTTAGCAACGCCTATGAAGTTTCTAACGCTTAGAAAAGCTAATATTTTGCCTCAATTAAGCAATAACTTTACAAAAGTAGTATTAGAAACTGTTTTTTGTAAAATCAGAAGAAATCCTTTTAATGGCTCAACAAAGGGTTTTGGTATTAAGTTAATAAAATAAAAAAACCAGACAATTCCGGTTTTTTTACGATGCTCATACGAGACATCCCCCTCCGATAAACGGATTACTTATACTATACCATAATATTTAAAAAAGTAAATTTTTAAAAAAGTAATGAAAAAAGTAAGCCAATCAAAACAGAAATTATTAAATTATCTGGATGCCTTTATGGATTCGGATTTTTTTCAGGATAGTATAGAAAAGGCGCGGAAAGAATTAAATGTTCCCTCTGATGGGTATAAACTTTCAGAAGATTTGCGAATTGATTTAATAAAAAATGCATTTGTAAGAATGTTTTTTTATATACCCAATGGAATAACAGAAGAAAAAAAGAATTTTGTAAAAAGGACAAATTCTTTAATTGCAAAGATTATAGAAAAATTTCAGCTTGATAATTTGAAGATTAAATCTATTTTTAAAATATACCTTTTTTATAATGAGCGCCTATATGAAGCATTAGATGAGTATATTATTAACGACAGGGACGAAGCAAACCTTTGCCAAATAACGGATATGAAAGAATATTTAAACGAATATATAACAATGGCACCACCAGAAGCTACTATAAAAGCAGTAGAGTATAAGTTTAAAGATTATCCTATTATAATAAGGATACATCCGTCGGCCACGCAACGAGATATAACGGATTATATAAAAAATTATTGGCCTATATTAGAATATCATCTTTCAAAACATAAAAATAAAATCACCACACGGCTTGGTAAGATGAAAACAAGAAATAAAAAGATAAAAGAACGAGACGAATTTATTTATAAAAACAAACACTTAAGCCGTAAGGAGCTATCTTTTTTGGTGTCAAAGAAATTTCCAGATGTTGCCGATAGTATAGATGAGGGCAGTGTTGGGAAGATAGTATCATTAGAGAAAAAAAGAAGAAAAAAAGTGTAGCACACTAAATTCTTATACGCATTAAAATCGATAATATAAGCTGGAAGTATAACAAACTTTCAGTTTTTTTATGTCCAAAGAATCCGCAGAGGAACAATTAAGAAATATGGATTATGAAGCAAGGCAAAACCTTGTCGGGTTTGTGGACTTATTATTAAAAATTGATATGCGAGTTAACCCACATCTATATGAAGATAACGGAGATACAGATAATACCGATTAAGCCCAAAGATGGCTTAGTGGCTTTTGGGAGCGTTGTTTTAGACGAGAATATTTATCTTGGCTCTATTGGAATACATAAAAAGCGAGATGGGAGCGGATTTAGGATAACTTATCCGACAAAGAAAATTGGGAATAAGGATATAAATATTTATCATCCGATAAATCAGGAAGCAAGCAGAATAATTGAAGAAGCAATTATTGATAAGGCAAGCAAAATATTGGAGTAAGAAATTTAAAAATGTAATGAAAAATGTTAGATACAATAATTTTACAAATACCTTTTAGCGAGGGCAAGGTTAATAATCCGCATAGGTTTTTTCCAGTTGCGCAAAATCTTTTAGCAGTAAAAGCCCCTTTTTATAAATGGAAAAGCAATCATACGAAAGAAGAAAAAGAAAAGAAGATTTATAGACCGAGATTAACCATTATAAAACGAGGATATCAATTATTTTTGAAAATTGAATTTTCTGCTCCCAAATTGCTTTTAGGTAATAATTTAGATGAGGTTGAGCAAGAAGATTTTGAGCAAATAGTGCGGTTGCTAAGAGATGGAATTAAAGAAATGGGAGCAACGATATGGACTCACGAATTAGAAAATGCGCAGGTTTTGTCTTTTCATCCATCTAAAAACATAGTTTTAAACAATGGCTATACTTCTGACTTTGTTATAAAGGAATTATATAAAGCGAATGTAAGCAAGACCTTTGATTTGAATAAAGCGGATTTTAGGAATAACGGACAATCTTTGCAGGTTTATACAAACTCCCATTCTTTCGTTGTGTATGACAAAATAAATGATTTAGCTAAGCCAGAAAAACGAGCAATAGACAAAGAACAGACAAAACAGCAAAGAAGTTTATTTGAGCTGATAAGAAAAGAACATAAGCGATTAGAGGTTATAAGATTTGAAGTTAGATTGAGCAGTAAAAGAAAAATGGCTTATGTATTACGAGATATTGGATATACCGACAAAAGCCCAATTTTTAAAGAGATATTTTATAAGGATATTTGCAAGGCGCTTGTGCAAAAATATTGGAATGATTATTTTGGTAAAAACCTTTTTATATTTTCGGTTGAGAATAATCCGCAAAATATCTTGAGAAGTGTTTTGATGGCTAACCCCAAGCTAAAAATAGCAAAAGCGGTGCAGGAAGTCGGGTTAAGGATACTATGCAAAGATGACGAGGGTATTCGGGGTTTTAGGGCAATTACAGAAGGATTAAGGGGAAAAGACAGCTGGAGCTATATAAACAGGCAAATAAAGGCACTGGGAGCGCCAAAACAAGCAGAATTACACGGGTTCGTTAGGCAGATTGAGCAGGGATTAAGGGACTTTAAAGCATTAAAATTAAATTTAAAAATTAAATAAAATTCTTATGAAAAAAGAATCAAAAAAGTTTCAGGAAGCAATAGGCAAAGCATTAGCACAATATTATAAAGATGCTATTTCGGAAGCAGTAAAAAGAGGTCTTGCACAGAAAAAAGCAAAAACTTGCTGTGTAAAGAATAGTAAAGTATAATAATAGCTATATGAATTATACAAAAATTTATAATTTTATAGAGCCAGTTTCCATTGCTTTGATCGGTGGACTCGTAGCTTCTTCTTTAACTTACTGGTTTAAAAGAAAATCCTATAATAAAGATTTTATACTGGGAAAAACTTACGAGATACATAAAAAATTATTAAATGAACTGGTTAATTTCTTTTATGAAACTAATGTATTTTTTGATTTTGAGGGCTATCAAAAAAATAAAATATTAAAGGATGATTTACGAAAGGCTTTTAAAATGAGATTTGACGAATATTGTGAAGAAGCTCCCAAATCTCTATTTCAAGATATCCATAAAATAAGAGATATTAAAAAATATATAACAAAATTTGAAAGTTGGATAGAAAATATAAAAGAAGTTAGTTATCTGAGTAATAAAAAAACAAGAAAAATAGCAAAGAAGATAGTAATAAAATATCTTGAAACCAAAAGTGAAGAAAGCCTTTTTCTAAGTAATGTTGCAGAAGAAATAAACTACGATAAAGGAGTGATGGAAGAAAAATATTATGAATATCAAAATAATATTTATTGGGAATTTTTCTGGGTTGAAATAATTGATGATTTAAAAAAATTAAAAAATAATTTAGAAAAATTTGTGGCATTAAAATAAAGTATATGGACTATATAAAGTTTTATAACTTGGAAAATTATTTGTTAAAAGATGTTGGGAGTAAGTTTAGAAAAAATGGATTTTTAGATGCGGTTGATTTTTTCTGTATAGTCATTTGGAAAGCCAATAGAGCCAAGTCAAAAATTGCAAAGAAAATTTTAAGAATATCTAAAGCACAAAATTTAGATAAGGCAGTAAAATTATTAACAAAAAATATTTATAAAGAAAAGGACTATAAAGAAAAATTAAAAATTTTATTGAAAAATTGGGAGTTTGGATTACCAATGGCTTCTGCAATTTTGAGCATTTTATATCCGAATATTTATAGTGTCTATGATTATAGGGTTTGTGCCGTCCTAAACAATTATCAAGATTTGTATTATAAGAAGCCAACTGAAAAACAAATAAATGGATATTTTGATTTTGTTAATAGTGTAAAGAAAATAAGCCACGCCAAAAATTTAAGGGATAAAGATAAGGAGCTTTGGGGTAAATCGTTTTACGAAGATTTAAAAAAAGATATAAAAAATAATTTTAAAAAATAATAATATGTCTATAAGCGATAAAGCAGTAAAATTTGTTATAAACTATGAAGTTAAACAAAGTAGAAAAGCGGTTGAAGTTTCTACAAATGCTAATTTTAAAGGTTTTGATTTAATAAGCATTGGGAAAGGAAATGATATAAAAACTATCGAAATAAAAGGGACTACTGGCAAGGGTATTCCTGACGCATTTGAAACAGAATTTACAAGAAACAAAAGACTTATCGCCACTCATTTGTATGTTGTTTATTTTGAAAACGATAAACCAAAAAAACTTTATATTATCCCCAATTCGGTAATAAAACCCGAGCATCTAAAAGAGGTAATACATTATAAATTTAGTTCTACTTTCAAAACAAAAATAATGCCAGAATTTGAAGTTAAGTTTAAAGATAAATATGACAGAAAAAAATAAACAATTTTATACAGCACAGGAGCTTGCGGATGTTTTGCGGGTAAATATAATGACTATTTATCGCTATATTCAAGCAGGTAAATTAAAAGCTTATAAATTAGGTAAAGATTTTAGAATTGATAAAGAAGAATTTAATAAATTTTTAAAAAATGTAAAAGTCAATTAGTATGTCTAAAAAACAATTAAAATTTATGGATTTTTGCTCTGGCATAGGCGCTGCCAGAGTGGCTTTGGAGAATCTCGGTTTAAAATGTGTCGCGCATAGTGAGATAAATGAAAAGGCAGACGAAACTTATAAATTATTTTTTGGCAACAATGATAAAAATTTTGGCGATTTAATGAAAATAAACCCGAAAGAATTACCAGATTTTGATATTATGATAGCTGGTTTTCCTTGCCAAACCTTTTCTATCGCAGGTAAAAGAAAGGGATTTCAAGACCCAAGAGGCACAATTATATATGGACTTATAGAAATATTAAAAGCTAAAAAAATAAAATATTTTATTTTAGAAAATGTTAAAGGGCTTCTTAATGTTGACGGTGGTAGAACATTGCAAACTATATTACACGAGCTTATGCACGCTGGTTATGATGTAAGAAGAAAGCTTGTGAATAGTATGGAATATGGCGTTCCTCAAATGAGAGAAAGAATATATTTTGTAGGCGTCAGAAGTGATTTAGGTATAGATGCAAATAAATTTTCTTTTGAAAATATCAATAAAAAACAAGCAAATATTTCAAACTTTTTGATAAACAATGATGAAGAATTTGTTTTTTCGCCAGATAAACCAGCATACAAAACTTTTATAAATTATTTAAATAATAAATACAATAAGGATAAGTATAGTTTAAATAAATTATTAAAAACAAACTATATTATTTTGGACACGCGTCAGAGCGATTTAAGAATATATGAAGATAAAGTCCCCACTCTTAGAACTGGCAGGCACGGAATAATGTATATTAAAGATGGACAATTAAGAAAATTATCAGGGCAGGAAGCATTATTATTGCAGGGATTTCCTAATAAATTGGCGAAACCCGCTCAAGAGAAGCTAAACAATACAAACCTATTAAGTCAGGCAGGCAATGCTATGACGGTTAATGCCATCCAATTTTTAGGAAATCAATTATTAAAAATAATCAAATAATATGAATAAAAAAGATTTAATACAATTAGGTTCTGCCACTGCTAAAGGCGGGTTTCAAAATGAGCGAGATGTAGTAGCAAAATTTAATAACTGGAAAAAAGATAAGATTGCCCAAAAATGGCTTCAAGCTATGGAATACAAGCTTGACGATATTGAATATGTCAAAGCTTCCAAAGTAGTCGGGCAATATAAAGCTGATATACAAGTGCAAATACAAATAAGCATTAAGCTAAAATCTCAATTAGATGTCCAAAATCTGCAGGTCAAATTAGTAAGCAATCCGCAGGGCTTTAACCAAATAGATAAAAGATGGATAGATAAATATGCAGAGCTTTGGGATATCCCGAAAGAAATAGTTAAAGATTTGAAATTATTTACAGGGGAAACAAAACCCACGAAGAAAAATTTAAAAGACCCAAGAAGAATGTTGATTGCGGAAATGGATAAAGAAAATCAAAAAAGAATAGTTAATTTTTTTGAGGAAAACAGAATATTGATAATATCAGATTTGATACAAGGCAGAGGTAAATTTTCTGCCGATTGGATGCTGGTAATTCTGAAAGCTAATAATAAAGTTGAGTGGGCATTAAAATCTATCAACGAGGCAATGAATATTTTTGGCGAAGGCGGGGTAAGAATTACAAATCAAGGAAGCATTAGAATAGGTAAAATAGGTATGCAAAGAAAAGGTGGCGATAATGGCAGACCAACGGCTAATATGCTTCAATTTAAAATTAACCCCGTAGAATTATTTTATAGAGATGAAAATAAATAAAATAAAACAAAGAAGCATAATAATGAGCAAGATAAGAAGCAAAGATAGCAAAATAGAGCTTCTTGTTAGAAATAAATTGAGCAAGCAGGGTATAAAATATAGAAAAAATGTTAAACGCTTAGAGGGTAATCCAGACATTGCTTTTATAGGAAAAAAAGTAGTGGTATTTTTAGACTCTTGTTTTTGGCACGGATGTTATTATCATTTTAGAATGCCGAGCGCAAATAGAGAATATTGGGAGCAAAAAATTAAAGGAAATAGAGAAAGGGATAAATTTATAAATAGATACTATAAACAAAAAGATTGGGTAGTTTTGAGATTTTGGGAACATCAAATAAGCACAGATTTAAATAAAGTCATAGATAAAATAAGCAATACAATAAATAGTTTATGAAAGCAATAATTTTAGCCAGAGTTTCAACAGAAGAACAGAAAGAAGCAGGTAATTCTTTGCCAGCGCAACAGGCACGGCTTCTTAACTATATAAAAAATAAGCCAAAATTAAAATTATCTAAGCAGTTTATTTTTGACGAATCTGCTTATAAAGAACATAGAAAAAAATTTGACAAAATTATTGAATATATAAAACAGCAAAAAGAAACAATTGCGTTTTGTTGTGATAAGGTTGATAGATTATCAAGAGACTTTTTGATAGGGCTCCCAGCATTAGAGAAGTTGCGACGAGATGGGAATATAGAGCTTCATTTTCCATCTGATAATTTGATTTTACACAAAGAATCCCCAGCAACAGACTTGTTTCATTTCAATATTGCTGTTAGCTTAGCCCAATATTATTCAAATGCAATCAGAGATAGTGTAAAAAGGGCAAATGAATCTAAGGTAAAGCGAGGAGAATGGCCTGGCAAAGCACCATTTGGTTATAAAAATATAGGAACACAAAAAGGTGATAAAGATATTGTTGTAGATGAGTCCAGAGCGCCTTTTGTAGTAAAGATATTTAAAATGTATGCTTTTGAAAATAAGTCGGTTGCTATAATTGCAAAGGAACTTAAAAAAATGGGAGTAAGGAGTAATACTAAGCATAATGTATTTTTACATAAAAGCGCAGTTTATAATATTTTAAAAAATCCTTTTTATTATGGAATAATGAACTTTAAAGACACTTTATATCCTCATAAATATCCTACATTAATAGACGAGGAATTATTTGATAAAGCACAAGACAAGATGTCTGGATATGCTAAAAAGCCGTTTAAATACGCTTCTAAGCCCTTTATATTTAGAGGATTGATAAAATGCGCTGATTGCGGTTGTATGATTAGCCCACAACTTAAAAAGGGTAAATATATTTATTATAGTTGCACGAACTATAAAAAAGCCCATAAAAAAGTATACTATTTAGCAGAAAGTGATATTTTAGAGCCAATACTGAAAGTATTAAAAAGTTTGCAAGAACTCCCAGATTTTACAATTAAGGAATTAGTGGCAGATTTAAAGAATATAAATGAAGCTAAAAATGAATTTCACAGGGACACAATAACGAGGTTAAGGGCTGAATATGATAAGTTAGATAAAAGAATGAGCAGGATGTATGACGATAAAGCAGACGAGAGTATTACTGAGGACTTTTACAACAAAAAATTTAAAGAAGCCACAGAAAGGCAGTATGAGATACAGGACGAATTGCAAAAATATACAAACGCAAATGAAAAATTTTATATTACCGCCAATAAAGTTTTATCAGTTATAAAACGCTCTTATGATTCATTTATAAACGGGACAATAGAAGAACAGAGAGGTTTGCTAAACTTTTTATTTCAGAACTGCCAATTATCAGGCAGAAATATAACGGCAACGCTTAAAAAACCTTTAAATGCCGTGCATGAATACACTCAAGCGGTTTCTGCAACTTCAGAACCGCAAAATTTGGCTAAATTAAATAGAAAAGCAGAGACATCTGCCTCTGCTTGTTCTATATGGCTCCCCATATAGGTTCAGTACCCCGGGAGTTGGGCAAATTAAGGGCTTTTTGAGGGGTCTTCTTAGGTGTGTTTTGACGGGAATGGGTCGGGGTAAAATAAAGCAAAATGCGACAAATGCGACAGTACAAAAGGGATTGAAGACATTCTTATTACTTTAATAATATTTATATTTTTTCTATATAAACATTTTTAATAAACCCTCTCTCACTTCCATAATTCCTAAATCCTACTGCACCAAAATCAAAATCAATGTTTTTGAAGTATTTTATTTTCTGATTGTTTCCCTCTTCTTTGGAGATAACTTCGCCTTCAGGTATTTTCCAATGTCTATCAAATACAACTTCGCCATCTTTAACTCTGTAAATTATATTCCTTATACTTCTTTTTTCACAGATAGCAACGCCCCTGTACCAGATATCGGGATCTAAAGCTTCAAGGAAGGAAAAATTAATGTCACTATGCTTATATTGTATCCACTCACCATCTATTCTAATATGTGGGTTTATACCTTCGAATGTACACTGAAACATTACATAGTTTGATAAACCACTTGCTCTTACTATCCATGCAACAGTTTTATTGACTATTTTAAAGTCAAATTCAAAACGATAATCATCCCATAGTATTGTTTTTGGAAGTAGATATCCAACATTTGAATTGGTGATTTCAAAACTTCTTTCATTGTGAATATAGATAAATTTTCCCCTTCCAACCCAATCTTTAATTTTACCCGGCTTATTTAATGGAAGCCAAAAAAAATCTTTATCTTTTGTTTTATTATAGATAATGAAGAAAAGTGAGATTATTGATATAACCACAACACCCAAAAAAACAGCAACATTATCTTTAAATTTAAAAGCTAGGAGTGCTATACTAATATTAATACAAAAAGCAATCAATTCATATTTATATTGTTTTAGCAGTATACCTGGCCAAAATCTTTTTATCATATTTTTATAAAAACTAATACTTCCCCCTCTTCATACTTGTCATCATCTAGCTTTTTTACAGTATTTAAATTCTCCTCCCACAAACCCATCCCTTTCCCTATATTAAAACTTTCTTCATTGATAATCCAATGCTTCTTAATATCATCGCCAACAGCATATACTTTACCAGAGATTGAATTTGAAAATACTTGTATACTACTTTTTTTATTAATTATTGGTATATTTTCCTGTTTTTCTTTTATGTCTTCTTTGCACGTTTCATATTCTGTTACTATATCTTTTAATAATTGTTCATAGCTTCTATTGCTATATTTTAATCCCGAAACAGGATCAGATTTTCTTCCAGGATCTAAAAGGTGATGGCCAACTATTACAACGCGTGGGTCTAATTTATATTTAAAACATATATAAGCAATAACCCAAATATATCGTTTGTAAGCTTCGTCTGAATTAATATTGTCACCGTAACAATATTCTACTCCTATGGCAACGTCATTTGCTTCAAATCCATATAACTCATTATCTTTTGTCATATTATATCGAACATGCCATGCTTTTTCTGGCTTGTCAGTGGTTATTGCAGGGATACACTCAATAATTTCCTTGTCGTCCACAAATATATGGGCTGAGGCATAAGCATCATTATTTGTATTTTCATAATAAGCTACATTCCCTTTGGCGGTTGATTTTGGATTTCCTGTATCGTGAGCCACTATAAATTTCACAGTTGGGGATATGAATAGTCCAGACCTTCTCTTTGTATTTGATGTTAAGTGTTTCTGTGTTATTGTGTATTTTTCTTTGAAAGACATAATGATGATAATTTAGAGTTTTATAAAATATATTTATAATCTTAATGCTTAAAAATAATTTGGTCAAATATAAAATATTTCATTTCTGTATTAATTTTATTAAATCATCCTCGCTCTCATAGGCCTTAAAACGGCTGGAGAGGACTCTTAGCCTGTATCTTTTATACCCTCATTCTTCAATCGTCCATTTGTCATATAGATGTTTGTAAAAATCTTTTGATTTAAGATATATCATCTGTTTTATAAATGTTATAGCCCAAGAGCTTGTCTTTATTAAGAGCACAGTACTCCACTAAGTTTTTAGTAAAATCATCGGGTATTTTTCTATATTTATTAATCAATATGAACTTTTTAGACCGACAATGTTTAGCACAGGTTTTTATAATTTCTTCTTCATTATAATTTTCCCTGTTAAAATTTATTGTCTTAACATTAGGTTGTAGCCCAAAAAAAGGAAGGATTAACTCTGGTTCTTGTATTTTATATTTTGGCATTTTACCATCATCAAAAGCGCACAGCTCTACCCACCCCCAGTTATCAAATCCAGTTTGCAATCCGAGATTCTTAAAAAAGTTAAATGAATCCATTTTAATCTTTTCATCAGGCAATACAAATATAGCCGCGTCTGGTATATTGACAGGATTGAGCTTAGGAAGCTCCATTTTTATTTTTTTTATAAAATTTTTAATGCTTGAATTTTTGGAGCTAAATATTTCTGTATTATATTCTTTATCTAATTTTAATTCTCTTATTACGTTGTACATAAAGTGATCAGTGGTGAGTATATCTACATATGGTAAATAAGCAGAAATAATTTCTATATCTAAAAAATCGCTTTGTTTTATTGGTCTATGATTGTGAGCAATCAATAGATGTGCCCACATCATACAGCGTATTTTTATTGTTGGTATATTTGCAAAATAATCCGATTTTACAAAATCAATCATTTTTTTTGTATCCGATTTAAAGATCCAAGCTATTTCGTATAGCTCACTTTGTATAAATCCCTTTCTCGCAGCATTCAATTCAGCCAAATATTGTTTTTTATAGTTAGTGATTGGTTGTCTTATATTCTTTTGAACAGCTGTTACTTTTAGAGCGTCGTCAATGCTGTAATTGCACAATCCCGCTAACTTATTATTAATTCTAATATCAAAGGGCTTTAAGCGTTTGTCCGGGTTATCCCTAAAGCCATATTTCCAATCTTCTTTGTTGGGTTTTTTTCCTAGGAATTTTTTTGCAGCATCCACTATTTGATATGTTTTTATTGTATATTGATCGTTAAGAGATAATTGACCCAAGAATCCTTGATATTTTTCTATCGATGCTTTTATAGAGGTTGCTATGCTGGTTTCTATATCATGAAAAAAGGATCTTGGTATTATTATTTTTTCATCTTGCACACCTTCATGCAATAAATTATATAATTCTTTAAAATCAGGATTTATTTTACTGTTAGACTCTGATTTGGCTATTTCACTTATAAAATTTTGATCTAAATATATTGTTAATTTTTTTGAAAATTTGCCCATATGTTTATTTTTGTTTTTTTAAGATAGCAACGTATTCTTTTAATATTTTTTCTAACCCCATTTTATATTCATCATCTATGATGCCCAATATGGAAATAAAAAAGATACTCGCTGTCGACAAGACCTCTTTTACAAAATTTGGTGTTGTTCCTATTTCCAATACAACCTTATTATTCTTGTCTTTCCCTAGCACATAATCACTGGCAGAAATAGAATTTGAGTGTATATAATTTGATAGATAACCAAATACGAACAAGTAGGATTCTCCTAGGCCAATCTCTTCGCTAATTTCTCTTATATTTTTACAAGTCCATCTCTCATGAATTTTTCCATTGGATTTTGTAAATTTTTTCTTTACATTGTTCCAATCGTCATTTAATTCCTTATCTCTTTTTTGCATTTTATCACTGTCTATTCTTTCATCTTTTATTTTAGACAATATATTGCTTAATTTAAGCCGACTATAATAGTCATAATCAAGAAAATCCTGAACCTTCATTCTATTCTTATTCATATATTCTAAATCTACTAATTCTTCAAACATAGAGCGCAATAAGGGTATTGCATCTTTTGCAAACCCTCGTTTGCATAAAATCAAAATAGACTGAAGACGATGCAGATTTTTTGCAAGACACACTATAAGTACTTTGCCAAAATGATTATCTTCGTCCCAAATCAATCCATTATTTTGATTTTCCATCACCTTTATTCCGATTTTTAAAACCTTAGAGCAAACACAAAAATCACTCCTATATTTTAAGCGAATAAAAATTAAGTTTCTAATTTTATTTAAAAATTTAAACATTTTAATTATCTTACACCCTTACAAGTAAGGATTCAAGCTAAAATTAAACAAAATAGCTTAAAAATGCTAAACTATGCTTATATGATAAAAAAACAGCAAGACAAAACAATGCAAATACTAAAGAAAGTCCATAGGACAAATCTGGATTTAATGAAAAAATTGTCCATGAATTCTAATTTTCAGAAAGATATTATAGATATCAGAAATAAATTTCAGATACCCGAAAAAGGGTTAAATGACAAAAATGTAGAACCTTGGCACGAAAATCTATATAAAGAACATGATTCTGCTCTGCTTTTTTTGAAAATGATAAAGAATATTGTTGTTAAATATGATTTGCCGATACATTTTATAGATCATATTAAAATGTATATTTTATATAACACAATCTCAGCACCAAATTGTAACTTTGGCATCGACTGTTCGGGAGACTGTGTAAGTATTAAAATTTATAATAAATTGACCAAAGCTGAATGGATACTAGCCAAAAAAGAGTCTGAGAGATTTTTATTATCAGCAAAAAATAAAAAGGCAAAATTTCTATCTAAATTTCACTATCCTCTTGCTGATATGATAATGCATCCAAAAAAACAAATAGATACAGCAATAAAAATATTAAATGCTTCAAAAAAGAAGGGTTCAAAAATAGACTATTATGATAGTTCTGAGGTGCATATCTATAAAGAGAATGATGTTGTCGCTGAAGTATGGGACGAGGATTTAGATAGGAACGAGGTTAAAAAGAGGAAGAATAGAATAAGGCAGGTGCGTCACAGAAATAAAGCATAATATATATAAATAAAAACTGACTATCTGGGTCAGTTTTTTGATATAAAATTTTGTGACATTAAGTGGACCATATAATGTCACAGATGGAGAATGTCGGGGTGTTATAGTTAAAAATAAAAAGGTCGGAGACGGTAAATAAAAGTAATTTAAGACAATTTAAGGATAAAAACTTATCCACAACTATAATTAACCTAATAAAAATATGGAAAACAAAAATATAAAAATCGTGGAAGTTCCGATAAAAGAACTTAAAGCATCTGAATACAATCCGCGCAAACATTCTAAAGAGCAAGTCGAACAGCTCAAGCAGTCAATAAAAAGATTCGGACTTGTAGATCCTATAATCTGCAACAACGCGGAAAATCGCAAGAACGTTATAATTGGTGGTCATTTTCGTATGGAAGTGGCAAAAGAGCTTGGAATGACGACCGTGCCCGTAGTTTACGTGCAGATAGAAGATATTAATAAGGAAAAAGAGCTAAACCTTCGTTTAAATAAGAATACCGGGGAATTCGATTTAGACCTCTTGGCTCAATTTGACGAAGCTTTCCTTTCTGAAGTCGGTTTTGATAGTGAGGATTTAGATAAAATATTCCCCATAGAAGATAACCCAGAGCAGTTTGATATGAACAAAGAACTAAAAAAACTTGATATTAATGGAGTTAATGTGAAAAAAGGAGATATATATGAATTGGACGGCTCACGGCTATTATGCGGAGATTCTACTATTGAAGCAGATGTGCTCAAACTGATGGGAAATAAGAAGGCGGAAATGTGCTTCACTGACCCACCTTATATCCTGGATTACCTAAAAGGTAAGACAAAACAAAAAGACGGCGTTACAACCGGCTTTGGAGCAAAGAAAAACAGACGTTATTTGGAAACAGAAAGTTTGCCCGATAATTTTACAGAATTATGGATGAGTAATATTGCTAAAGTGCAGAAAGAAAACTTTTCTATTATTGTTTTTGAAAATCCAAAAAATCTTAGAATTATTTGGAACGAGCTAGAAAAACATTGGCGTTATCGAAATACAATAGTGTGGCATCTGCCAAATCGCGTGCAAGGTTTTTCTGCGAAATATAAGTTCTTTAATAAATCGGATATTGCTTTGGTAGGCACTGGTGGAGATGTTGAGCTTAATACAGAAGATGAGAGCGAGGAGCTATTCCAGCAAGAGTATGAAAATGCTATTTTCGCCATTTCAGGAAAACCGCATTGGGAATCATATGAAAAAGGAAAAAAGATTTGCCCAACGGATTTTATTACTTACAAAGCGGCAGATGAGAAATCATCAGGCCAAGGAATAATATTTGGGACAAAACC
>Ga0210057_1005026_pt1 | contig 17205 bp, 7 predicted proteins | sample CryGeyCG2114_010_2_FD_183968 | JGI IMG/M metagenome (GOLD analysis project Ga0210057, IMG submission 183968) | Groundwater microbial communities from aquifer - Crystal Geyser CG10_big_fil_rev_8/21/14_0.10 (SPAdes) (version 2) | ecosystem: Environmental > Aquatic > Deep subsurface > Groundwater ...
CCACGAAGTGCAGGACTTGCCAAGTCTATTCCTACATCAACAAATGTTAATGTCTCACAGATGACCAATATTTCTATTCCTACGCTTTTGGATATTGCTCGATATGAATCCCAATCAGTCCGTACATCAGAGAGCACACGGACTGAGTCCCAACGACTGAAGGAGACACTTACAAAACTTGCAAATCCGGCAAACATTAAGACAGAGAATGAAAGGTCTGAGTTTAGAAGTATGAGGGATACACTGAGAACACAGAGCCTCAAAGGTGATAAAGTTGCAGCATCGATATTACATGCTGCTAATACATATTCCAAGACACAGCAAACATCTTCTCAAAAAACCAATATCACAACGATACTTAATGAGCTTGTCAATCCAGACACGGTTTCTGATGAGAAAACTCGTACAGAACTTGTGTCACTTAAGGAGAGAATTCAAAAAGATGTACAAAGCGGTAATCCCTTGGCACAAACTCTTGTACGTTCAACCGCCAGTAACACTCAAAACATAACACATGTTCTTAGTCAACTTGCAAATCCGTCACATGATACAGACACATATGAAAAAACAGAAACGCTTAAAGAAACGATTGAGAGAGAAAGTAAAGAAGGAAACACACTTGCGACAACAATTCTTTCAACAATCAAGTCAATTCGAGATCAAACGCAAGTTATACAGTCATTGACACGTATTATCCATCCATCAGACGTGCCCGACACTTCCCAAAGACAAGAGTATTCAAAACTCCAAAACGCTCTTATTTCTGAAAAAGAAACGGGTAGTCAGTTTGCGAGTTTTCTAACAGAAAAACTAGAGAGGTTAACGAAAGAGACAAATTTTCAAGAAAAAGAGAAAATTGTCTCTGAGATTTCCGAATCAGTTCTCAAAGAAGAAAAATCAGGTAATCCACTTGCAGCACTCATACGTAATCAAATCCACAATCTTTCAGATTTCAAAGCTGAAACATCTGTGAGAAATGTGAGCGCTAAGCTTGAACAAGCCAAGAAGGAAGGAAATCCTCTTGCTATAGAGCTTCTCTCACTTGCACAGAAAAAAGAATTATCAGACAAAGAAGCAAAAGATATTGAAGAAAAAGTAAACATTGCAAAGCAAAACGGTGATCCACTTGGTGTCTTACTGTCTGATCTTTTGAAAAGACGTCAACAAGCACTTGAGAAAGAAGCAGTTCCAACTGCTCTTCCAACAACCAATAGAATTCAGCAGGTGAGTCTTGATGATTATGAGGCAGTCAAAAAAATGTGGACAGAAAATTATGAGCATTTAGAAGTTCCTGGTGTGGAAGGTGTATCTGCCAAAGAGGCGTGGATTAAAGATGATATGAGTCAGATTTCACAAACGATTGACCTTCTATCCTCACAAGATCAAGAAAAAGTACAAGAGGGCATGGGGAAAGTTTCAGATATTCTTCCGTTTCTGCTTATTGGAGGGTTTTCCCAAGGTGAGATCATAGCCTACATGAAAGCAAAACTGGAAGCAGCAAAAGGAGTACTCACACAAATTAAAAAACTAGACAATGATGAAGATACAAAAGTGTCAATAAAGCGACAAAAAGGAGAAACTCCTAAGCATATGGAGGCTTTTCATGAGGCTGAGGTTCCATCATTTACTCCAACAGATATGACCAGTGAAGAAGCACCTCCTGTTGTGTCACAAGTTCAATCTCCTAGAATAAATACAGCAAGCCAAACGAGTGAGTCTCTCCTTCGGCTTGCGAGCATTCCTGTTCCATCCCTCCGAAATATCGCACAATATGACAGGATGTTTCTTTCAAAAGCAGATGAACAAAATCAGGATATACACCTGATGCGGGAAACGCTTCAAGGGATAGCAAATCCAACATCAGGAGAAACTTCACAAAAACGTGAATACTATTCTCAGATCCGAAATCAACTTCTCAATGAACAAGCATCTGGCAATCTTTCTGCTTCATCTGTTTTGGCTGGAGCTCTTGAAATATCTACAAAAAAATTACGTGATGACATACGTAGATATTCACATATCTCTTCACTTCTCACTCTTCTCCAAAGTGGCAGTGGGATAGATCAATCAGAAACTGCCGAAATCAAAAAGCTTAGAGAACGCATTTCGTTTGAAGCTACACGAGGTAGTGAGTTTGCACGCGAACTTGAAAAAATGATATCAGACCCATCTGTATTGTCTGATCCGCTTCAGAAAACAGCACTTATTTCGGAAATTACATCATTACCAAACAATGGTGATCCACTTGCAGAGTCGTTGGTCATATTGTCAGAACATACAGAGACTGCACAATCGAAAACATATGCTAAGTCGCTTGAGGGTAGTTTATCCTTTCTTACGGCTTTTAATGAAAGTAGGTATCTCTCAGAGAATGAAAAATCGCTTGTTACCCAGATTACCTCAAGAATAGAAGACTTGGCCAAAAACGGAGACGAGCATGGTCTCTTTTTGGCTCAGCTCTTGAAAGAAACAAAAACAAATGGGATTGATATCACATCGATTATGAAGGTTGAAAACTATCTCTCTACACATGAAGAATCATTGAAACATCTTCTCCCACAGCTTGGGACATTTGTAACGAGTCAAGATAGCCGAAGTGCTTCACTTCCAAAGGTTCTTACCACGTTGACAAAACCTATACAAAGTAAAGAGTCAGAAGATCTTAAGAAACTTCATGCAGAAGTACAAAAAACCAAACATGATCCATTTGTTCAAAAACTTCTTGATTGGAGTAGGACATTGTCCGATGATCAGATTGATGAGATTTTAAAAATCCTTAAAGTGATTGATCAACCTGATTCGATTACCGATAACAAAACTCATGAAACGTGTAAAACTCTCAGGTCAGAACTTGAGAAGGACGTCACGTCAAATTCCTTTGCAAAAGGCTTTTTGTCTCTTGCAAAAGGAGTAAGTCATGGGGTTTTATCACCAACGGACATTCAAACACTTATGCCGACTTTGGTGCGAAGAACGTTTTCTGAAGCAGTCTCAGGCAATAAGGTCGCACTTGATCTTCAGAATTTTGTCTTCAAACAACTAGAAGAGGAAAGAGACCAATCTGTTTTTCGTAGGCTTTTGACCTCGCTATCTGATCCTTCTCATCTACCAGAGAAGAAAAAAACAAAAATAATGGAGCTTCGATCACTCGTCGTTTCCGAAAAAGAACAAGGAAATCCGCTTGCGAGTGCTGTTACTGACACTCTTAATAAACTTCTCAGAAAAGACTCACAAACAGATAGTGATATTGTAAAGGTCCTCTTTTTGGAGGTTCTGAAGCAGGAAAAGCAAGGAAACAAACTTGCAGAAGCACTCGCAAATGAAATAAAACAGCAAAATGAAGAAGAAAAGCTTCTCGATCTGGGAGAAGTTCTCAAAGCGCTTTCAGATATCAAGTCTCTTCCTGAAATCGAAAGGGATCAATATCAGGTTGTCCTTACAAATCTTGAGACTCAATCGTCAAAAGGTGATTCACAAGCCATGTCTATTCTTTCGGCAATAGAGATAATACAAAAACAGGGCGTGGATCTTGGCGAGGTACGAAAAGTCGCGGGTATGATGACATCTGGCTCTGCTACCTATCTTGAGGGGTTATCTCAACTCGTACACACGTCTCTTCTGTCTCAATCTGCTCTGGGCTATCTTCAGGATGTAGTAGATGCACTGGCACATGACAGGCAAGATGTTTCACATCTAAAAGAGATGGGGACAAAGGAGAATAGTCAGGTTTCAAAAGAACTTATGGCTATTGTAAAGCAGTATGGTGACAGTCTCTCAGGAGACAAAATACATGAGAGGCTTCGTATGTTTCGAGATACTCTTCTCACAGAAGATGCAAACGGAAACAAATTCGCATCTGAAATCGTACATTTTCTTGCAAAGAGAAAACAGGAAGAAGCACAAAAATTACTATTTGCTGTATTTGAAAATATGGCAAATCCTGATTCAATACAGCTTCCAGAACAGAGAGAAAGCACACACACGCTTGTCACGCTCATGGAGTCGTCTTCCTCTTCTGATCAGTTTGCAAGAGTAATATCGGCAGTTGTAAAGGCGATTAGAAACAAACCATTAGGAAATGAAAGAACTGATATGCTTTCTCTTATTACTGATTATGTACAAAAAGAAGCAGACATTGGCAATATGTTGGCCGTACGTATTCTTGAACATGTATCAGGCACATCCTATGAACATGAAGAAACAATGAGGGAACAGATTAAGCAAGAGTCAAAAAATGGAAACCCCGTTGCAAAGCTTCTCTCAGAACTTCTTCAAACAGAAAAGGGAGATATTTCTCAGGTTGTTCTTCCTTCTGAAAACACAATTCAGCAGGTTAGTCTAGAGGACTATGAGTCAATCAAAAGAATGTGGCTTGAGGGATACAAAAAACTTGATGTTCCTGGCTCACAAAGAACTCGCGAGGAATGGTTAGGTGATGAAGTAGAACATATATCTCAAACTATCTCACTTCTTACGTCAACATATGCCATTGAACGCAAAGAGGGAATGTCTGCTGTCACAAATATCTTGCCGTTTCTCCTCATTGGTGGATTTACCCAAACAGAAGTTATTTCATATCTTAAGGCAAAGCTTGAAGCTGCCCGATCAGTCCTGGGGCAGTTAGAGGACAATACAAAAGAAGAGGAGAGCCTCCTGCCTAAAGCTGGAGAAAAACATAATAATCAAGAAAGCTTACAGGCAAAGATAAATCGGTAAACATTACATCATGGAGTCTTCATCCGCAATAGAGATTACTCGTATACCAGAAACACGACCTTTCGTCGAAGAGGTTTATAGTTCGAACATGGCTCATATAGGAATGAGCATTAAGTCTTCTGAGGAGAGGCCATTGAAAAATAAATTAGAGTATGATCCTCGTCTTCTTGCAGAGATATTTCCACCAGAAAAAGCTCACGAAATGTTCAATATTGGGATTACTGCTGTTCACGGTAATGAACCATATATTATGACTGCAGGAGTAGCACTCGAGCTCAATGAAATCTTACGAGAGCATAATTTGAAACCTGTGCCTCTTATGTTACCAAACATCTATGAAGGTACAACCAAACGCATTCTCCTTGAAGAATTTGGAGGACATGCTGATGAGATATATCTCTCTGATGAATTGGCGAGAATTCTTCGTAAGACAGAGTTTACAAAAGCCGGCTATCATGCACACCTCAGAGAACTTCTTGAACATCAACCTCAAGTGTATGAAGAACTGATGGAGTTTCTCGCAAAACCCTTCGATGCAGTGTCACTTGCTGGAGACGTTCGCGAATTCCAGCCACAAGGACGCCGTCTTGAGATCAATGCAGGAGCCAACGTAACTGCTTCGGAACCAGGAAGGAGGAGAACCCATTTTCTTTTCCCAGTCCTTCTTTCTGAAATGATGGAGGCGACACTCAATGATAGAGAACTTATGAGGTATTTTGATAAAGCGACAATCGCGCAAGTAAAAACTATTGCAGAAGAGTTTGAGCAACGATATAGAACAACACAACTTCCATATGTTCATACACTTTCTTATCAAGGGGAGGCCTATCCAAGGGAAGGAAAACTTTTCACCCCACCTTTTAAGAAGGCAAAAGATGCGCCTGATATCGAACTCCCAGAAGGAATAGGAATCTACGTGATGGGATCAGGAAGTGAGATTGGTAAAGAAGTGATTGAAGATCAAGCTCTGCAGTTACATGGCCAAGGATACACTATTATCGCTCCGAAATGGTTTAATCTCGATTTTGGAACAGCAGCTCTTCCTGACGTTATTTATCATCCAAACATTCGAGTTGTTATGGGACGGCATGGGTGGGGTGTCGGATGGATAAGTCAAGTTGCTGAGAAACCATTTATTGCCATGCCTCATCTTTGGTTTGACAATCCTGAAATGCATTTTAACGCAAAGACGATGAGAAAGACTGGTTTAGGTGTTGTTTTTAAGCATAGGGCAGATATTGTAGAGAGGGCTTTACGTCTTGCGCCACGAATCCGAGAGCTCAATGAACAAATGTATCAGGAACTTGGAATCCCACGTGGAAAAGACGGTATTCGCGTCGCTGCCGAAAATATTATAGCGGCAGAGGTGAATGATGTTGCTCAACGGCATGCATCATAAGCCTTTACAATTTTTTTGTTTTATGAAATAGTAGAAACAATCTGCCTATGCTAGGGAATCTTTTTAATAAACGAGCTGATGGGACACCTGAACCATCTGTACCGAATCAAACGTCACAACAACAGCCTCAGACTGCTTCTCCATCAGTTCAAGACAATCAAAACGTAGTCGGTTCTCAAATGGATCCGTCTATGAGGCAAGACCTTTCAGCCCTCTCCCATCTTGATACCAGAGCAAATCAAGTTATTCGGCATGCTCAGGAAGAAACCCAGCGAATAAAACAACAACAAATTGCCCCAGCAGAACTACTCTATGGGCTTTTGTATGACGAGCAGCTTTTTTCATTTTTTCAACAATTTACTATCAATCCTGCTGATCTTTCCCGAGAAATTCAGTCAAAGGAGCAGGTTGGGACATTTACCGGCCAGCCTACACTTGGTGATAAGACAAAACAGATAATTGAAAAAGCATATACATATGCCAAATCTCGCAATGTTAGCTTTGTTTCGCCTGAGGATCTTTTGATTGCGTTTTTAGAGAGCGATAGTGAATATGCCAAAAAACTTGTCGCAGCCGGAATGAAAAGAGAGGTTGTTGTTGAAAAACTTGAAAAAAATTCAAACTATGTTGGCGGTAAAAAATCTCTTGTTGAAAAATATGGCGTGGATCTCACAGAAGAAGCTCGAAAAGGAAAACTCGATCCTATTGCTGGACGTGACAAAGAAATTGAGCGTCTGATTCATATCCTCCTTCGAAGAACAAAAAACAATCCTGTTATTATTGGTGAGGCTGGTGTTGGAAAAACGGCAATTGTTGAGGGATTAGCTCAAAAAATTGCATCAGGTGATGTGCCAGAAGATATGAAATCTCGTCGTATCATCCAGCTTGATCTAGCAGCACTTGTTGCAGGTGCATCGCACAGAGGTGAGTTTGAAGAGCGGCTTAAAGGTGTTATTAAAGAGGCAGTTGCCTCTTCTGGACAAATCATACTTTTTATCGATGAAATCCATACGCTTATTGGTGCGGGCGATTCAGATGGCACAATGGATGCCTCAAATATAGTCAAACCGTACTTAGCACGGGGGCAGATGCAACTTATCGGTACAACAACGACTGCTGAGTATCGAAAGCATTTTGAAAAAGACAAAGCATTCTCTAGACGTTTCCAGCCAATTACGGCAGAAGAACCAACTGAAGATGTCTGTTTGAAAATGCTTACAGTCATTAAGCCCAAATATGAATCCTATCATAAAGTCAAATATCCTGACGATACGCTCAAAGACGCGGTTCATCTTTCCAAAAAATATATTGGTGAGCGATATCTTCCTGATAAAGCTGTAGATTTGATAGATGAGGCTGGCGCAGAAGTGAAACTCGCTGTTGCAAAAGGAAAGCGTTCAGACAGTACTATTCAAAAATCGGATATAGAAAAAGTCGTCTCTGACTGGACTGGTATCCCAATAACCAAACTTACAGAAGACGAAAGTGCCAAGCTCTTAAATCTTGATAAAAAAATTCATGAGAGACTTATCGATCAAGAGGAAGCTGTTCAGGCTGTTTCAGAGGCTGTCAGACGAGGAAGAATCGGTTTAGCTGCCGCGAATCGACCAATTGCATCGTTTATTTTTCTTGGACCAACAGGAGTTGGAAAAACTGAACTTGCCAAGACACTAGCTGAGATCTTGTTTGGTCGTGACGACGCGCTCATTCGGCTTGATATGAGTGAGTACATGGAAAAACATGAAGTAGCAAAACTTATTGGTGCGCCTCCAGGATATGTTGGATATGAGGAAGGTGGACAGCTGACAGAAGCTGTGAGAGCAAAACCATATTCAATTGTGCTGTTGGATGAGGTCGAAAAAGCGCATCCTGATGTTTTTAACATTCTACTTCAGATTTTAGAAGACGGCCGGCTTACTGATAACAAAGGAAATACGATCTCATTTAAGAACACAATCATTATCGCAACATCAAATATAGGAAGTCAGCTTATTCAACAAAAACTTGCAGGAAATCCACAAAGTAGCGCTGCTTTGACTCCACAGCAAGAAGCTACAACTTTTCAAGAACTCACAGGTCTTATTACCGAAGAACTTCACAAATTCTTTAGGCCTGAGCTTTTGAATCGATTTGATGAGGTTGTTATCTTTAAGCCACTTCGCAGGCAGGATATGGATCAGATTGCAAAACTTGGTGTCCAAAAGACTGCAAGGCTTCTTGAAGAACAGGGATATCATCTTCAGGTTTCTGATGAAGCAGTATCTGTTCTTGCAAAGGAGGGATACGATCCAGTCTATGGTGCAAGACCGCTTCGGCGCCTTATACAGACAGTCATTGAAAATCCGATTGCGCTTCATATTATTGCCAAAGAATTTGTCTCGGGAGATACAATTGTTGTAGGGTATGATACCTCCAAAAATATATTTACCTTTACCAAGGGTGCACCTGTTAACGGGCAACAACAGCCAGAAAATCAGTCATCACAAACTCCTCAGGATACGTCTGTTCCAATGCCTCAGGCAGATGGATCAAAGCAACCTCTTCAATCAGGTGAGACACACGTAAATGATACAGTCAACAACATTGCATCAATGCTAAATTCCGATCAGCCTTCCCAAAATCCATCAGCTTCAACACCGTCACAACCTGTGATAAATCAGCCTCAATCTCAAGTAAATCAGGGAGGGGTTATGACTCCACCTTCCACAAACGAGCAACCACTAAGCCCTCCTCCTCCGCAACCTGGTGCAGGTGCTACCATGGCAGTAAATAACACACCTCCTTCCCAAAATCCTCCAAGCAATGGGTAAAAACGAAACTCATTCAAAACTAGTAAACGTCATTATTTCCAAGCCACACGTGTTTGTTTTTGTGTTTGTGCTCGTGTCAATTCTCGTAGCTTTTGTTCTTGGTGGATTACTTGTCACGTAATTCCAATCTTTTTTGATTGAATTTTGTTTCCAAACCCCATATACTGAATCTGTAAAGCTGAATGTATTTCAGCTGTTTATTGGTGGAAAGATATTTATTTCATTGGACCTGCCTGCCGGCAGGCAGGTATTTGAAATTTGATATTTGACATTTGCAATTTATTGCCATGACTGCCTATCTAACACTGCCTTTTGCTTTTTTCACATTTTGGTTCGTGGAAGCACCTGTGAGTATGCTCACGTTTTTTGCTTCTCTTAATAGAGCACTTCTCCATTGGTTTTCTTTTCCACTTCTTTTTCGGACTTTTTTTAAACCCCTCAAAAATGAATATCGTGAAGGACTCGTCGGATTTTCAATCGGTATGGGAATTGTAGTCAAAACGATTCTCATTCTTATTGATCTTTTGGTATTTGTCGTTGTTTTTGTATTGGAATTTGTCTCTCTCATCGCGTTTGTGCTTCTTCCGTTTTTGAGTCTCTATGTATTGTCGGGAGTCTTTATATGATTGAGCAATACGCACACATGTATTATCTGTATAGATCCGCTTTGGGGCGTACGATTCGTCTTGTTGGATTTGTGTTACTTGTTCTTCTTATTATTTCGGATTTTGGTCAAGATACTGTTCCGCGGATTGCATTGTTTTTCCTGACACTTTTAATGATGTTTGAAACATTTTTTCATTTCAAAATTGCCAGGCTTCATCCTGAATCAAAAGTCACACCACAGACGGCACATTGGTTAGATTCCCTTACTATGCCAGTTCTCTATGCTGGAATTGCAAAGTCACAAACAGAAGGATTTTTGGATGAGCTTGTCAAACTTCCTCAGTGTCAGTTTTTTCTTGAAAGAATTGGAATAACGCCACAAGAGCTTCCACATATTGATGTATCCCGTCCTGATATCTATAAAAAAGCGGGGGAGCTTGTTCTGGCGCTTAAAGGACAATACATTACCTCAGTTGACGTATTAGCTGCATATCTTCTCATTATTGAGTCACAAAGCAAGCTCCTTTTTTCGCACAAAGTTACAGGTGATGAGCTTACTCGGATTCTGTATTGGGCAAGGATGAGTTTTCCTGATGAAGAACATGGCAGGAAGATCCGTTTTGACTTCGAAGGTGGAGGTTTTGCTGATGGATTGGCTTCCGGATGGACTCCAGAAACACAAAAATACACGTCTGATTTTACGAAAGAAGCATTGGCTCGAAAGCCGTATCTGATTGGCCGGGAACATGAGTTTAACAAAATGATCGAAACACTCGTCAACAATGCCAACAATAATGTCCTTATTATCGCAGATCCGGGAAGCGGCAAGGAAACCCTTGTTACAAACCTTGCAGCCAGAAGTTATGAAGGTAAGCTTGAAGGATCATTAAACAACAAAAAGATTCTTGAACTCATGCTTGGGCCTTTTATCGCAGGGATGACTGATAGAGGTCAGCTTGAAACAAGGCTCCAGGCAATTATTTCTGAAGTGTCGCATGCAGGAAATGTTATTCTCTACATACCTGAATTCCAGAATATTCTTGGGTCCTCATCGTATGAGATTGATCTTTCAGGAGCGCTTCTTCCATACCTTCGTGATGGTAAATTGCCGATCATTGCAACAGTCAGTCATGGAAACTACAAAACGTATGTAGAAAATAATCCAATCAAGCAAGTATTTGAGACAATTACATTGCCGGCTCCAGATGAAAATACAGCAATTTTCATGCTTATGCAGCGTGCTTTACAAATAGAAGAAAAGTATCGCGTTATCTTTCCATATGAAGCTGTAAAGATCGCAGTACAGTTTGCTGGAAGATATGTAACAGATATGGCACTTCCAGGAAGCGGTGAGATGCTTCTTGAAGACGTAGCAAATCGCGTTGCATTGTCAAAAATTCCATACTTTGGGAAAACCCACAAAAAATTCGTACCACCTGAGGAAGTTATTAAAGTTGTTGAGGAGAAAGCTAACGTCACGATAGCAGAACCAACAGGTGAAGAAAAAAAAATGCTTCTTCATCTTGAGGATAAGCTTCATGAACGTGTCATCGATCAGGTTCAGGCAATTAATGCGATTGCAGAAGCAATGCGTCGAATCCGCTCAGGATTTGCAGCTGGAACAAAACCGATATCATTTTTGTTCTTAGGGCCGACAGGTGTAGGAAAAACAGAAACTGCCAAAGCTCTGTCTGAACTGACATTTGGCGGTGAGGACAAAATGCTTCGGTTTGATATGAGTGAATATTCTTCAGAAGATGGGCTGCGGCGTCTTCTGGGTTCACCTCCAGGACAAGGAGATCAGAGGGGTGAACTAACAGACAAAATTCATGATCAACCTTCATCTCTTGTGCTTCTTGATGAGTTTGAAAAAGCGAATCCTCTTATTCATAATCTTTTTTTGCAAGTATTAGATGATGGGCGACTTACTGACAATCGAGGAAGGACAGTATCGTTTCTCAACGCAATTATCATTGCAACATCAAACGCTGGATCTGAGTTTATTCGGCAGGCAGTTGCAAACCATACAACACTTGATAAAGCTTTTCATCAAACATTATTAGATTATTTGCAGAGAAACGGAATTTTTAAACCGGAGCTTCTTAATAGGTTTGATGATGTTATTACCTTTAAGCCACTTGGCAAGGAGGAGGTCATTGCGATCACAAAACTCCTCCTTCACGGATTGTCAAAACGGCTGGAAGAACAGGACATTTTTGTTACGTTTGACGATACGATTGTAATCAAAATTGCACAAGAGGGAAGCGATGAGCAGTTTGGCGCACGGCCTCTCAAACGATATATTCAAGATCATATCGAGGATAAGCTTGCACAGCTTAAGCTTCAAGATACGTTGATTCGTGGCAGTAGAATTACCCTGTCTGTTGATTCTGAAAATAAAATAACTATTGTTCCGACATCAACGGAATAGTAGGATACATATAACGTATGCTAAAACGTTTCGCAAAAAAACTTACTTTCTCTCACATGAAAGGTACAGGTGGTGTCTATGTTGTCCTTATTCTGGGTTTGGTATCAGGGCTGAGTTATCTTTTAACTGGTGGTTTGACGCCAAGTATAGAAAGAAATCCAGAAAACCCAGAATATGTTGAAATTGAAGATCAATTAACACCCGTAGCGCAGCAAAATCTCCAGATGCAGAATATCCAAATCAAACAACCAACGCCGTTTCCGACGATTCAGGCAGGTGTATGTCCAAATAATCTTATTGCAAATGGGAGTTTTGAAGCAGACAGTGTTGGTGCAAATCCTCCATCTGGCTGGTCAGGTTCAGGATCTGTTACAGCTGCAACGTTATATCAGATCCCAGATGGAAGCAGATATGCGGCGTTGACTGGCAATCAAGTCATGACGCAGAACGTTCCTGTCACTCCTGAAACAACGTATACACTTTCTTTTTATAGCACTTCCCATAACCCTTCGACACAAACTGTACGTGTTCAATATTTCACGTCTTCAAATACCGCCATAGGCGCAGGTGTTATTCATACTGTCACCCATAATGTGAATAGTACCAATTCATTTGGTGGTCCCTATACCCTCTCAATCCCACAAGCGCCTGCGACTGCATCCTATTTGCGTATTTCGGTTGCGGACAATGGGGAAGACTATATAAAAGTTGATTATTTCTGTCTCCAGGAAGGAGATGGAGCAACCCTATCACCTGCGCCAGGGGATGATACTCCCACAGGCTCTATTACACCAACTGGAAATCTCAGTCCATCGCCAGGGGTTTCTCAAAGCCCGACACCCTCAATACCTCTTCAGGCTTGTCTTGATCAAACAGCTGTTGCACTTCTTATAGATCTTTCATATTCAATGGGTGAACCTTCAAGCAAAATGTCAGCGCTCAATTCAGCACTAGATCTTCTCAACTCACGGCTTCGTGACAACACGGTTGTAGGAGCATATGCATTTGGGCCTTATCCTGATTACAATGGCAACGGGGATATTTCATTTAACTATCAAGGAAATGGTGGTGTCAAACAAATTTTCCCTTTTAGACGGTATATAGAGAACAAAGCGACGATTGATTCTCAGCTTGGTGGGTTAAGTAGAGGAGGAATTGGCGGAACATATATGCGAAACGGGTTTGAGGTTATGATTGAGAAAATTCAAGAAGCAAAGCAGACATATCCTGGGTATAATTTTGTAACAATTCTTCTCTCAGATGGCGTTCCAGAACTTGGGGATGATGATCCAGTTGTTAAGGAGTATTGGAATCGTGGGCAAGGATTTCCGACAGTAGTTTGTTTTGGGAATAAATGTTTTGCCAAAAATCAGGATCCTAGAGCCTGGAGTGATATCGGAACATCAAATCTCATTACGCCACTGAAAAATGCCTCAAAAGATAGGGTTATTTACACGATCGCAATTTATGGGACTGTCTGGCCAGATACACAGTTTAAGCCATATCTTGAAGACCTGTTGACTGAAGTTGCTGGGAGTTCAAGTTCCCCCGCATATCAGTTTATAGATAATACGAATTATACTCAGTTATCGACGTTTTTCAATCGTATTCTCGATGATTCGTGTTCCTAAGAAAGCTTCTTATTGAAGCCACACCTCTTATTTGGTATACTTCAATCTATTATGCCAGCTATTCAGAGATCAGAATTTGCTCTTGCTCTCAATCAAGTCGCCAACGAACGTGGTGTTGATATTGATGTGGTGCTTGATACTGTCAAGAATGCAATTTTGGCAGCCTATCGCAAAGATCATACTGGAATTGAAATAGAAGAATACGAAGCGTCACTTGATCCAAACACGGGTGAAGCACATATCCTTCATAACGGCAAGGATGTTACTCCTCCAGGGTTTGGTCGTATTGCAGCTCAGACTGCGAAACAAGTGATTCTCCAAAAGATTAGAGAAAAAGAAAAAGAAGCAATTTTGTCAGATTACAGACACAAAATTGGAACTGTCATTAATGGTATGGTTCTTCGATTTGCAGGACCAAATATTATTATTGACATCGGAAAAACAGAGGCAATTATGCCTCCACAAGAACAAATTGTAAATGAGAAATACAGACTCAATCAACGTCTTGCTGTCTACCTTATTGAGATAAAAGAGGGTCTTCGAGGTGAAGAGATTATTGTATCTCGTTCGAGTAATCAGCTTCTTGAAGGACTTTTTAAGAAAGAGGTTCCAGAAGTTGCTCAAGGGAGTGTCGAAATAAAAGCAATAGTACGTGAGCCGGGAAATCGTTCAAAAGTAGCTGTGTTTTCAACCCAACCTGGTATTGATCCTGTTGGATCATGTGTGGGCCAAAAAGGTGTGAGAATCCAGGCAATTATTCAGGAGTTTTCGGGGCTTGAGAAAATAGACATTATTCAGTGGACAGACGATAATAAAGTGTATATTGCCAATGCTCTTTCTCCTGCAAAAGATGTCACTGTTGAAATACATGAAGATGATAAATTTGCTAAAGTGAGTGTTCCTCAAGATCAATTATCACTTACCATTGGTTCAGGTGGCCAGAATGTGCGTCTTGCTTCAAAATTGACTGGTTATAGAATCGAGGTAGAAGGCGTTGGACCGAGTGAAGAAGAGAAGGAGGCAGAGAAAAAAGCGCTTAGTGCAGAGAGCAAAGGAGAAGAGGCCGCGCCAAACGCGGCTGGCGCACAGGGATCAGAAGGTAAAAGTGCAGAAGGTAACGAGGACAAAAAAGAAGACGCTGTTGAAGAAAAAGTTGAAGTTTCCGAAGAAGTAAGAGTTGGTGAGGCCGCCTCCGCTGAAAGCTCCGTCGAGCCGAAGGAAGTGACAACAGAGAAACTTGCTGAGGAAAATAGTGAAGAGCCAAAGGTTGCATCAGAATCAGAAGAGGAAAAACCAGAAGAAGAGGCAAAGCCAACGATTGAACCATCAGAGCAAGGAGAAGAAGTTGTTGAAGTAAAAACAGGAGAAGATCAGGTAGAGAAAGTTGAGACAGAGACTCCTGAAAATGGAAAAAAGTCCGAGTAAATTCGAATCTCGAAGCACGAAATCCGAAACAAATTCAAATAATGAAAATTCAAATGTTTTAAACTATGTTTAAGTATTTTGAAAATTTGAGATTTGGTATTGTTTCGAGTTTCGAATTTAGAATTTCGGATTTACCTCTTAGTAAATATTTATGGCTACTAAATCAGAAAACACACAAAATACTTCCTTTCCGCCGGTAGTTGCCGTTCTTGGTCATGTTGATCATGGGAAAACCTCTCTTCTTGACTCAATTCGAAAAACATCTATTGCAGAGCGTGAACATGGCGGGATAACTCAGGGCATTGGGGCTTCATCCGTAGAGATTGATCATGAAGGAACAAAAAGACGAATAACCTTCCTGGATACACCAGGTCATGAAGCGTTTTCTCAAATGCGCTCACGGGGTGCAAAAGTTGCAGATATTGGACTCCTCATCGTTTCAAGCGCAGATGGAGTAATGCCTCAGACAAAAGAAAGCATAGATCTCCTCAAAGAGGCCAATATTCCATATATAGTTGTGCTCACAAAAAGTGACATTGAGACTAAAAATCCTGAAAAAGTAAAGCAACAACTCCTTAAAGAACAGGTTGCACTTGAGGGATATGGAGGAGATATCCCTGTTATTGAAGTTTCGAGCAAAACAAACCTTAACATTCGTGAACTTTTAGAACTTATTCTTCTTGTTTTTGATATGAAAACAAGTGAAAAACCGAACCCTGACGCACCATTAAAAGCAGTCGTGATTGAATCCCGTCTTGATCCAAAATCAGGCTCAAAAGTAAGCCTTGTTATCAAATCAGGTAAGCTATCTCTTCGAGATGAAATCGTAGGAGACGGTATAAGTGGACGGGTACGAAGCATAATGGATTCGTTTGGAAACATGCAAAATCAGGCAAGTGTTGGAGATGCTGTTGAGGTTTTGGGTTTTGAAAAAGTTCCAAGTGTCGGAAATATTGTTTCACGAAAAGGTGATACACAGGAAGTAAAAAAAGCCATTGTTGACACACAAACGCTCAAAAGAGACCTTGTCTACCAACCTCAAGAAGAAGATAAAGGAATTTCATTAATTCTTATCGCCGATACGCAAGGCTCGCTTGAAGCAATTATGGGTTCTTTACCAAAGGAAGCAAAAGTTATTATGAAAAAAACGGGTGATATTACAGAGGCAGATGTACTTATGGCCAAATCAACAGGAGCACTCGTGTTAAGTTTTAATAGTAGAATCAAGCCAGACGTTTTAAAACTCGCAAGCGTTGAGAAAGTTTTGGTCAAAAACTACACGATTATTTATGAAATGCTTGATGAGATAGCTGATGTTGTTGAAGGAAAAAGACTATCACTTCTTGAACAAGTACTCGGTTCAGCCAAAATTATTGCTTCATTTCCTTTTGATAAAGAAACAGTGCTAGGAATAAAAATACTGGAGGGGAGAGCTGCAAAAGGTGACAAGATACGTATTGAACGAAATGGAGAAGAAGTAGGTGAGAGTAGAGTAACGTCTCTTCGACAAGGAAAAAATCAGATTTCCAAGCTGCCTGAAGGAAATGAAGCTGGTATTATTATAAGTCCTACACTTGACTTCCAAGTGGGTGATATGGTAATATTCCACAGTTAATTAATATAGGATATGGATAATTTCTCCTATCAACGACTTACAGAAACAGTTTCCAAAGCTGATCGTATTGCGATTGCTGTAGGAAAAACCCCAAGTGTTGACGACATGGCAGCTGCACTTGGTCTTTACCTTGCCCTCAAACAAACGGGCAAAAACCCTTCTGTTGCTTCAGTTTCAGAGCCGCTTGTTGAACATTCGAACTTGGTTGGAATTGACAAAGTAAAATCGCAATTTGAAGGTGGGAACGGAGATCTTGTCGTCTCTTTTCCTTACAAAGAGGGTGAAATTGAAAAAGTATCCTATACAATTGATCAAGGGATGCTTAATATCGTAGTCAAAGCTGGACAGCAAGGGTTAACCTTCCAAGAGCAAGATGTTCGTTTTTCACGCGGTGGCGGGGTTCCAAACGTCATGTTTATTGTGGGTACACCACGCCTATCAGATCTTGGAAGTCTGTTCAATCCAGACAGTCTTAAAGATACAACGATTGTTAATATCGATAACAAGCGTGATAATCAAGGATTTGGAGATATTGTTCTCGTTGCTCCTCAGGCATCATCTGTCTCAGAAGA
>Ga0210057_1005029_pt1 | contig 17205 bp, 14 predicted proteins | sample CryGeyCG2114_010_2_FD_183968 | JGI IMG/M metagenome (GOLD analysis project Ga0210057, IMG submission 183968) | Groundwater microbial communities from aquifer - Crystal Geyser CG10_big_fil_rev_8/21/14_0.10 (SPAdes) (version 2) | ecosystem: Environmental > Aquatic > Deep subsurface > Groundwater ...
AAACTCTTTCTTGGTATAAATTTTTGCAAGACATCATAAAAATCCGCTGATTTTTTGTTATGCTTGCGTGTTCGCCTGCGCAATGTCTTTCAAAAATTATGCCTGCGACGAGTTTCGTAATTCACGAAAAATATGAATGAAGATACAAATAATAGCGGTTTATATTGTGGGATTTGCAACAAACAAATAAAAAAAATATTTACTCTTGTTTTGCTGATTTTTGCGATATTTCTCGCGGCAAAAACCACAAATACGATAAAAGAATATAAATTTATAGGAGGCGGCGTGTCTGCGACAAATATTATTACAATATCAGGAGAAGGTGAAGTTTTTGCAATTCCTGACATCGCGGAATTTTCTTTTTCTGTTGTTGAAAAAAGAAAAGAAGTAAAAGACGCGCAAAAAGAGGCGGCAGAGAAAATAAACGCAATTCTGACTTTTCTTGAAAAAAACGGTATTGAAGATAAAGATATAAAAACAATCAATTATAGCGTCTATCCGCAATATGAATTTGAGAGAGAAGAATGCCAGCTTGATTTTAACTGTCCTCCATACAAACAAGTTCTTATAGGATTTGAAGTTAATCAAAGTATTTTAGTTAAAGCTCGCGATACGCAAAAAGCGGGTGAGATTCTCTCAGGCATAGGAGAGATTGGCGTAAGCAATGTAAGCGGGCTTAATTTTACGATTGATGACGAGGATGAGCTTAAAAATCAAGCACGCAAAAAAGCGATTGATAAAGCGCGAAGGAAAGCGAAAGAATTGGCAAAAGATTTGGGCGTAAAATTAGTTCGCATTGTAAATTTTTCAGAATCAGGCGACCATCCTATTTATCCAAGATTTGATTTTGCAAAAGTAACGGTAATTGACACAGGAGAAGAGGCGCTTGCGCCGGAAATTCCTGTTGGCGAAAATAAGATTATTTCAATTGTCAATATTACTTACGAAATCAGATAATATTTTAAAGTTCTTGCATTAAATTTGATTATATATTATATTAACAACAGAATTTTAATTTTATTTTAGTATTTTAAATTTTTAAATGGGAGTGACAAATGCCAAATTTAATAGGGGTGGTTAGGGGAAAATTTTTCTGCGTGGATGTTAACAAAGAGGTTTTTAAGAAGGTTAGGCAGATGGCAATAAAACACACCTCTAATGATAATTTCATTGATAAAGTATTCAATGAAATCATTAATGACGGTTATTCTCTCAGCGAGAAGACCGTAATTTCATATTTGGAAAGAATATAAAATTATAACTCTCTGTACACCGCGTCAAAAAATATCATAATTAGATATTTTTTGACGCGGTGTATTTATTTTTTATCGGTCTTATCGCGCGCCAATATTTACTTGACTGTTTTGTGAAAATAAGTATTATATAAATAAACAGCCCTGCGGGGTGTTTTTTTATAGAATATTAAGATAAATATATTATGAAACTCATTGACTATATCAAAGACACAAAAGGAGAATTAAAACATGTCAGCTGGCCAACGAGACGGCAGACAATTATTTTTACGGCGCTTGTAATCGCAATCTCGTTTTTCACATCTATGTTTTTAGGTTTTTTTGATTTTATTTTTACATTCTTATTAGAGACATTTATTGTATAAAATTATGAAACAAGATACGATACAAAAGAGAAACTGGTATGCGATACATACATATTCGGGCTATGAAAACGCCGTCGCGCGAAACTTAAAACAACGCATAGAGTCGCTTGGTATGGAGGGTAAGATATTTGATGTAATAGTTCCGACTGAAAAAAAAATAAAAATAAAAGCCGGTAAAAGAGTTGAAGAAGAAGATAAAGTGTATCCCGGTTATGTGCTTGTTGATATGGTTGTTGACGACGATTCGTGGTATGTTGTGAGAAATACGCCAAGAGTTACGGGCTTTGTCGGTTCGGGAGTTCATCCAGTTCCTCTTTCAAAAAATGAATTAGACGAATTATTAAATAGAATGAAATCCGATATAGCAAAACACAGCATTGAGTTTAGCGTTGAAGACCCTGTTATTATAATAGACGGTCCGTTCAAAGAGCTTGAGGGTAAAATAAGCGAAGTTGATGAAAATAGAGGCAAAGTAAAAGTTTTAGTATCAATGTTTGGCAGAGAAACGCCTGTTGAACTTGATTTTTTACAAGTTAAGAAAATTTAAATTATGGCAAAAAAAATAACAAAAAAATTAAAACTTCAAATTTTAGCGGGTAAAGCGACACCGGCACCGCCTGTAGGTCCCGCGCTTGGTCAAGCGGGAATCAATATCGGGGAGTTTGTAACAAAATTTAATGAAGCGACAAGAGAAATGGCTGGGGATATTATTCCTGTTGAGATTTCCGTATATGAAGACAGAAGTTTTAATTTTATATTAAAGACGCCTCCAGCTTCTCGTTTGCTTCTAAAAACGCTCGGCAAAGATAAGGGCTCCGGCAAGAATTTAGTAAATAAAGTCGGCAAAGTAACAAAACAACAGCTTATTAATATTGCCACAAAAAAGCTACCTGACCTTAATACAAATGACGCGGAACAAGGAGCAAAAATAATCGCCGGCACGGCAAGGAGTATGGGGATTGAAACGGAATAAGGAATGAAAAGCAATAGCGTTGCTTTTCATCGTCGATTTTTTTGAGATATTTTATGAGCTTTGCGAAATGAAATATCCAAAAGCTGAACAGTCCCTGTAAGGGATTGAAACGGACTTATAGTAGATGAGCGGTCAATCACAGAACGCGAGCGTTGACATTTTGATATTGTTAAAAAGAGCAAGGCAAAAGCTCTTTTTGCAGGAAGAAGCAAATACAAATAATTTATTTTAAGAAATTATTAAAATATTATTTAACTTAAATTTAAATAAATTAAAAAAAAAAAGAATAATTTTTAAGAAATTATTAAATGGCTATTTAAGCCGTTTTTTTGTATAATAAATATATTATGATTAGAGACATACTTAAAAACGCTATAAAAGAAGCAATTTTAAATTTATCTCTTGAGACGGACGATATTCATTTGGAGCACCCTTCTGATTTTGCGTATGGCGACTATTCTACGAATATCGCTATGTCGCTTGCAAAACAAACAGGAAGAAATACAAAAGATTTAGCGCGAGAAATCGTAAATAAAATTTTAGAAAAGAAAATAAAAGAAATTGAAAAAGTGGAAATTGCCGGAGGCGGATTTATAAACTTCTATTTATCGCGAGAATTTTTTACTCAAAACATTAAAGAGATTTTGAAATCAGGAGAAAAATGGGGAAGCGGAAATTTTCTTAAAAATCAAAAAACAATCATTGAATACACGGACCCAAATCCATTTAAAGAATTTCATATAGGTCATTTAATGAGCAATACCATCGGCGAATCAATATCGCGTATTATTGAATTCTCCGGCGCGGAAGTTAAGCGCGCCAACTATCAGGGAGATGTCGGGCTCCATGTCGCAAAAGCAATTTGGGCGCTTCAACGCAGTCAACACCGAGGTTCAACCTCGGTGTTGACGAGGTCTGAAGTATTGGGAAATGCGTATGCGGAAGGCGTTCTTGCGTATGAGAGAGATGAAAAAGCAAAAAAAGAAATAAAAGAAATAAATAAAAAAATATATGATAAAAGCGATGATAAGATAAATTTGCTTTATGAAAACGGCAGAAAAATTTCCCTTGAGCGTTTTGAAGAAATTTATAAAAAACTCGAGACAAAATTTGATTATTATTTTTTTGAAAGCGAGACTGGTCCGCTCGGAAAAGAACTTGCTGAAAAAAATACAGGCAAAGTTTTTGAAAAAAGCGACGGAGCGATAATTTTCAGAGGAAAAAAAGTGGGACTTCATACGAGAGTGTTTGTAAATTCCGAAGGACTTCCAACATATGAAGCGAAGGACTTGGCATTAGCGAAAATAAAAAGCGAGAGATATGATTATGAAAAATCAATAGTAATAACGGCAAGTGAACAGAAAGAATATTATAAAGTGATTCTTGAAGCGATGAAGCAAATATATCCCGAACTCGCGAAAAAAACAAAACATATATCGCATGGAATGTTGCGGCTTCCGAGCGGGAAGATGTCATCGCGGAGCGGAGTCGTGATAACCGGCGAGTCGCTTATTAACGAAGTAAAAACAAGGATTTTAGATAAAATGAAAAATTCTGCTCTTGCGGACAAAGAAAGCGTCGCGGAACAAATAGCCGTAGGCGCTATAAAATATTCCATATTAAAGCAATCCGCAGGAAAAGATATTGTGTTTGATTTTGAAAAATCTCTCTCGTTTGAAGGCGATTCAGGACCGTATCTGCAGTATGCGAGCGCGCGAGCGAGCTCTGTTCTTGAAAGAGCGCGACGGCAAGATATTAAATCCGATATAAAAAAAGCGACAACCGATACAATAGAACTTGAAAAACTTTTATATAGATTTCCTGAAATTGTCAAACGCGCGAGTGATGAATTTGAACCGCATTACATTACAACATATTCAACAGAGCTTGCCGGAGCGTTTAACAGTTTTTACGCGATGGAAAAAATAGTTGAAGAAAGCGAGAAAGCGCCGTATAAAATAGCGCTTACGGAGGCATTCAAAATAACAATTAAAAACGGCCTTTGGCTTTTGGGAATTAAAGCGCCGGAAAATATGTAATATGGAAAAAGAAGAAAAACAAAAAAGTGAAATCGCGAAAAATGAGGAAGAAATTCTAAAATTTTGGAAAGATAATAAAATTTTTGAAAAATCTCTCAAGAAAAAAGCGCCAAAAGGCGAGTTTGTGTTCTATGACGGACCTCCTTTCGCGACAGGATTGCCACATTACGGCAGTCTTCTCTCCTCCATTATAAAAGATGTAATCCCGCGTTATAAAACAATGCGCGGGTATAGCGTTAGACGCCGTTTTGGCTGGGATTGCCACGGTCTTCCTATAGAAAATATGATAGAAAAACAGCTTGGCTTAAAAAATAAAAAAGAAATAGAAACAGTCGGTATAAATAATTTTAATAAAATATGCAGAGCGTCCGTGCTCGCGTACGCGAACGAGTGGAAAAAATTTATAGACAGAATCGGCAGGTGGGTGGAATTTGACAATTCTTACAAGACAATGGATGTTTCGTATATGGAGAGCGTATGGTGGGCTATAAAACAGATTTATAATAAAAATTTATTATATGAAGGAAAAAAAGTTTTAATGTATTGTCCGAGGTGCGAGACTCCTCTTTCCAAAGCCGAAATCGCAATGGACCATAGTTATAAAAATGTTACAGAAAATTCAGTAACCGTTAAATTTAAGCTAAAGCCGAATCAAAAAATCAGCGATTTTAATACAAATGAAGGCGTAAGTATTCTTGCGTGGACAACTACACCTTGGACACTGCCCGCAAACTTGGCTTTGGCTGTTGGAAAAGATATTGAATATGTAAGGATTAAAAATAATTTAATTTTAGCAAAAGACAATCTTAATATAATAAAAGAAGATTATAAAATTACCTCTGAATTTAAAGGAAATGCTCTTGTAGGGCTTGAATATGAATCTATTTATAATATTAAGACAAATGACCTTCAAAATAAAAATTCATATTTTATCACAAGCGCCGATTTTGTTAACACAGAGGAGGGCACGGGTATAGTTCATATTGCTCCCGCGTATGGAGAAGACGATTACGATGTCGGAGTAAAATATGATTTGCCGATGATTCAATTGCTTGACCAAACAGCGCATTTTAACGATAAAGCGCCGGAATTTATCAGAGGACAATATTATAAAAAAGCGTCAAAATTAATTATAGAAGATTTAGAAAATAGAAAAATACTGTTTGATAAAAAAATAAATACGCATTCATATCCTCATTGTCACAGATGTGAAACGCCTCTTATCTATAACGCACTTTCTTCATGGTTTATAAATATCCAAAAAATCAAGAATCGTTTAATAGAACTTAATGAAAAAATAAATTGGTTTCCAGAACATCTAAAACACGGCAGATTTCTCAAAATAGTTGAAGGAGCTCCTGATTGGAATATTTCCAGAAATAGATATTGGGCATCGCCTTTGCCTATATGGAAATGCGCCGACTGCGGTAAATTAGAAGTAATGGGGAGCATTGATGAGCTTAAAAGCAAAGTTAAAAAATCAGGAAATAAATATTTTGTAATGCGGCACGGCGAAGCGGAAAATAATACGCTGAATATTATAAGTTCTAAAGCAAATAATCCGCACCATCTTACAAGTAAAGGAAAGAGACAGATTATAAAAGAGATAAAAAATATAAAAGATAAAAAAATTGATTTAATTATTACATCTCCTTTTGTTCGCGCGCGAGAAACCGCGGAAATAGTCGCTGATAAAATAGGAATTGGAAAAGATAAAATAATTACCGAGAAACAAATTCAGGAAATACAGGCGGGAGATTTTGAAGGCAAGACAGTAAATGAATATCATAAATATTTTAATTCCACGGAATTGTTTTTTGAAAAGAAGTGTCCGGGAGGAGGCGAGAATTATTCGGAGATAAAAAATAGAACCGGTAAATTTATCTATGATTTGGAAAAAAAATATAAAAACAAAAATATATTGATTGTTACGCATGACGCTCCGTCATGGCTTCTCTTTTCAGCCGCTTTTGGATATGACGCGCGGAAAACCGTTATATTTCGCGGAAATAAAGAATATTTTATAAATAACGCTGAAATAAAAGAGCTTGATTTTATACCATTGCCCCGCAATGAAAATTACGAGCTTGATTTGCATTTGCCGTATATTGACGAGATTGAACTAATTTGCGATTGTGGCGGGAAATTAAAACGCGTCCCCGAAGTATTGGATGGCTGGTTTGAATCCGCCTCTATGCCTTTTGCCGAACACCATTACCCGTTTGAAAATAAAGAAGAATTTGAAAAACGATTTCCGGGAAATTTTATCGCCGAGTATATAGCGCAAACAAGGACATGGTTTTATTATATGCATGCGATAGCGGTAATGCTTTTTGACGATATAAGTTTCAAGAATGTCATTACAACGGGCAATATCTTGGCGGAAGACGGCAGTAAGATGTCAAAATCAAAAGGTAATTATACCGACCCGATGATAAATCTAAATATGTATGGAGCTGACGCTTTGCGTTATTATCTTATGACAAGCGTTGTAATGCAGGCAGAAGATGTTAGATTTATGGATAAAGAAATAAAAGAAACGCAAAATAAAATTATTAATTTATTGCTAAATACGGTTAAGTTTTATGATTTGTATAAAGACGGACGCGATGAGAAAATTAGTTATAAAAATAGTGAAAATATTTTAGATAAATGGATTATCGTCAGGATTAACGAACTTATAAAAGAGATTACTGAAAATCTTGAAAATTACAATACCATAAAAGCCGGAAGACCGATAAAAGATTTTATTGACGACTTATCAACATGGTATTTGAGAAGGTCAAGAGACAGGTTTAAAGGGATTGAAGAAAAAGACAAACAGAGCGCTCTTGCCACGATTCGTTTTGTTCTTTTAGAGCTTTCAAAACTAATGGCGCCTTTTACTCCGTTTATTGCCGAATGGGTTTACCTGAAAGTCAAAGACGCTGACGGAAAAGAAAGCGCGCATCTTGAAGAATGGCCGAAATACAGTTCTCATAAACAGGAAATTTTGAATGATATGGAAGAAGTCAGAAAGATTGTTTCATTTGGATTAGAAGCTCGCTCGCGCGCTGGCATTAAGGTTCGTCAGCCTCTTTCATCGCTTAAAATTAAAAATAAAGGATTAAAGACGCAATATGATTTACTTCAATTGATTAAAGACGAGGTTAATGTGAAAGAAGTTTTATTTGACGGAGATATTGAAAATGAAGTTGAACTTGACACTATGCTTAATGAGGAGCTTAAAGAAGAAGGCGCGGCGCGCGAATTTATTCGCGCGCTTCAAAACTCAAGAAAAGAAGCAGGGCTTACTCCACGAGATTTTATCAATTTAGACATTGAAACCGATTATTTGGGGAAAAATTTTATTGAAAAATTCGCAGAAACAATTAAAACAATTTCTCTTATAAAAGAGATTAATTTTGCCGCTGTTTCTGGAGAAGAGATAAAGATTGCTCCGTATAATTTTAAATTTAAAATTGTAAAAAATTAAAACGAACGAATAATAAAGAAACGATTTAATAAATATTAATCGTAAATTATGCATACTTTATATACCACAGAATGTATCGTTTTAGGAAGTTCAAATTTTGGCGAAGCAAATAGATATATAAATTTATTTACAAAAGATATCGGGCTTGTTCGCGCCGCGGTAAGAAGCGTCAGGGAAGAAAAATCAAAACTCCGTTTTAGCTTGCAGGATTTTTCTATTGGCTCTGTAACGCTTGTTCGCGGTCGTGAAGTGTGGAGGATAATTGGAGCGCTGGAAAAATATTCCGTTCACGAAGAATTCAAATATGACAGGGAGAAATTATTTATAGTCGTTCGTATACTTAATCTTTTGCAAAGGTTAATTCACGGAGAAGAGAAGAACGAATATTTGTTTGCCGTTCTCTCGCGCGGATTTGATTTTATCAGATTAAATGCAATAGAAAAAGAAAATGCTCAAAATTTTGAACATCTGGCGGTTTTGCGGCTTTTATATTCGCTTGGATATATAGCGAAAAAAGAAGAATTCAGCAAACTTCTTGAATTAACAGAAACAAATAAAGAATTGCTTAAAAAGACAAAATCTAAACGCAGACAAATATTATTGGCTATAAACAGCGCGCTGAAAGAAACACATCTTTAAAATAAAAGTTAAAAGTTAGAAATTTTACGCGGGGGTCTGTTAGATTATGATAGAATGCGACGCTTTACACTTCGCGTTTTACACTTTACACTTATATTATTATGTCAAAAAGCAGAAGCAGTATAGAAGAAATGCGTCGCAGGCTATACGCGCGCGGCGAGAAATTGAGTTTGGGCAAGCGAAAAAATTTGCGTGATATTGAATATGACGCGAAAAACGGCTGGCGCGACGATGATAATAAAATAATAGTTAAAAATTCTAAAAAAGTCCGCAGGTCATTTTTATCAACACTTCTTTTTTTGTCATTTCTTTTTTTTATAATAGCGATAGGTTTTTCTTCTTACTTTATTTTTAACAAATCAAACATTGTATCATCGCAAAATATTGACATAAAAATAGAAGGACCAGCTGCCATAAGAGGAGGAGAGGAACTCTTGCTTCAAATTGCGATTGCAAACAAAAACAATATTCCGATAAAACTTGCCGATATGATTGTTGAATATCCTGACGGAACTCGTTCAGCTACCGATATATCGGCGGAGTTGCCTCGTTTTAGAGAGATGCTCGGTATGCTTGCTCCGGGAGAGATTAAGCAAAAAACGATAAAAGCAATACTGCTTGGCTCTGAAAATACACAGCAGGATATTAAAGTTACAATAGAATACAGAATAGACGGTTCCCGTTCCATTTTTTTCACAGAGAAAGTGTATAGAGTTACAATTATATCTTCACCACTTAGTATTTTAGTATCAGCGCTTGATGAAATCACATCAGGCCAGCAAGTTGAATTTAATATTGAGATTGTGTCTAATTCAAACACGCTGATAAAGGACGCGCTTTTATCAGTTGAATATCCTTTTGGATTTGAGTTTGTATCCTCTTCTCCCGAGCCGTCTTTTACGGATAGCGTGTGGAGTTTGGGAGATATACAACCTGAAGGAAAAAGAAATGTAAAACTTCAAGGAATCATTGTCGGAGAGGATGAAGAAGAGAGAGCTTTCAGATTTTCAAGTGGTGTTGCAAAAGAGAATGACGAAAAAGAGCTCGGAGTAACTTTTATTACTGCAATGAAATCCATAGTGATAAAGAAACCGTTTGTGGGAATAGACCTTGCGTTAGATGGAGACAGAGCGTCTGAATATATTTCCGCGGCTGGAAATAAAATACGCGCCGATATAATGTGGATAAATAATACGCCGATAAAGGTTTCAGATGTGGAGATAGAAGTTAAATTAAGTGGAACGCCTCTTGATAAATTTTCAATATCCGCAGATAAAGGTTTTTACAGGTCAATTGACAACACTATCATATACAGCGGAGAAACAGACAGCGACTTAATCTCCATTAATCCCGGAGAATCTGGAAGAGCGACCTTTTCTTTCGCTTCACTCGGTATTTCATCAGGAAATATATTCAAGAACCCCGAAATGTTTATTGACATAAGCGTTAGAGGAAAGATGATGTCTGAAGACCAAGTTCCGCGGAAAATCAATTCAACGCTATCTCGCGTGGTAAAATTATCCTCTGACCTTATTTTGACATCTCGCGCAGTATATTTTACTGGACCGTTTACAAATATTGGGACAATACCGCCCAAAGCTGAAAGTGAAACAACATATACGATAATCTGGACAATTACCAATTCTTCAAATATCGTTGATAATACAATAGTTACGGCGACCCTGCCTTCTTATATAAGATGGACGGGACAGACAAGTCCCTCAGATGAATCAATAACATTTAATCCAATAGGGGGTAAAATTATTTGGGATGTCGGAACTATTAAGCCAAGAAGCGGTATTTTAAGCGAAGGACAGCGAGAAGTCGCTTTTCAAGTGTCTCTTCTTCCGAGTATCGGACAAATAAACAGTTCGCCGATTCTTGTGAATGAACAAGAGATAATTGGTTTTGACAGATTTACGAATAAAGAAATAGGCGGTGTTAAAAGAGCGCTTACAACACAGTTGAGCACCGACCCGAGTTTCCCGAATAATGGAGCAAATGTCGCAGAATAATTTTACGCGAAGAATTACGACTGAAAACATTTTTTATCTTCGTTGCGCGGCAAAGTAAAATAGAAAAAGCGATATATTGAATAATATAAAATAGCATTATGAAAAAAGAAGAAAATAAATTAGAAAAAATAGTATCGCTTGCCAAAAGACGCGGTTTTGCGTATCAAGGCTCTGAAATTTACGGCGGACTTTCCGGTATGTGGGATTATGGACCGTTTGGAGTCGCGCTTAAAAATAATATCAAAAATTTATGGTGGAAAACATTTGTTGACGAGCGTGAAAATATATACGGACTTGACGCGGCTATTATAATGAATTCAAAAGTATTGGAAGCGAGCGGACATCTTAAAAATTTTACGGAAACTCTTGTTGAATGCGATAAATGCAAAAAGCAATTCAGAGCAGACCATATTGAAGGATATAAATGCCCAGATTGCGGAGGCGAATTGGAAAAAGAAAAGCAATTTAATGAAATGTTTGAAACAAGCATAGGCGCTTCAAAAGATTCTTCATCTGTCGTGTATTTGCGGCCAGAAACAGCGCAAGGGATATTTACGAATTTTAAAAATATTATAGATTCATTTCATCCGCGGCTTCCGTTTGGCATCGCTCAAATCGGCAAAGCGTTTAGAAATGAAATAAACGCGCGAGATTTTCTTTTTCGCGCTCGCGAGTTTGAACAGATGGAAATAGAGTTTTTCATAAATCCGCCGGTAAATGACGAATGGAAGAAATATTTTGAAGATTGGAGAAAATTGATATTGAAGTGGTTGAATAAAATAGGTTTTACGAAAGATATTATTTATGAATCGGAAGTTTCCGACAAAGATAGGGCTCATTATTCAAAAAAAACTATTGATTTTGAGTATGATTTTCCGTTTGGTAGAGGAGAGTTGCTCGGTCTTGCTTATAGGACGGATTATGATTTAAAAAATCACAAACTTGATTATTTTGACGACAAGACGGGTGAGAGATTTATTCCGCATGTGATAGAACCGTCATTTGGCGTGGATAGGATGGTGTTTGCCGTATTATCGCAAGCTTATACGGAAGATAATTTAGGCGATGAAGTAAGAACTTATCTTAAATTACCCGCCAACATCGCGCCAATCAAAGCCGCATTTTTTCCGCTTCTTAAAAACAAAATAGAGCTTGTAAAAAAAGCGCGCAAGATATTTGAGATGATTAAAAAAGAAATCCCGCATATATTGTTTGACGATAACGGCAATATAGGCAAGCGATACAGAAGGCAGGATGAGATAGGCACTCCGCATTGCATAACAATTGATTTTGATACTATGCAAGACGGTTCTGTAACGCTTCGTGACCGCGATACAGGCAAACAAAAAAGAATTAAAATTGAAGAAATTATTTCATATATTTCAGTATAGTGTTATTATTATATAACGGTATGGAACACCCTAAAAATGTAAATATTACGATAAGTTCAGGCACAATCATAAAGAGTATTTTATTCGCGCTTTTAATCGGCGCTTTGTTTTTCTTGAAAGACCTCGTTCTTATAGTAATGACGGCAATTGTCATAGCGTCTGCGATTGAGCCAATAACAAAATGGTTCATTTCATACAAAGTGCCAAGGATAGTCGCTGTTTTATTGATATATGTAATCTTTATTCTTTTATTTTTAAGCATTTTTTATTTTTTCGCTCCGCCATTGCTTCAAGAGATGACAAATTTCTCCGTATTTCTGCCAAATTACACCGGTCTTTTTAATATATCGGATAAAATCGGAGGAGGTTTTATAAATAGTTTGGATATTATAGAAAAAAATTTTTCTTTAAAAGACGCATTATTTAATATTCAGTCATCATTTACGAATATATCGGAAGGATTTATTAAGACAGCGAGCGTTGTGTTTGGAGGCGCGCTGAGTTTTGTGCTTATAATCATATTTTCTTTTTATTTTGCCGTGCAAAAAAAAGGCATTGATAATTTTCTTCGCGTTGTAACGCCGGTTAGACATCAGAAATATATACTTGATTTATGGAATCGTTCTCAAGCAAAGATAGGATTATGGATGCAGGGACAGTTGATACTCGCTGTCGTCGTCGGTATGCTGGTATATATAGGGCTTACGATTTTTGATGTAAGATATGCGCTTTTGCTCGCTGTGCTTGCTGGCGTATTTGAGCTCATACCACTTTTTGGTGCTGTTTTGGCGGCAATTCCGGCTGTAATAATAGCTTTTATTGACGGAGGCATAACACTTGGTCTTTTGATTACGGGACTTTATCTTATCATTCAGCAATTTGAAAATCATCTTATTTATCCTTTAGTTGTAACAAAAGTCGTCGGCGTGCCGCCTCTTCTTGTTATTTTAGCTCTTATTATAGGCGCGCAATTTGCCGGATTTTTAGGAATTATATTGTCTGTTCCAATCGCGGCGATTGTTCAGGAACTTATTAAAGATATACAGCGCGAGAAGGAAATATCTTTAGAAAAATATTCGCGCGAAAGGCATATTGATAGCGTTCAGTAGTTTATATAAATCGCGCAAAACAAAAATTACTGAAATATGAATAAAAATTTTTATTTAACAACGACGCTTCCGTATGTAAATGCAAAGCCGCATATAGGCGCGGCGTATGAATTTGTCATTGCCGATATTATCGCGAGATACAATAGAGTCATCGGGAAGCAAGTATTTTTCAATATCGGAGTTGACGAACATGGACAAAAAGTTTATACGAAAGCGCTTGAAAGAAAACAAGACCCACAAAAATATACAGATGAGTATGCTAAGCGATTTCGGGCTCTAAAAAACACGCTTAATTTAAGTTACGATAATTTTATACGAACAACAGACAGTCATCATAAAAAATCCGCGCAAAAATTTTGGAAGAAAAGTTTCGCGAAAGGCGATATTTATAAAAAATTATATAAAATAAAATATTGCATCGGATGCGAAATGGAAAAAACCGATTCCGAACTTGTAAATAATCGCTGTCCAGAACATCCTAACCAAAAGATTGAGATTATTGAAGAAGAAAATTATTTTTTTAAATTTTCAAAATATCAAAAGCCGCTTTTGGAATTTTATGAAAAAAATCCGTATTTTGTCGTTCCCGATTTTAGATTTAATGAAATTAAAAAATTTGTAAAGCGAGGTCTAAAAGATTTTAGTATATCGCGTCTCAAATCAAAAATGCCTTGGGGGGTGGCGGTGCCGGATGATGATGAACATATAATGTATGTTTGGTTTGACGCTCTTGTAAATTACATATCAGCGATCGGCTGGCCGGATGATATGGCTCAATTTGATAAGTGGTGGCCTGTGGTGCAATTTGCAGGCAAAGACCAGGTGCGTCAGCAGGCGGCGATGTGGCAGGCAATGCTTATGTCCGCGGATTTACCGCCGTCAAAACAGATTATAATTCACGGATTTATTACGGTTGACGGACAGAAGATGAGTAAAAGCGTTGGAAATGTTATAGACCCGTCAGATATTATAAAAGATTATGGAACTGACGCTTTGCGATATTATTTTGCCCGCCACATCAATTCTTTTGAGGACAGCGATTTTACAATGGAAAAATTTAAAGATATATATAATGCGAATTTGGCAAATGGCATAGGAAATTTAACGGCAAGAATTATGAAACTCGCTGAGATTTATATTGATAGTCCAATTGAGGTTTATGACGCGCAAATACCGCAAGAAATAAAAGACGCATTAGATAATTTTGAAATAAATAAAGCGGCAGATTTTGTGTGGAATCAAATTGGTAATCTGGACAAATATATTCAGGAAGAAAAGCCGTTTAGCGTTGTAAAGGATGATAAAGAAAAAGGGCTGGATATTATAAAAAATATCGTAATGAAATTATATTCAATCGCAGAAATGCTTGAGCCGATAATGCCTGAAACATCGCGAAAAATAAAAGACGCGATTAAACAAAATAAAAAACCGGAGCCGATCTTTTTACGGAAATAGCCATAAAATTTTTAAACTCCGAGGTTTAAACTCCGAGGTTTAAACTCCGAGGTTGCGATTTTTTGTAGTAATTTGTAATAACATTTTGATTTTACTTAATTTCAATTTTTAATAAGAATAAGGAAGGAATACTCTCGGACATTAAATATCTAATTATTTCTAAATTACCAGCCGAGCGCAAAATATATGGTGTTATACAAAAATTTGAAATAATTTTTAATGTATGATATTATGTTTTCAATATGATAGATGAAGTTACAAAAGAAGATATAGCGTCTGTTAGTGAAATAACCATAGAAAATGATTTTGAAACGCAAGTTTATGAGCTTGGTTTTCATATCATACCATCGGTTGAAGAAAATAATATCGCCGGTGAAATTAATTCTATCAAGTCGGCTATTGAAAAACTCGGCGGTATTTTTGTCGCGGAAGGATTTCCCAAATTGATTACTCTCGCTTATACGATGACAAAAGACATTGACGGCAAGCGATATAAATTTGATAATGCGTATTTTGGATGGATTAAGTTTGAAATAGGGAAAGACAATATTATAAAAGTCCAAGAACTTATTGATTCCAACAATAATATATTGAGATTTTTAATCATAAAGACCGTTCGGGAGTCAACACTCGCGCCAAAGGACGCCGTATTTAGCAAAGAAGGAGTCAAAAAATTCAAATATAATACCGATGGCAGTAAGATTTTTAAAAAAGACGCTCAAGAAAAAAAAGACAAGCCGAAGAAAAAAGAAGTTAAAATGTCGGAAGAAGAGCTTGATAAAACAATAGAAGAGCTTATAGCGGAATAAAACGCAAATTTGAATTTTTTATTTAATTAAACAAATCAAACATATGTATTTAAACAAAGCATTAATATACGGTAACTTAACAAGAGACCCTGAATTAAAATCATTACCTTCAGGCATTCAGGTTACGACTTTTTCTATAGCCACAAATCGCGTGTGGAAAGACAAAGATGGCGGAAAACAAGAGAGCGTGGAGTATCATAATATTGTCGTATTCGGAAGACAAGCGGAGACAGTCGCGCAATATCTTAAAAAAGGAAGCTCCGCTTTTGTTGAGGGAAGAATGCAGACAAGAAGTTGGGAGAGCGACGGAGTAAAAAAATACAGGACAGAAATAGTTGCCGATAGAGTGCAATTTGGACCAAGAGGCGCTGGAGGCGGAGGAGTTAAAACACAATCCGCGCCGCGGGGAAAGACAGACAATACCGCGCAACAGATGCCGTCTAACGATATTGAATATCCGGAAGACGATATTAAACCAGAAGATATACCATTTTAATTTTTTTAAAAAGATTTAAGTTATTTATAACTTATAATCATTAATTTTCAAATATAAAGATGCAAAACTTTTTTTTAACAAATAAAATAAAACATATTGACTACAAAGACACGGAGCTTCTAAAAAGCTGTCTTAAAAATCACGGAAGAATAAATCAGCGAATAAACACACGCGCGAGCGCGACAAATCAACGCAAACTCGCCACCGCAATAAAAAGAGCGAGATTTATGGGACTATTGCCTTATGTGATTAATTAATTCACTCTCTCCGTATATTCTCCCGTTTCAGTATTTACCCTTACAATATCTTCTTCGTTTATGAACAGAGGCGCGTTAATTACAGCTCCTGTCTCAAGTGTTATTTGTTTATTCGCGCCTTGCGCCGTATTTCCTTTCGTGGCAGGCGGCGCTTCAATAACTTTCAAATCCATTTTAATTGGAATTTTGATACCTATAATTTTTTCATTAAAAACAAGAGAGGTTATTTTAGAATTTTCTTTTACAAATTTCATTTTATTTCCGATAATTTCATTACTTAAATTAAACCGTTTGCTTTTATCATTGAGAGCTCTAAAATAAAACTCTCCTTTATTTTTATAAATATATACTATCGTTTCTGTTTCTATATTCGCTTCTTCCACATTATCCGATTGATGAAACGATTTTTCAATTACTTTTCCCGTGATTAAATTTTTTATTTTTACCTGATTTACAGGTTTTCTTTGCTGTTTTCTAAAAATATGAGAAGAAAGCGTTTCATACGGAGCGTCGTCAAACGCGATAAATTTTCCTTTTGTTATTTCATTATAATTAAGCATTATAATAAAATTATACCGCAAAAAAATAGGTATTGCAATTATGTTTGGCAGATAGCGGTTGAAAAAGAGCCAAAGAACGCGCATTTTCATTTGTCGCTTGGCGCGGCATATTTGCAAATCGGACAAAGACAAAAAGCGATAGATGAAATACAAAAATCAATTGACCTGGATGAAAATCTCAAAGAGCAGAGAGAATTTTATATAAAAGAAATAAAAGCGGGAAGAAATCCATAGATAATAGATAGACAACAGCGATGCGGATAACATCGAGGTTGAACCTCGATGTTGCAAGATCTTCAAAGAAAACAAAAAACAAAAAATGAAAAAATGAAAATACCGCCTTACGGCGGTATTTTCATAGACTTTCGT
>Ga0210057_1005030_pt1 | contig 17203 bp, 19 predicted proteins | sample CryGeyCG2114_010_2_FD_183968 | JGI IMG/M metagenome (GOLD analysis project Ga0210057, IMG submission 183968) | Groundwater microbial communities from aquifer - Crystal Geyser CG10_big_fil_rev_8/21/14_0.10 (SPAdes) (version 2) | ecosystem: Environmental > Aquatic > Deep subsurface > Groundwater ...
AGCAAGGGCAGAGTCTATATCGAGGGGCAAGAGCAGCAAAATCAGGCATTATTTTATCGTTTATGGCTTGAGTATATTCCCAACTTTAGTCAATCCAAGGATTACCTGTTTAATTATGAGCCTTCTTTAAATATTGTACTTGGTCAAAACTTAAGCATGAAATTAGGTTACAAGGGAATGTACGATAATTTACCTGTCCCAGGAAATAAGAAATATGATTACTTCTATACACTCTCGTTGTTAGCACGCTTTTGATTTTTACTAAAGTATCATTTCTACTAGTGACTCAGGTCAAAGCATTCAAAACTTTGTGGAATATAATTTTTAATAATATATCGAGACCAAATCAAGGAATGAAGAATGAAAAAAAAATCAAAAGCATATTATACAGTGCTGTGTTAATCGGGTTAGTTCTTACCGGCGAGTGCCTAGCACAGGCACGACCAAAAAAGCAAACGCAGCAATTGCAAATGACTAGGTCGACAAGACAACAAATGATGCAACAACAGCAATTTCAAAGAATGAATAATCTTAAGAAACGATTTAGAAATCTGAATTCTGAATTAGACACAATGGCGAATAAGCAAACTGAAGCATCAGAATTGCAAATGAGGTATCGGAATATGCAACAACTGGCCGAAGGTATTGAAGATATGGCAAATAAAATTGCAGAAAATATGCAGCGCTTACAGGTGCTTGAAAATAATAGAGAGATGCAGCGAGACCGCGAGATAAATCGAGATACTACTAGAATCAGAGAACAGCTTAATCGTATGACAGATAATTTAAATGAAATGCTCCAATCAATGGAGCGCTTACAAAAACGAACAGAGGCGATGACTAAGTAGACGCTTATGCGCAGTCTAATTCACTTAATACTTGTTGTTTGCGGACTCATGCGTTCATATTCTGCCAAGGCCAGGCAATGGTCTTACTCTGCTGATTTGGGTTATATCTCCAGCTCATTTGACTCAAGTGAAAAAACCGAGAGTGCCTTTTTTTTACATGGTGTGCAACTAAATTTTGATTCATCATTTGCATCAATTTCCATTCCCATCATTTACCAAAATAATAAAGAATTGGGTATGGGTGACACGGTCGTGCAATTTGGCCGGGAATTCATGCAATCCCAAAGTAAAGATTCATTTTTTTTAGGTATTATTCAGGTCGGTTTTAAAGCTCCTACAGGTTCTGAAAAATCAGGTCTTAGTACTGGTGAATGGGACTTTAGCGCAGGACTTTCCTTACAAATTGAAACTTGGCGAAATTGGAGTCTTGGCACCAGTGCTACATATTGGTATATTGGCAATCCTGTCAATCAAGATTTGGGAAATCAAATATTTTATAATTTCGAAGTTGGTAGATATTTAGGGCAAAGATCCTCGATCATATCGGCATTTTTAAATGTAAATCACATTATGTCTGAGGAGGATGATCCAGTTCTGCTTGGTATCTCGTTTCTACATAATCTCAAACCGAACAATCTTTTTAGTTCGGGCCTGAGTTTTGGACTAAATAGTTCAGCTCCCGATATCATTTTTTCGCTGGGAAGAACTTTCCCTTTATAATTCTTTTCTCTAAAAAACTGATTACAAGACTAAAATAGGATTTTACTTGTGATGTATGCTTTGACCTATTAGCATATTTTAAAAGGAAATATGAAGTCTGATAATAAACATATCAAGACATTAGATGGTTGGCGAGCTGTGGCAGTGGCAGCTGTTACTTTAGCTCACCTTAGCGGTAGCGTTCTACCTAAAACCTCAAGTCTCGCCCCTGTTTTTGCTTGGATGATTAATGGCGTGGACCTATTTTTTGCTTTGAGTGGCTATTTGATTTCCTCAAAATTAATTGCCGAGCTGGAGTCATCAGGAAAGATTAATTTTAAATTATTTTATTTAAGAAGAGTTTTTCGCTTAATCCCAGCTGCCTATACCTATCTATCAATCATCTTTCTCCTGTCTTTTGCCGGTTATATGGCGGTTAATAATTTAGAATTTCTTTCGATTCTAACTTTTTGGCGGAATTATTTAGGGCCTGAGGCCGGTGGTGAATATACTGGGCATTTTTGGAGTTTAACAGTTGAAGAACATTTTTATTTTTTTCTACCGGCCTTTTTGTTTTTTTTAAGAAAACCAAAAAAAATAATATTTTCTACAATTGCTCTTGGAGTCTTTGTCGCTCTTTGGAGGAAGGCAGGAACGATAGATCATATAACAAATATGTTTCCTTATATGAAATTTACCATGTGGAGTACGATTGGCCGCTTTGATGCCTTACTCTATGGCGTCTTGCTTGGCTATGTTCACAAATATTGTTTGAATATTACAAACATATTGAAGAAGATTCACCCCATCATTGCCATGCTGTTAATCTTTCTTGTCGCTTATTTTCCGATTCCCTTTAGACCAGTATTTGAAGCTTTGCTTTTCCCACTTTTGATCTTTACAACTGTTTCCAATGATAAAAGTTTGGTGAGTAATTTTTTAGAATTGAGATATATGAAATACATAGGAACAATTTCCTATTCGATTTATATATGGCAGGGACTTTTTGTCTATAAAATGGTTAATGCCCCCAAACTTTTACAAAGCATAACTGGTGAGTGGCATTCCTTAATATTTATTCTGTTAGCATCTATGGCCAGTTATCACATTATTGAAAATCCCGTTCGCAAATGGGGGGCAGGCTGGATGAAGTCGCAAACGAAATTACAGCTTTAAACTTAAGCAATTGACTTCATCTTTACGCATTCCCACCATGATATTATCCGCCACGCATTCAAAATCTTTATTATGCCGGCAGTTTGCTACCTTGCATGCCCCGACCCCAGCAATCTGCTCAATCTGACTTGTATGATTTGCAGAAATGAAATATGTGTCACATCTGGCACGATTTCCATCTCCGACCGTTATGGCCTTAGCATGACAATTATTTTTGATATTGTAGGCACATTCACCAATCTCACAACGTGAAACTTCCGGCATTTGAATTTTTTTTACTTTCATTTAGCACCTCACGGTTTTGACATTTTCCCTGATTTTAAAATTAAGGTTAAAAATAAAAAAATAAAAGGATTTTCAGGTGATGTGGTGATGATAAAGGAACTGCCAGAAGCTAATTAAAAAGTGATTGAGACAGAATATTTTGACATCTTTAGACCTTCAAAAATTTTCTCAGAATAGAGAGATATAAATGGGCCACTAACCGAAAATTCCAGATTCCAAGGAATCCAGCCAACTGAAAGTCCGGCAATGGGAAAAGGATAAGTGTCGAGTTCACCTTCAATTTTCTGGCCTAAACTAAAACCTGTATTGTTGTTAGTGTTGGTAACCTCAATATTGACCGTCGGGCCCTTTGGAGTATAACCAACAAAGAGGTAGGGCATGAGCTTGAGCTTTTCAAATAATACTCGCGTGGCCTGAAGCCCAACAGATGCCCCTAGTAAAACCCCGCTGCCTTCAATTTTTGTATAGGGATTATTATCGATAGCTAAGGGAGAGTTGGTCATATCAGTTTTGTAGGATTGAAGGAATATTCCAAAAAAAATAGGGATATTCCACTTTGAGTCTTCAGGGGTCAGATCAAAACCGAGTCCACTATTAAGAACTAAAAGTTTATTTTCACCTTCAACGGTAAATTGATCTGCAGTGGCACTGCCAGGTACGCGCCCAAGCATACGGCCGTCCATTTTCACGTAGGTAAAGAGAGAGTAAACCTGCCAGCGATCGCTCAAACCATATCCTAAGGCGGCACTTAACGCCCAACCCGACACGCCATCACCCCTAATCAAAGCACCGCCTCCATCACCAGCATCAGTTTTAAACGCCTGTTCAACTTTAAATTGGGTTGGAGTGAATGAAGCATTCCATTGATCTTTGCGCGCATTTTCCATTGGCCTTGGCGCGTCCGACGACACCAGATTGGCAATGTGGTAAGTGGCATCTAAGGGGTGAGCAAGATATCGAAAGGGCGCCAGTTCACTTGCAAAAATAGGCGAACAAAGAAACAGAATCACGATCCAAGAGACAAAAGCATATATTTTCATAATTATAATTTGGCATAAAAAAGCGTGCTTGACCAGATCATGCTCGGGCAAGTCTAGCAGACGGTTTAAACTTGTTTTGCACTGCGCACGCCGCGTGATATTTTGCCGTATTATCGCACTTCGATTTTTAGCGAAAGGACAACTCGATTGTCGCGCGGTAGATACCATGCTGATGGAATGCCTGCCTTAATCAGCTTTTGCTCCAGCCTTTTTAGAGATTTTAAAAGTCCTGGGTCATGCATAAAAGGATGATATTCAGCGCTTGAAATTTGTTCATGAATCTCTTGCTTGGTGAATGAGCTGCCGGCATGGCCGGCCAAAATTTGTAGCAACTTTAATGAACTTGGGGATCGCTTGAAGTCTATTTCTATCGGTGAATGCTCTCCTTCATAAATTATTCTGTCGTAGAACACTATTATTCTTTTCTCACGAGAATCGTTGCGATTTAGACCCAGAAAGTGATGGTAGGCACGCGACCAACCCGATTCGGGTAGCCATTTGCCATTTTTATAAATGGGGTAGAGGGAGCTCATTAAATGATTTTTACGGCATAGTGGGGCAATTTTATTTTCGATTATTTCCAGTGCTTTGGCCTTATTATTATTTTTTATCGCCACTAGAGTATCAGTAAAATAATTATCAATATTTATTTTCCAAGACTCATGCAGGGCATTTTCTGGTAAGCGTGTGTAAGGGATAAAACCTAGTATTGCTTGAAATTTTTCAATGTATTCAACTTGTGGGTTGCTCTTTTTGAGTTTTTCAAGATATTCTGGAATCCAGCTGTTCTTGACGTCCTCAAGGTCTTTTTCATTGCCCAATACAATAATAGATTGCATCAAAAGAGTAAGAAATTTTACGCCCATATATGGCGTCAACTTGGGAGGCCATCCCTGTGTAATCCACTTTCGGACCAAGTCCATTTTTCCTTCTACCATTTCCAGTAGAAGATCAAATACATCCCGTTCATTTTCAACAATTAGGTCCAGTGATCGGCGGATCGCTTCATTTTGGCCCAGGTGAGAAAGAAACATTGTCTCATATGCAAGGAGCATTCCTTTGTCATAAATCTTGAGTGCCGGAACATCCAGAACTTGGTGTAAGCGATCTATTGCCAAAAAAATTTTGCCTGTCTCCATTAAGCATAGGGCAATAAAGCCGCCAAGTTGATATTTAATCCGATCGCCATCTTGCTTTAATGCAATTTCTTCTGCTGTTTGAGCAATTTCTAATGCCTTTTGCATATGTCCCAAGAAGCGTTCCAAAGTCGCCAGAATAAATAGATATTTTGCACGGTCAAGACCTGTAAGCAAGTTTTGCTTATCCATTTCTGCCAGTTGAACCATGCATGCCTCAACCTCGTTCCATAGGCACAATTCAAAACAGATAAAGTTAAATAGCACCAGCTCACTCACTGTTAGTTGAGCACGCTTTGCTAGCATAAGGTGGTAGAGTTCTTGAAATTCTTCTTGTGATTGAAGAGTTTCATAATCAAGCTGTTTTGCCATCAAGCCGCGCCTTCCTTATTTCATGATAGACATTATTTTAGGCCCAATATTGATTCCCGTGAATAGGGTAAAAAGTTCGTAAAATCGGGTAGTTACCTGCTCCTGTCTAGACGTGTCGATTGCAGTTGCTGGCGCACGGCGCCATAATCATTAATGTTAGAGGGAGGGAGTTATGAGGAAGCTCAAGTTTGTTCTAATGAGTATGGTATTGATGCTAACGATGGGCATAGGTAATGATTTGGCGGCGCAACCTATTTCCAAGCGGCAATATGTCCAGGCGAAAGAGCAATTAGAGCAACTTGAGAATAAGCTCAAGTGGCAGCTGGTTTCTCTTAAAATTGCCAGTCTCATGCGCAGTCAACATCCACTCATGATTAAGTTGGTATCGCGAGAAAAAAAAGAAGTTGCCGAGCTTGAATCAGAAATTGCTCATTATAAAAAGAATATTTTAGCATGGGAAAATAAATATCAGCGTAAAATCATTCCTGTCACAAAAGGTTGCATTCAGAATGAAGTAAGGCCATTTAGTCGAAAACTTTTGCACATTCTCAGGTCGGGGAGGGAAATAGTTGCCAAGATGAATTGGGATGCTACTCCTGAAGCGCCAGCACAAAGTCAGTTAATTGCAGTTAAGCAATCAACAATTCATTACCTCAATCAAACTGCTTATCTTGTTTTGTTCAAGGGAAAAGAAATTATAAAAATATTTAAGTTTAAAAAAGTAGGCAATGGAGAATTGGCAACTAGTCGAACTACTCTTGTTAAAAATGGTATCCACATAACTTATCAAGAGGGAAATGCAATTAGTGCCACAGGATATGTTGCGCAATTGGCCTATCTAGAAGAGGTGCCATTGACTAAAGATATTCTGCTTAAATTAGGCCCTGCTGTTAGTTATCAAGTAGGAGACAAACAAAAACATGGGGCCTTTCGTAAGGGATCTATGGCCGTAATGGGGCCACAATTTCAACTTCATATCAATGCTAAATACTTTATTGGATTAAATACAGGGATGGGAATTCGCTTCAAAACATCTTGGATTCGAGATTTAATGCAAAATCAATCCCAAGGAGTTGAGCGAGCGGGTGAAATTATGTTTCATTTTGGAATGGTATTTCCTGGATAAGGAGCGGGTATGTTAAATAAATTTTTAATTTTAATATTCTGTCTCATGGCCGTGGTCATGCTTTGTGGCAATGTTATGGCCTTTAATTGGGATGCACATAGAAAGATCACACGTACTGGTCTGATTGGACTTGATATCGATGCTATGCGAGAAGTGGTGGCAGGAAATTTATCGGTGGATCAAGGTCGACTGGAGAAACAAAGGTCGCCGCATTTTGACAGTGAACATTTCTCTGGAGGCGCTGTTTTCATTAAAGATCGCTTAAAAAAAGCATCTCAGGCGTTGGCCAGTTGTGATGTTCATCGCGCGCGGAAAATGTTTGGCCAGGCGTTGCACCCAACCCAGGATTTTTTTTCCCATTCAAATTGGGTTGAAAAAAATTTGAACAATCCCGCGGCCACAATCGACGTCACTCTTCTCAGGGATAATTCCTCAACGGTAAGAAATTCATGGATACAGGGAAAATGCTGTCGCGATATGGCAAGCAGGGGCTGCCAGAACGTGCCACTGACGACAGGGTTTATGGTACGTGACAATTTGTTGTGGAGAAGATGCACCCACAATCAGTTAAATAAAGATAATGAAAGTAAAAAATATTTCCCCCAAGCAGTAGATCGTGCCACCAGGGCCACGCATCAAATCTTTAAAGCATTTATCACAAGTCTTGTAAGACAATATGGCGCCGAAAAGACGCAAGACATGGTCGCGGCCTTTGCCAAAAATGATGAAGCATCAGGCAAGAAAATCTGTTCTAAAGCAAAACTGCAGACCAGCTGTTCGCGCCATCAGCAACAAGTTATTCCAGGTCATATCACAAGAGTGGTAGAGAAAATCTTTCAGCGATTAACAGACGATGAGTTGCCACCAGATATATATAACTAGCAGGAATTGAATATGAAAAAATTATTACTAGCATTATTTATTCTTCTGATGGCCTTCAATCCTATCTTTGGCGCAGGCCAAGAAGATTTTATCGCGGCTATTTCAGGTGAAAAATATGACTTGGTAAAAAAAATGATTGAAGAGGGAATGAACGTCAATACTGATACCAACGGGCGCTGGCCAATACATACCGCTGTCTTTAGTGGAAATGTAGCAATGACAAAGTTGTTATTAGACAATGGTGCTAAAGTCGATCAAAGGGATAATTTAGATGCCACACCTCTTATCACTGCCACTGGCATGTTTGGTAAACTAGCAATGGTAAAATTGCTAGTGGAAAGGGGAGCAGATATCAATTCTCATGATAGTTTTGGTGAAACGCCCATGTTAAATGCCGCGGGAAATGAGAACTATGCGCTGGTAAAATATCTTTTGCAAAAAGGTGCCAGAGTCATCACTTCGCAATGTGACTCCGCAATTTCTCGCGCAGCTGCGAGAGGAATGTTGAAAAATGTTAAAATTATTGTTTCACAATTTAGGCAGATTATTGATCATAAAAATAAAAAAGGTGAAAGCGCTTTGCATAGTGCTGTCGAGAGTGGGAATTACCATACATATCGTTATTTATTATCTCAGGGGGCCAAAAGTACTTTTGTCGATAATGATGGCAACAATCTATTAATCACCGCTGTTTTAGGTGGTAGTTACAGTATTGTGCAAGATCTATTGCGCAAAGGATTTAACCCCAATTTTCAAAATAATCAAGGTGAGACAGCATTGATGAAGGCGACATTTTCAGGCAATTTTTCCTTGGTCCAGCTTTTGATTGAACATGGGGCCTCAGTCAATATAAGAGGTAAATCAAGTGTTGATACAGCGATTTATTGGGCGATTATCGGGCGTACAACTAATGTTAGAATGCTTCGTTTGCTGGCCAAGCATGCTAATAATGAGAACCGAAAAAATGCTATCTTAATTGCTCTTCATCATAATAAGCCTGAGGCCTCGAAAATATTTTTTCGTTATCTCGATAATGCTGATCGCGCGAAATTTCGTCATGAGGCCGTCATGCTTAGTGCTCGCCTTGGATACCTGGCCCAATTAAAATCTTATAGCTTCGGCGCAAATCTCAATGCAACAAATGAAGAGGGTAACACCCCTCTCATGCTGGCGGCCAAACATGGAAATATCGAAACATTAAAATACTTGATAAGTAAAAAAGTAAAACTTGAAAGTCGAGATAACTTAGGTCGCAGCGCCGCGACCTTAGCGGCCCAGGCCTATGAACTTGATATTTTAAAGGCGCTAAAGATGAGCGGGGCCACCTTAAATTCACTTGATAATAAAAAGCAAACAATTTTAATGCAGGTTGTGGGTATTTTTGCTCCCTCATTCCATTTGCGCGCAAAGGGCAAGCTTATGCTTGAGTATCTTATACGGGAAAATAATATTAATGCCCAAGATGAGGCGGGAGAAAGCGCCTTAATGAAGGCGGTCAGAGCAAACAATGTCAGCATGGTAAGGCAATTGATTGAAGCATGCGCCAGCCTGACGCTGGAAAATAAGCAGTCTTTAGATGTCAAGGCCGTGGCATATCACGATGCCCCTACCATGACCGAGCACCTCTATCCACCATCCAACCCTGCCTGCCGTTCAGGTACTGCCGTTCAGGTACGGCCTACCATTTGGTAGTGCGGCGCAATTAGAGTACAGGCAAATTTGTACGTCTGATGCCAATCTGTGCAAAAATTTTTGGCCAATATGGAAATATTCCGAATAGTTAGCACATCAAGGTGTATTACTATGAGCGAGCATTCCAATTTTTTGGACTACCTAAATTCTGTCGTTTTTGACCTGATACATTTCAGAAAAAACAACAATATCAATCGCCAAGTTATTATCAGGCAAATTCTATTTACTGGATATGAAGCACTCGGAATCACCATTTTTATCTCTCTCATATTAGGCGCGGTCGTTATACAAATGGGCTATCAATATTTAGGCAGTCTGGGACAGACGAATTGGATTTACAAAATACTTGTCAGTATTATCGTGCGCGATATTGGCCCAGTTGTTACAACCTTTGTTATTTTGTTAAGGTCAGGAACCGCAATTACTACCGAGCTTGGTAATATGAAGGTAAATCGAGAGATTCATTATTTAAAATCTCTAGGTATTTCACCCATCTCATATATTGTATCGCCAAGAATCTTGGGAATGGTCTTTTCAATAATTTTACTCATGATGTATTTCTCTTTTGTCGGAATTATGGGCGGATTTATTGTCAGCTCATTTGTGAATCCTTTGCCTTTTGGCGAATTCCTACGCCGCTTGTCCTTAGAAATAAACTTGACTGACTTGGCCCTCATGGTGCTTAAGGCCGGAGTATCAGGCTTTGTCATCGGCGCTATTTGTTCATTTCATGGCCTGCAAGTAACGGCTGCTGTTACAGAAGTTCCTCAACGCAATATCAAGGCGGTCTCACAAGGCGTGCTGGCCGTGATCGTTATAAATACAATATTAATCGCGGGCTATTTGGTTTATTAGGAGACGTAAGGTTGTTGGAGATTAGAGACATCACAATTTCTTATGAAGGAAGCAGCATAATTACAAGCGCTCATTGCTTCTTTGAAAAAGGAAAACGCTACCAGATTATCGGTAATAGTGGCTGCGGTAAGACATCACTTTTTTATGCCATATGCGGAGCTATAATGCCGGATAGTGGAGAGATTTTCTTTAATGGAGAGTCTGTATTATTTGATGGTCAGTCTTACAAAGATGGAATCAAGAAAGATATTGCCTTTATTTTTCAAGAGCCTGCTTTCATTTCAAATTTGACAGTTGCTCATAATATGCAATTGATTGCAAAGTGCAGAGAAATAAGTAGTGACGTTATATTGGAATTATTCAAAAAATTTGGACAAGAAAAATTGTTGCAAGAAAGACCAGGACGACTATCTCTACATCAAAAACAATTAGTCAGTGTAATTTTGGCCATCTGTGGCTCACCCAAATTAGTTATATGGGATGGTGCCTTTGTGAACGTGCCCGCGGAATTTCTTTCGGTTTTAAATGAAATATTTGCTGTACTGTATGAGCAAGAGGCCACCTTCGTATATCTCAATAACTATGGCGAAGAATTAGAAGGCATCGAAAAGACATTTACCCTAGCGGCAGGGAGCATATCCTGATGAATTACAAATTAAAACATGACAGAAAAATTGTTTATTCTTTTGTCGCCATTGCCTTGGGCCTTTTTCTGATATTCTCATCAATGATTATTGTAAACAATAAGACCTTTAAATCTAAAACCTATTATTATACCATGCTAGAAAGCGCTCATGGGTTGGCGACAAGGCCACCAATATATTTTAAAGGCTACGAAATTGGAAGAATCGTCAACTATGAACTAACTGAAGAAAATCTGATTAGGGTTAATCTCTATATCTATAGTGACTTTGGGCCGAAACTACTCGAATACAGCGTGCTGTCTAAAAATACCAGTCCTTTGACTGGAGAGATCAGTGAGTTTGAGATTATTCTTCCTAATAAGAATATAGCAAATATTAGGCCCATCGCCAGTGGCGATATTATTTACTCGCTTTCTTCTGATACCGGACAATCATTTATTAAAAGTGGCAAATTGACTATTGTTGATGATGGAATCTCTGGTGTGCTGAGAAAGGTAAATAGTATCTTGGATGAATTTGTCCAAAATAAAACGTCTAATCAAGTGGATAAAATCATTGGAGACTTTAAAACCATTTTGGCCACTGTCAATCATACCATCGAGTCGTATAACATTAATGGATTAGAGGGCAAGGATTCACATATTTTGGAATTGCTTAAACAAACAAATACAACGATGAAATATATTAAGGAGACACTAGAGGTCATTCATCAAAATCGAAAGGAATTGGCACCACTTATGATTCACAGCAATCAAACTTTAGAAAAGGCACGTGATACGCTTGAAGGGATTAATAATAATCCTTTTATCAAGAATGGTATTCCAAGAGGCCCCAAAAAATTAGGGGTAGAAGTTAATGAATAAGTTTGTTTTGCTGATTTTTATTTTTTGTATTTCATCCTGCTCAAGCAAACCCAAGAAAATATATAAGACTATTTCAATTGAAGAGCGAGCAGATAGCTATATGGCCTTAGCAGATAATTACAGGATGAATGGAAAGATTACTCAAGCAATACAATATTATGACTCGGCCTCTAAACTTTATTTTTCAAAATGGGAAAAGAAAAAGTTTCTATTATCAAACCTAAATAAGGCCATCTTATATTTAAAGTTGAAAAAAATGGATATGTATATGGAGATTTATACCAGCATGGAATATTACAATAGAATTGACAATATTGGATTGGAAAATGAAATTCTAGGTGTTCATAGTCGATATTTAAAAGACATGGGAAAGATAGATGAATCCGTCACTATTCTAGAAAAAGTAATTAAAAGTTATGAGGCAGATTTAGAAAAGAAGATCTACTACATTCTGATGTTGGCAGATGTGCAAGGTTTTAATTTAAGTGATGATTATTATAATCAAGTTGAAGCAGGTGTTGAGAAGCTATTAGATAAATATCAAGATGGTGAACTTTTAAATATTGAAGGTTTGACCTTTATTATCTTGGCCGCGAGTAAAATGCACTTAAAAAGGGATGCTATTGAAAGATCGTTACAACTTGCCAAGAGCTCTGAAGACTTATACCGAGAACTTGAATTAGTTGGTCGTTTTGGTGAAATATATGAACAATATATCCAAATCTATCAACAAATGGGTAACACGGATAAGGTTGATTTCTACAAAAAAATGCTTAGCAAGTTCAAGGTGCAAGATGTAAATATTTAGATGAGTTTTTACCGGGGGAAATTCTTGATAGTAGGAATTAGCAATAAGAAGGTTTAAAATTTTGGCAGCATGAATTACATTCCTATCCATATAAAAACTATTTGGCCTAATTCTCAAATACCATTTTCAGTATTTATCTTTTTTAAGCAGCAATATGTCCACTATGTTGGGCCGGGAGCAGACCTAGCGGCCGAGAAACTCAAGAAGTTAAAAAAGCAGAAGATCGCTAAATTTTTTATTCAAACTGATGATGAGGCCAAATATCAAAATTATCTTGATGATATTTTAAATCAAAAAATTTCAAAATCAGATCTTAAGTCTGAGGAGAAAGTTGATTTAATTCAAGGCGCTGCCCATTCTGCGTTAGATAGCCTTTCATCTAACCCCATGAATCAGGCAAGTTTTAAAATGGGACAAACCGTAAGTCGCAAAATTCAAGAATTATTTCTTAATGATCCCAACTCATTAAAAGAGCTCTATGGTAAGTCTCAGGACGCTGATTCTATTATTCAGCATTCTACTAATGTCTGTGCCTTGGCAGTCAAGCTGGCAAATGAAGTCAAGCTACCGAAGACGGAGCTTGACAACTTGGCGACAGCGGCGCTGATTCATGACGTTGGCATAACTTCATTAAATGAAGAAACAAAAGCATTTTTTCACCGCTCAAAAAGTGAGCTATCGTTAACACAAAAAAATGATTATTTTAAACATTGCTCTAATATTGTGTCCTTGCTACGAGATCGGCCTTATATCAACCAGGAAGTTCTCGATTTGATTCAATATCATGAGGAGAGTCGCGCGGGAGATGGGCCTTATAAGAAGGTGAAGCTATCCCAAAGTGAAGAGATTTTGGGACTGGTCAATCTATTTGACAAAAAAAGAATTGAATTAAAAAAGCCGTTGCCAGATATTTGTAAGAGCATGATTTTGGATGATGTTGGTCGGTATGATCTAGGGCTGATGCAAAGCTTGCAGAAGATTTTAAAGAACGAAAAATTAATTTGATTATTACTTGGCTTTTTTTTGCACTAGACTTGAGCGATCAATGTGCTTAAATTTTTCTGTCAGCCATTTCAAGCGGCTTAAGAAGGCGTCAATTTGTTGCTTCGGTTCCGGTTGATTTTTTTCCAAGGCATCAGCAAGCCCGCTTAGCAGTAATAGGCAGTCAGATAGTATGCCACTGACAATCAGGTTGAGATTAACATCATTATTTTGTGAGGCCTTGTAGCCGATCAATTTTCCCATTTTACAAATTTTTCCTATCATCTCAAATTCCAAAGTTTCGGCCGTGCCCATTATGCGGTCAATCTTTTGACCAAAGTGCTCAAGTAGCGCCTTGTCGTCTGGATCTTCTTCAAATTGTTCTAGAATTTCTTCCATCTCTGTGATCAGTCCGCGCGTTTCTTGTAGGAAGCCCTTCACTATTTCTTTCATTTCGGGATCATCTGAGTCAGTCATAATTATTCCTATGAAGCTGCAAGTATGAATTTTTTGCTATGCTGATAAATATACTATCGGTTTTGATAATCTCAAACCAAGAGAAAATACCGGGAAAATGATATCTAAATTACCGGTATAGAATGCTCCGTTTTTTCAATTGCATCTATTATGAAGCTTTCTGCATTTTTTAGTCTTTTTTACTGTTGATTGTAATCAGCTGCGGCGCTTAATTCATAGGATAAAGTTTTCTGGCCAAGGAGGAGTTATGTTTGAAATAAAATCTAATGCTTTTGAAAATGGTCAGGATATTCCTTCTAAATATACATGTCAGGGCAAAGATGTATCTCCGCCGTTATGGTGGAAGGACGCACCCGAGGGAACTAAAAGTTATGCTTTGTTAGTCGATGATCCAGATGCTCCTGATCCCAAGAATCCGCAAAAAACCTGGGTTCATTGGGTGGTCTACAATATTCCTGCCAGTGTGCAATCTATCAAGGAGGCGGCATCTAAAAGTGGGTTTACTGGCCTTGAAGGACTAAACGACTTTAAACGCATAGGTTATGGTGGTCCCTGCCCACCAAAAGGCAATCATCGCTATTTTTTTAAACTGTACGCTTTAGATGAAAAATTAGACTTAGAACCTGGCAAAACAAAAAAAGAAATTTTAGCAAGCATGCAGGGACATATACTAGGTGAGGCCCAATTGATGGGTAAATACCATAAATAATGATTAAAAACTTGTATGGTACCAGCAAAGCGACGGTTAATAATGAGATATATAAACACTTAGGGGATAAGTGGTATTTGGAGGATCATGATCCCATTGCTATTTTACGTGCTGAAAATGTGCTTAAGGACTTATTTATCCAAAATAGCTTGATGGCGCTCCAGGGCAATAAAGCAAACACAATTCTTGATGTCGGGTGTGGCGGAGGTCTACTAACCAATTCTCTGGCAAAAGCAGGATACACTGTCACTGGAATCGATGTTGCCGAGAATGCTCTGGAGATGGCAAAAAAATATGATGCCACAGGCAGTGTCCGCTATCAAAAGGCCAATGCCTACGAACTGCCATTTGGGCCGCAAAGCTTTGATTGCGTTTGTATTATGGATTTTCTTGAGCATGTAGAATTCCCGGCGCAAGTTATTAAAGAGGCATCGCGCGTACTGAAGCATAAGGGCTCTCTTTTCTTCCATACCTTTAATCGAAATCTACTAACATGGCTGATTGTAATAAAAGGCATTGATTGGTTTGTCCCGAATGCGACAAAAGATATGCATCTTTATCGTTGCTTCATAACGCCACAAGAAATGCAAGATTTAGTTGAGCGCTTTAACATGCAGATTTGTCACTTGTGCGGAATCGCTCCCAGGCTTTTCAGCAAGGCAGTATTAAAATTGCTATTAACAAGAAAGGTACCGAAAGATTTTGAGTTTCAGTATAAAAAAAGTCTAGTTTTGGGCTATCTCGGTCATGCTCGGAAATTGTAGATAAGTGCCTGGCCTGACTAGGCCGCCTTCTTTTCCTTATAGCTGCTGTGTTTTTTGATCTCCATCAAGTCGCCTTCAACCATCATTTCAACCAGCCCTTGAAATGAGACTTCTGCTTTCCACTTCAGTTCATTAGTTGCAAGCTCTGGATCACTGATCAATAATTCAACTTCAGCAGGGCGATAAAACATCGGATCTACCACAACATATTTTTCCCAATCAAGTCCAACGTAATTAAAGGCAACTTGAACAAACTCTCTAACCGAATGCGTTTCTCCAGTTCCTATTACAAAATCGGTAGGGGTGTGATAATTAAGCATGGCATGCATGGCCTTGACGAAGTCGCCTGCGAAACCCCAATCTCTTCTTGCTTCAAGATTGCCCAGACGAAGTTCATTCTTGATGCCATATTTGATTTGGGCTATTGTGTTGGTAATTTTGCGTGTGACAAATTCTTTTCCCCTTCGCGGTGATTCGTGATTGAAGAGAATTCCTGATACGCAAAACATATCATAGGCCTCTCTATAGTTACGAGTCAGATCGTAGCCCGCTACTTTTGAAATCCCGTAGACTGAGCGAGGGTGAAATCTTGTGGCTTCTGTTTGAGGCACGTCTTCAACTTTTCCAAACATTTCAGAAGAACCAGCAAAGTAAAAATGGCAATCAGGCTTAATACTTTTGAGAGCGCTGAGTAAATAATGAGTTCCGTTGATATTGGTATTCATAGTGGAAAATTCGTCTTCAAATGAGTAGGAGACGAAACTTTGAGCAGCAAGATGATAACATTCGTCGGGCATAACAGATTTAAGGACGTTATAAAGGCTAGGGAAGCTCTCAAGTGAGCCGGCATGCAGGGTTACTTGATCCCGAAGATGTTTTATCCTGCCTAGTCGGTTATCCGGATCCTCAAAGGCCACTCTGCGAACAATGCCGTGGACTTCATAACCTAGGGACAACAAATATTCCGCAAGATAGCTACCATCCTGCCCCGTAATTCCGGTAATAAGGGCCTTTTTACCTTTAAAATTCTTTGAGTGAGTAGGCATACGGTAGCTCCTTTGAACAAAATGAACTTGTTACTTTATCGGAAGCGGGCCTGATATCTTTAGACGTAGCATATTGCTTAAGTCGGGTAATAAGAGAGAGAAGGGCCTCTCATATGTTAGTAATCAGTTCTGCCATTGTGGATGTAGGGGCTTTTATTAAGCAGCAACCAATATGTTCCAATTTGGCGAATAACACTAGAAAATTCCTCGAAATCTACTGGTTTTTGAATATAGCTATTGGCTCCAAAACTATAACATTTGATTAGATCGTCTTCCTCCTCAGAGGAAGACAAAATAATCACTGGCACTAGCTTAGTTCTTTCATGCAGGCGAATCTGGTGTAGAACATCACGGCCACCAATTTTGGGAAGCTTAAGATCTAAAATAACAACAATAGGCAATGGATGCAGATAGGCCTGGCCATCAGGGGTTTTGTCCGTTAGATGATGAATTGCTTCTTCGCCATCTTTGGCGACATAAATTTTTTCTTTCACATTGCTGCTTCTTAATGAGCGGATAGTTAAGATCTCATCACTCTTTTCATCTTCAACTAATAATATAGAAGCATCATTTTTATTCACTTTTAACCTTGAGGAGTATTTTCTTGTTGATGATGACCCAGTGTAAAATAAAATGTAGTTTTCTTTTCGACGATTGATTCGGCCCAAATGCGACCCTTATGTCTATGAATAATTCGTTGTACCGTGGCCAAACCAATACCTGTCCCTGTAAATTCATTTTCGGGATGAAATCTATGGAAGGGAGTAAAAAGCTTTTCGCTATATTGCATGTCAAATCCA
>Ga0210057_1005031_pt1 | contig 17200 bp, 19 predicted proteins | sample CryGeyCG2114_010_2_FD_183968 | JGI IMG/M metagenome (GOLD analysis project Ga0210057, IMG submission 183968) | Groundwater microbial communities from aquifer - Crystal Geyser CG10_big_fil_rev_8/21/14_0.10 (SPAdes) (version 2) | ecosystem: Environmental > Aquatic > Deep subsurface > Groundwater ...
TTAAGAAAAAGTACTATGCGCTCGGAATATTGTCCTTTATTTATGTTTGGACATACACTGGTTTTGTTACTTTGTTGATTTTTGTTTTGGTCAAATTTTTTATTGATGCTCATGAAAATAATTATGATTTTAAAGGAATCTTTTATGCATACGGCGGAGTTTGTCTTGGTCTTCTAATTAATCCATATTTTCCTTCAAATTTATCAACATTCTATACTCAAATTTTTAAAATAAGTTTTGGTGCGGCGGTAATTGGTGGAGGAGAATGGGCCACAATGGATTCCTGGGTTTTCATAATAAGTACTTTTTTTATTTTAATTCCTCTTGTATATGCAATAATATTTACAAAAATAAAGGATTCTAAAAAGGATTCTGAAGGAAGATTTTTATTAGCACTCATGTTTTTAGGACTGTTTTTTTTCTTTAGTGCGAGAAGAGGTGTCGAGTTTTTTGTTCCTTTGGCGGCATTATTTATTGTTTATGCATTTAAAGATGTTCACATAGAACCTTACTTAAAACGCATTATTTATCCTGTGTTTGGATTGGTTATTTTATTGGTGTTGTTTAATCATATGATTGCGATGCCGGTTATTTTATTTGATTCTCCAAATTATAAAATTCAACCTTGTGCGGAGTGGTTAAAAAATAATACAGAAAAAAACTCGATAGTTTACAATCCAAGATGGGATGATTTTCCGGCATTATTTTATTATGATGATCACAATTATTTTATATCTGGTCTAGATCCGAATTTTATGTATTATAATGATCCGGAAAAATATGATTTATATAATAGAATTAATGCAGGAGAAGAGTCTTCTTCAAAAATACTTACTGAGTTTAATGCTACATATGTTGTGTATACAATTTACGACGATTCAGAAAGAATAAAAGATAATTCAAGTTCAATTTATTCTAATTCAGAAATTGCTTTTTCTGATGAGTCTTGCTATGTTCTCAAAATAAGTGAAGAACAATAAAATAGAAAGCATTGTAATTATTAGCCCTATCAGTGTGTAGGTGTTAAATCCATTATATGTTAGAATGAAATCTTCATTTGTAAAAACAACAATATTGTTAGGTGTTGCTTTGTATACACTTAGTTTTTTTCCAGAAATAGTTTTTGCATTCCAGTTTTTAGAGTATGCGAATTTTATGTACACTGGAATAATTTCTGTTGAATTAACCGAAATGTACATTTTGTTATAATTGTCCTCTTGTTTCTCTAGAGTTGCTGAACCTTGCGTAAGATAATCAGGGGATATATTTTCAGTTATAGGCGTGTTTAATTCAACAACAATAGTACTAGAATCTTTATACCACTCATCAAGATATTGGTTCCACTCTGAGGGAGATTTCGTATTTATGAAACTCAAATTATATTTTAAAACTTCAACAAGATTTGTTTGAGGCAATTTTATCACAGAATAATTTCCAAATTTTGTTTTACTATAATTATTGGTTAAATTTACTTGTTCCTTTGTAACTAGGTATTGTGCTCCAAACAGATCTAAATAAAATTCTGCTGGTTGTCGCATCGTGCCATTATTTATAACTTCATATAGTGGTGCATCTACTCCCCATCTGTATATTGTTCCATTAGTTTTTAGTTTTTGCTCCAGTGCAAATATTCTTGAAGAATCAAGAGATGCCTCTACAAATAATCCTTTAAGTATCAAATTTTCATTCTCGGCGAGAGCATATCTTTGATTGTGATTAAAATAAACAGGATCTTCAAACGTTTCAACTGTTATTATTCTCGCATTGCTTATCGTGATATTTTCTGGAATAAATTTATCTTCTATCAATTCTGTGGAAGAATAACCAAAAAACGCTAAATAAATTAAAACAACTATTAAAAAAGTATTAAGAATTGTTGTTTTTGTTTTGTTCCAATTTTCTATTCTCGGTACGTGTTTAAGAATACTTTTACTTAATTTTAATTCTTCTTTTAATTTGTCCCAAATATTATTTATGATGAGTAAAAATAATGGTGCGGCCAAAGCATATGCATAAATTTTTAATCTGTGATAGTGCATGGGAATACTTTCCCAGACTAGTGGAAAATGGTTTAAGGTTATATATTCAAACGTGAATATAGTGAAGATGAAAAAAAAGATGTTTAAGTGTTTATTATCTTTATTTATCAATGTATAAATATAGTATGCAGCGAAAAACAAAACAAATAATGCAATTTCTATAATTCCAAGCATATAATCATCATGTGTTTTTATGTTGGCTTTTAGGGAGAAAACTGCGGGTATTAACCAAAATGCAGCTATGCCGTAGCTGAATCCTAGTTTAAGTGTTTCTTTGTCAAAAAAGAAATTGATTAATAAAAATATTGAAAGCATTATTGTTGCGATGTAGTGAGATAATAAGACTGGAATTGCGACAAATATTGCTAATTTGTAATTTTTCCTAAGCACTGCGCCTATAGTCATTAGAAAAAAAGGCATCGCTAAGGCATTGGCTAGATTTCCGACTAAGAACGTTGAGATATATGTGGTACCTATGTGCTGTATAGTTGTAATTAAATAAACTGAAATTATTGCGAGAGCTATTGTGGCTTGTCTTTTGTTTTGAATACTTCTAGCATAATATGTGTATGCGAACGGAAGACTAATCCAACTTAGTATAATTATAAATTTAAATGCGACAGTAAATCCAAGTATATATGAAAATAAAATTACAAGCCAACCAAATAAAGGAGGATAACTCGTAAATTCGTCTACTCCTGTAAAAAAGTAGGGATTAAAAAAGTAAATATTTGGTGCCATTTCTTTTTGTAGCTCTGCGCTGAATTTGTGTCCGACCATGTCCCAATGATCTGCGTTGCTCGTGATGAATGGAATTGTGAGGCAAAAGAACAAAAGTGTAAATAGTATGGTCCAAAGATTATTTTTCAGAAAAGCGAATAATTCCTTTTTTGTTGGAATTTTTTGTTTCATTATTTTTATTGATCTCGAATTTTATTTAAATCTTTTCTAGTCTTTTCTTCGATTTTAGTCTGAAAGTTATAGAAAAATATATAAATGTACAAATGAGGTGATTGTATTTATTAAGAGGTGTTCAAATTGAAGAGTCGTTCAAAAAAGAGGTCGGTTACAAATAAAGGATCCATAAATCTCGGTATTAGCACAATTGTTGTTTTAGTTATTGCAATGGTTCTCATTGCAGCAGGTATAAGCTTCATTAGAGGTTTCTTTAATCTTGGAGAGAAGAAGCTTGCTGGGGCGTTTGAAGTTGATGATTTTGGTATGAAACCAACTAGAACTGATCCACTTGTTCTTGATCAAGGTAAAATAAGATTAAAATTAAGTGGTGAGGAAATTGTTAAAGCTGGTTTTTACAATGCGGGCAACAGCGAGTTAACCTCGGTTCAATTAAACATCACGAGTTGTACTGGAGGAGATCTGCCTAAGTTGGATACATTACCTCAAGCTGTTGACGCAGGTGCTTTTGCAGGATTTAAAATGATTGTAAGTAAAGGTGAAATTGGAACGCAAGGAACATACATTTGTACAATGATTGCAACGAATGGTGTAAGTTCAGCGCCAATAGCATCTACACAGATTGAATTCGAAGTTTATTCATAAAGTTGGGGGTATTTTTTATGTTTAAAAAAAAGAAAGCAAATGAGAAGTTGAGATTAACAACAGATGAAGAGTTTCAAATATTCAAATTAGTAATTGACAAATATCTTTGGATTGGAACTGCGAGTTTGGTGTATGGAGTATATTTATTGCTAAATCCAAATGTTGATGCAGGCTATGGATTGTTAGTAACGTTAATAGGTGCACTAATTCTATTGATGTTTACTGCTGTGATGTTCAGAGAGTTTGATTTCAACAAGCGAAGGTAGGTGTTCTTTTGAATAAAAAAGGAATGGAGATGTCCATAAATGTAATTGTAACTCTGGTTTTGGGGTTGATGATGTTTATTGCGGGCATGGCCATTTTCTCATCTCTTTTTTCAAAGACTAATATTACGGGAGAAGAAGTAAATGCACAATTAGAAAAAGAACTTCTTAATGCATTTGATGATGATTCACCATTATTTGTTTACAAAAGTACAATTACATTAAATTCAGATAGTATTGCAAGATTTGGTTTTGGAATTCATAATATTTATGACACATCAAAAAAGTTCAAAATTAAAATAACGAGTCTTAACACGACAGCAATTCCAGATACAAAAATAAGTTATCTTGATCAAGAATACGAAGTTCCTGCGAAAGATAAAAAACCAATTATTTTCTTGGTTGATTCTAAAGATGCAGGACCCGGCCAATTCGCATTTAAAATTAATGTAACAATGAAGAATGATGCCTCAGGAACGTACGATCAATACTTTGATCCTAAGATTGTCTATGTTATACAAAAATAAAAACTTGATTGGACAATCTTTACTTGCTTAATTTTTTGAATCCTAAAATGAGCTGTTCTATTTCTTTTTTAACATTTTTTGCTTTAACAACGCCTGAAGCCACAAGAATTCCTTTAGCGCCTAATTTGTAGGCGTGGTGAACATCTTCTCGGGTATGTACTCCTGCACCACACAGTAAAGGTATTTTTCCAACAGTTCTTAGAGTTTTTGTGATTAATTCTGGTTCCGCTGTGCTTATAGAAATTTTTCCACCGATAAGTTCCGGCGGTTCAATAGCAATAAGGTCAGGATGATATTCTGCGTATTTTTTTGCCTCTTTCTCATCTTTAACACAAAGAACAGACAACAAGTTTTTTTGTTTGCAAAGTTGTATTGTGTTTATGATGATGGAAGAATTAAGTCTTTTTTCTGAATGATTAATTAATGTTCCAATTGCTCCAGCTTCTATTACTGACTCGGGAAGTATACTTCCGGTGTTGCTTCCGTAGTTAATTGGGTCTATGTGTTGAGCAATTATTGGAATTTTTGTTTTAGTTGTAAGAAGCAAGATATCTGTTGGTTGTGCTGCAATAATTAATTTAATTTTGGTATTCTTTTGAATCTGTTCACACATTTTTGCAATTTTGAGTGCATTTATTCCAGTTCCTTCTTTGTATGTTTTAAGATTAATTACTAATAACTCAGAATTGACTAATCTCTTAGAACTTGTATTCATAAACAAAACCTAGAAATATGTATATAAAAATGTTTTGTTAAATGTTATGTTGGGTTAATTTTGTTGAATTAAATATTTTGGCGAATGCTTAAGATATTTATCATCATCTTTATTATTGTTAGTATTATTGTTGTTATTTTTTCTTCGAAAGAGTTATTATGAAATATAAAGAAATTATTGAAAAAATAAGACACAATGATTGACCCATTGTAATTCCTAAAAAATTTGGTTCTTCTCTTACAAAATCAACTAGGAAACGAAGTGCATTGTATAAAAGCATTGCCCACCAAAACAAAAGTCCATCTTTTAATTTTGAATATTGTTTAATGAAAATTAAGGAAATTGCTACAACGAAATTTTTTAGTGAGGCATAAATTTGATATGGGTGTCTACAACCATCCGGAGCATTGTTGATGAATTGACTCTTTGTATAATCTATGCAGGTGGTTGTGTTGTTTGATATAGTTCCCCATAATTCTCCATTAACAAAATTAGCAAGTCTGCCTATTGCTAAAAAGAAAAGTAATGGAATTGCGGCTAAATCTGCTAACTTGTAAAAATTTATTTTGTGTTTTTTTGTAAATAAATATGCTGCTAACATTCCTCCTGCGATTCCTCCATGAATAGACATTCCTCCGTGCCAAATCATAAAAAATTCAAGAGGATTTGTCAAAAGAGTAGAGGGAAGATAAAATAAGAATTCGAATATTCTTGCACCAAGTATTCCTCCAATAATAAACCAAATCATAAAAGTGTCTAGAGAGTCATAATTAAGATTTTTTATCTTGCCTTTTTTTACGTAATGTCTTAAATAAAAGTAGAAGAACACAAATCCCAAAAAATAAACGAGTCCATAATATCTGATTTGAATAGACCCTAAATGAAAAAATACGGGATTTATGTTGTGATAAAACATTTAGTTCGATGCTCCTTCGATTTTCTTTTTTAATGCATCTTTAGGAAGTAAACCTACAATTCTATCAATTTCACTTCCATCTTTGTATATTATTAGTGTCGGAATTCCTCTTACTCCTTGTTCTGCAGCGATTTCTCCAGATTCATCAACATTAAGTTTTGCGAATTTAATATCTTTAACTTCTTTGCTTATTTCTTCAAATATTGGTCCAAGTGCCTTACATGGTCCACACCACTCTGCCCAAAAATCTACTACTGTTATTCCTTGTTTTATTTGTTCTTTAAAATTCTCAGAATTTAAGTTGTTCATTGTATCACCAACATCTGCAGGATTTTGCATTCTATTTAAAATTTTTTAAAATTAATTATCTTATGGGCATTTTTTATTTTTTAATTAGTCTTGCTTGTCTGTTTCTTATAAGATGATTGTCAGTTTGTATTTCTGCTAACTGACGGGTCATATTTAATTGATCTTGTTCAAACTTAACAAAGCAAACAAGACACAAGTAACCCTCTGTTGAGTTTCCTTTTACATCTCCGTTGCAAAGGGGACATCCCTGAGCGTATTTTTTTACATACATTTTGAACCAATAGTTTTGCTTTGTTAAGATTTATAGCTTTTATTGAAAAAAACTCAGGAATCTTGTAATATTCTTGCTTTTCTCCTTAAAACCATAATCTTTTTAAAGCACTTACAATTTCTGTGAAGAGGTTTAGAGGTTCTGAAAGAGTTGTAGGAACAACATAAAAAGGTGTAAAAATAAATGAAAAGTGTCGATCATCAAACATTAGTGAACGCAATTAGCGAGAAACTGAAGGGGAGCTTGGTTCCTCCGAATTGGGCAAGTTATGTAAAGACAGGTCACGGAAAACAAAGACCTCCTGTAAATCCAGATTGGTGGTCAGTAAGATCTGCGGCAATATTGCTCAGTGTTCAAAAACTTGGTCCGGTTGGTGTTTCAAAATTAAGCGTTAAATATGGGAATAGAAAAAATAGAGGAATGCAACCAGAAAAATTCGCAACTGCTTCTAGAAATATTATACGAAAAATACTTCAGCAACTTGAATCTCTTGGATACATAAAACAAGAGGCAAAAGATGTTCACAAAGGTAGAGTTTTAACACAAGAAGGTCTTAAATTAGTTAATGATTGCTCAAAAGAGGCTAAGACAATTCAGAAGCCAGTTAAAGTAGCAAAAGTTGAATCAACTGTTGCTGCTGAAAAACCTCAAGGTAATCAAGGTAAAGATCATAGAACTAAAGAAAAGAAGGATAAAAAGGAGTAAAAATGGCAAGATCAATTCATATAAGTAAGAAAAGAAGGCTTGTTAAGCTTGGCAGACAAACAAGATGGGCTCCTTTTTGGACAGTTCCTAAGATTTATGGTCCTGGAAGAAGAGTTCACCCTGGGAGACACACTTCAGTTAAAAGAAACTGGAGAAGAATAAAGACAAAGGCATAAATGGGGAGTTGATGATATAATGACTAAAGTTGAAAGAAATTACACTATTCCTTTAAGAAAAGGCTTTGTAAAAGTTCCTAAATATTACAGGAGCAAGAGAGCTATTAATCAAATTAAAGATTTTGTAGTAAAACATATGAAAGTTGAAGAAGTAAAACTTGGTAAGAATCTTAACGAGTTCATTTGGCACCATGGAATTAAAAATCCGCCTGGAAAAGTTAAGGTAAAGATTACTAAAAATGATTCGGTGGCAACAGTTGAATTAGAAGGTTTTGATTACAAAATCGATAAAATTCAAACTGAGAAAACAGATGCACCAACTTCGTTTAAAGATAAATTAGCATCAAAATTAAAGATGCCTGAAAAACAAACTGAAGATGTTGAAGAAGTTTCTGAACCAAAAGAGAAACCAACAAAAGTTTCTACAAAGAGTGTTTCAACAGAAGATTCAGAGAAGAAAATTGTTAAAAAGGCAAAAGTTGAAGAATCTAAAAACTAATTTTATTTTTTTTATTAAACTTTAATTATTGTATTTCTAAAGATTATTTGCTTAGAACCAATACTTCTATTTTCTTTAATACAGAATCAAGAGCAACAAAAATGTTTCTATCTATTACTTCTGATGCTTCTACTTTTCCATCATAAAGTACTCTAGCGTGAATTTCAAATTTTTCTGATCCTGGAGTTTTGTGAACTTCCTTCAAATGAATATTAAGAGATTCATATCCTTTTACGTTATCTGAGAATTTTCTTGCGTAGCTTCCTACTAATTTTTTTACAACAATTATTTCTGCTGGTTTGAGCTCCTTGAATCCAGAAAGTACTATTTGTCCACCCAACTGCATATCTTCTTCATCCAAACCAACCACCCAACCTTACTTTTGTATGTCAAATTTATATATTTTATGATAACATTTATAAAATAATCTTGATTCTCGAGGATAGTTGATGTGGCGAGTAGCTTCGCTGAAAACAATTAATAAAAAAAGAATAAGAATGGAGGCTGAAAGATGGGATATCTAAAATATGTAAAAGATGCTTGGCAAAATAATGCTAAAGAGTTTGCCGAAATTAGACAAGCAAGAAAAATAGTGTGGAGAAAAGAAGAAGCCACAGCAAGAATTGAAAGACCTACTAGGCTTGATAGGGCAAGAGCTGCTGGGTACAAAGCTAAGCAAGGATTCATTGTTGTAAGACAAAGAGTTTCTAGAGGCGGAAGACAACACGCAGACATTAAAGGCGGAAGAAAAACTGCAAATTCTGGTCAAAGAAAATATGTTTCTAAGAACTATCAACAGATTGCTGAAGAAAAAGTAAATAGAAAGTTTCCTAATTGTGAGATTCTTAATAGTTATTTACTTGATTCTGATGGAAAATATTATTGGTATGAAGTAATTGCACTTGATAGAACTAATCCTAGTGTTTATCTTAATAGAAATACTTCTTGGGCTTTAGATACTAGAGGAAAAGCATACAGAGGCTTAACTAGTGCTGGAAGAAAAGCTAGAGGCCTTAGAAGAAAAGGTATGGGGACTGAAAAGATCAGACCTAGTTTGAATGCAAACAAAGGCAGACACTAATAGAAACATTTATTAATTCTTTTTTTTATATTTTTTTTATGAGTTACTTTAAGCGTGGTCAGGCGGCTATGGAGTTTTTGGTTACTTATGGTTGGGCTTTTTTGGTTGTTCTTGTGATGGTTGGTGCATTAGCATACTTTGGTGTTTTGAATCCTCAGAATTTAGTGAGCGATAGATGTACTTCACCTCCCGGTTTTAGTTGTATAGATTATCAAGTAAATTCAGGAAGTACTACTCTTAAATTGAGGAATATGCAGGGACAAACAATAAATGTTGCTGGAAGTTTACTTTTCTCAAAGAGTGATGCGACTTCTGTGGAGTGTACTGGTGCGAGTAATGTGCTTGATGGTGCTGAATTTACTTTATATTGTTCTGGAATAATGTACAATTATCAAACAAATTCTTTTGTTTCAGGAGAAAAAATCAAAGCAGACATAGGTGTTACTTATTATAAAACGATGAGTGGTTCTAGTTATTCTAAAACTGTACAGACATCACTTGTATCAACATATTCGAATTCTTAATGAGCTTTGTACTTTTAGTTTTATGAAAAGCTTTAAATATGAATTATTGTAGAAGTGTTTTAGGATTTAGTTTTACATTAAAAATGTTGAGGTGAAGTGTATGGTTTTTTTTGGTAAGCGTGGTCAGGCGGCTATGGAGTTTTTGGTTACTTATGGTTGGGCTTTTTTGGTTGTTTTGGTGATGGTTGGTGCATTAGCATACTTTGGTGTTTTGAATCCGCAGAATCTTGTGAGTGATAGGTGTATTGCTCCTCCGGGTTTTAGTTGTGAGGATTATCAGGTTTCTGCTACTAGTGGTGTTACTGTTAAGTTGAAGAATGGTTTGGGTTTTACTATGTATGTTATGAATGGTATTGCGAATAATTATGTTACTTCTCCTAGGGGTAATACTTTTGCTTGTGATCCTGCAACAGATACATCTTTAGATGGAGGATACATAAACATATATTGTCCGACAAATGCAAATAGTATGGGTGTTAGTGCGGGTGAGAAGGTTAAGTTGGATTTGAGTTTTAAGTATTATAAGAGGGATAGTGGTGTTAGTTTTAATAAGCCTGCTAAGATTCAGATTGTTTCAACAGTACAATAAATTTTTATTTTTTTACTTTTTCTTCTTAATTATTAATGAAAAGCTTTAAATATGAATTATTGTAGAAGTGTTTTAGGATTTAGTTTTACATTAAAAATGTTGAGGTGAAGTGTATGGTTTTTTTTGGTAAGCGTGGTCAGGCGGCTATGGAGTTTTTGGTTACTTATGGTTGGGCTTTTTTGGTTGTTTTGGTGATGGTTGGTGCATTAGCATACTTTGGTGTTTTGAATCCGCAGAATCTTGTGAGTGATAGGTGTATTGCTCCTCCGGGTTTTAGTTGTGAGGATTATCAGGTTTCTGCTACTAGTGGTGTTACTGTTAAGTTGAAGAATGGTTTGGGTTTTACTATGTATGTTATGAATGGTATTGCGAATAATTATGTTACTTCTCCTAGGGGTAATACTTTTGCTTGTGATCCTGCAACAGATACATCTTTAGATGGAGGATACATAAACATATATTGTCCGACAAATGCAAATAGTATGGGTGTTAGTGCGGGTGAGAAGGTTAAGTTGGATTTGAGTTTTAAGTATTATAAGAGGGATAGTGGTGTTAGTTTTAATAAGCCTGCTAAGATTCAGATTGTTTCAACAGTACAATAAATTTTTATTTTTTTATTTTTAATTATTAATGAAGGTGAATTTTACGAAAAAAGTGAGTGTTTCTGTCGTTGTTCCTGTGGTTAATGCAGAGAAGTTTATTAAAAATAATGTTTTGCATATTGAAAAGTATTTAAAAAATAATAAAAATATAGAAAAATATGAGATTATTGTTTCTGTTCAAACTTCCAAGGATAAGACTTGGGATATTGCTAAAAAACTAAAAAGTGCTACAATTAAGCCAGTTTTTTCTAAAAAGAAAGGAAAATGGGTGGGACTAAAAAAGGGATTTGTAGTTGCAAAGTATTCTTGGATTGTAATGCTTGATTCAGATCTAAGTTATCCAATTGAGTTTCTAGATGATGCATTAAAACACACGGAGTTTGACATCATTATTGGATCAAGATATGTAAAAGGCGTTGAAAGACACAACATTCCTGTGGTTAGAAAGTTTTTTAGCTGGGGATACAGAACACTAGTTAGAGTTTTATTTGGATTAAGAGAGAAAGATATTCAAGTTGGATGTAAATTAATAAGAAAAGAAATATTTAGGAATATAGAAATAACAGATGATTCGTGGGTTGGTGATACCGAGTTACTTTATAAATCTAAAAAAAAGGGGTATATTTCTTTTGAGGTTCCAATTGATTACGGATATTCTTTGAATGAATTAAGCGTTTCTAAAGCTGCGCCTAAAATGTTTTTTGCAATACTCAAACTCAGATTGAAGTTGTGGGGTTTGATTTAATTTAAGTCTAAGGATTTGGTTTTATCTTCACAAAGTAATACTTGACCTAGTCCTCCAATATTTATAGAATTAATTATTGATATGCTTAATGTGTGATATCCGGGGGATACTTTATTATTAAAATAGAAATTCTTAGATGAATAAGATGTTCCAGATAACAACCCTTGTACGTAATCAGTGCGATCTAAAGTTAATTGGGCAACAAAATCATCAGCATAATTAAGAGAAATTACATCAAGAGGAATATCAGAAAAGAACGTGGTTGTATACTTATACAATGTTTTTGTCGGTTGTGCAAAGTAAGGAAGTGTAATGTTTTCTCCAGTTTGAATTTCGAAATTTTTTAACTGAATACAATTGGAAGGAACATTAAAAAAATAATTATTATCATCAAACTCAGGAAGTTGTGGAAGAGTTACTATGTTTATAATTAAAAACAATGATACTATTATTAGTCCTATAATTCTTAGACGTTCTTTTTGTTTTATAATTGAAATAGAAATTAGAGGAAGTACAAATAGAAAGAAGGGGAATAGATGTCTTGGGAATAAAATAGTTTTAGAAACAAACAACAATACCAAATATGTTAGCGCGAGTGTTGTTAGTATTCTTTCTTTGCTTTCCAGCTTATAAAAGAATGCGGTAAATAAAATTAAAATTATAAAGGGGATTGTGAAGTAAAAAATTGTCGATACTATAAAAAACAAAGGATCTGGAAGTATTTCGGTATTTTCTAGGGCGATCTTTTCTACAAGAAATTTACCTTGTGTTAATATCAAGTAAGGTATAAGGCTTGCAAGAGATATTGTTAGTGTTGTTATAAATTTAAATGTAAACTTTTTTGGAGTATATGCAAGTATATATAATGCAAATGCTATTGGTAGAACCAAGTTAGTTATTTTTGTTTGAATTGCTAAAATAAGCCAAAATCCTAAGAACAAATAGTTTTTAGTGTGGTTGTCATCTAGTGTTTTTATGAAGTACCATGTAGCTGCAAATGTTGTTAAAACAAATAATGGTTCTGTTAAAAGCAGTGTGCTTGTTTGTACAGAGAATTTAGCAAGTCCGGCAATTAGAAGTGCTAGCAAGCCTGCTGATTTATTTGATAAGTGCGCAGTTATTTTGTAGAGAAAGTACAAGCCTATAATAAATATTGCTGCATTAAATAGTCGCAACAGCATTATATTATCTGTACCTAATCCTGCGATTAATAGTGGAAAACCAAAAGGTTGAGTGTTATCAAAATATGATAGAGTTCCTCCTCGGATATTTTGTGCTTGGTCGTAGTAAAATAATTCATCTCCTGTTAAAACATTGGGGGTCTTAATTATTATAAAAAAATACAAAATTAATAAAAGTCCTAGAATTATCCAAGGGTTTATTTTTTTTATTAATTCTGGTTCCTTTAATGTGTCTGTTGTCATTTTTTCAAGTTGAATCTGTATATATAATACAGAATCCATAATAAAGTTATAATACTTATAATTGAGGAAATTTTGTCAATAAATAAAGGTTCATATCTTAAGTTTATTTCACCTTTTCCATAAATTAAAATCATGTTCGGTGAAACTCTATAAGTCTTGAGAGCTTTTCCAGCTGAATATGCTTTCCAATTTGGAAAATAAGATATTTTTATCAGTAATGGAACAGCTTTATCTGAATCAACATAGAAATCTATCTTATCGTTTAATTCAGATATGTTTTGAATTGTAACTTTTTCGGATCCCGTTCCAACAAAATCTGGAACGTCTTCAAACGCAATGATTCCGTTTTTTATATCTTCACTCATGAACCAATTGACTGATGCATTCATCCAATCTCCTTTAACAACTCTAGGAGAATAATTAAGAGGTTCAATCAAGTTAGTCTTTTCCAGTTTGTATAAATAGAAATCATTGTATGTTGTACTAGATGTCTTTGTTGTAATTGTTGTTGTAATGTTCTGAATTTTAGTTCCAATGCCGGTTTTATTTTCAGTTGAAATTATTTTATCAATATTTAGATATTTAAGTTGATAGGGTAGTATTTCTTGAATAATAGTTTTGTTTTTCCACATTTTATTATCGATAAAAGCTCCCCAAACCATTGAACTTTCATCAAGTTCTTTTTCAAGATAAGAAATGAACACAGACGTTGGAGAAGATTCAACATAAAGTCCTTTAATTCCATTAATTTTGTAATCCATAGGAATTTTGTGCTGTAACACATGAAGATCTGTTTGTTCATTTTGATTTGCAATAATGTAAAGTCTTTCAGTAGGCTCGAATGTTGAATTTTGTATGTTTACAGTTATGTCTGCATTTCCTGAAGTGTCAATATTTGGAAACGCGATGAGTGAAAATATTATTGCGCAAGCAAGAAAACCATAAATAAATATATTTTCCTCTTTGAACCATGAAAAAACGAGCAAAATGAATAGAACTAAACTTAAAAATAATAATCTATAGTGATGAAATGGAAGATTGGTAAAGTGATATAATATTAAAACAAATAGGGATAATATTGCGCTAACAAATGCAATTTCCATGTTTGCTTCTTTTTTGTTTATGTATGCTCCGAATATAAGTATGAGTGAACATCCTAGGATGATATAAAATAAAAACGGATTCATAAATGCTTTTACTGTAACTGTGTTATTAATTTTAAACAAGAAGGGGAGTACCCAAAAAGCTGTTAATCCGAATGTTAAAAGATAATGTTTCACGCCAAATTTAAACATTTTTTTATCTTTCAAAGTTCTAAATAATATGAACGATCCTCCGACGATTAAACCAAATACTGCGCTAAATATGTGACTAATGATTAACAATGAAAATAAAACTGATGCAAGAACAAATTTCTTATTATCAAGCCCTCTGATGAGTGTTCCTAAATAGAAGAAGGCCAAGATTAAACCAAGCGCGTTAGTAAAAAGTCCTACGTTAAATGTTGAGAAAAAATCTCCTCCAAAATGATTAAACTCTGGGCGTACAAAGTAAAATGCTGAGTATGAAATTAACGTTAACAAAGATGATTTTTGTTTTGAAATCTTAAGTGATCTCAAAAAATAATAGATTGAAACAGGGGTAAGTAATATAACTATACTAAGTACTATTTTTATTGATGTTTCTATACTAAATATGAATGAAAGTGTTGCAGAAATATATGAAAATAAGGGGGTATAAAATTGGTTTTGAGGAAATCCTGCAAAAAAGAAGGGATTCCACCCGACTATTCCGGGATATAAATATTCTTTCAAGAACCATGTGGAAAATAACTGTCCGGCCAGGTCCCAAGTGTATAAGTTATTATATTTCCAAAAAGGGATAAGCAGTTTTATGATGCTAAATACTGTCAAGATTAGAAGTATTCCAGGATAAGCCAATTTATCAAGAGTTTTTCTAAAAAATTCATAAGTTATCTTAAGTTCATAGTTCCAATCAAATTTTTTCATTTAAGCACCAAGCTCTATTAGAAATATTTTTAAACTCGGAGTTTTTAAATATTTTTATGAGTTTGTTAAGAAAAAAGAAGGGGCAGGCAGCAACTGAGTTCTTAATGACTTATGGTTGGGCAATATTAAGCCTAGGTATTGTGATTGCTGCTCTTGTGACAGTTTTCTCTTGGAAACCTGCGGATGCTATTGCAGATTCGTGCACTTTTATGGATTCTTTTACGTGCATAGATGCTAAATTAAATGAATCAAGCGTAATTAACATGTCTCTTAAGAACATTGTGGGTTCTCAAATTAATGTAACTAAGATATCTTGTAAGGTAGATAATGAGACTTCTGACAAAACTATGAGTGTGAGTGTAGCATCTGGTGAAACATTTTATGCAGATTGCAATTTGACAAAAACTTATTTTCTTGGAGAAAAAATCAGAGTTGGTGTATCTATACAATTTCTGAAAGAGGGGAGAAGTTTTCCTGTAACGTCTGAGGCGAATGTTATTGCAACGGTTAGTTAGTTGGGTTTTGGTTTAAATATTATTGTGTGTGCTGTTGTGTAAAAGTGATTTATACTGGTGTAATACTTGTTTATTTTAATGAAAATATTTATATAAGAGGAGCTTTTGCATTTAAACTCTAAGGTAGTGAAGCAAATATTGGGAGAAAATAGGGGGATTAAATTTGTCTAGGTCAGATAAGGAAAAAGAAATTGTTGAATTTTGGGAGAATAATAAGACTTTTGAGAAGTCAGTAGATTCTCGTCCATTGAATAAACAATACGTTTTCTATGATGGTCCTCCATTTGCAACTGGTCTTCCTCATTATGGGCACATTTTGGGATTGACTAGCAAAGACGTCTTTCCTAGATTCTGGACTATGAAAGGTTTCAGAGTTGAAAGAAAATGGGGTTGGGATTGTCATGGATTACCAATTGAAAACATTGTTGAAAAAGATTTGAATATTCAAAACAAAAAGCAAATAGAAGAGATGGGTGTTGACAAATTTAACGAAACTTGCAGATCTAAAGTTTTATTCTTTGCTGATGAATGGAAAAAAACTGTTAAAAGAATGGGTAAGTGGATAGACTTTGACAATTCTTACAAAACCATGGATGATACATACATGGAATCGGTTTGGCACATTTTCAAAAGACTTTATGATGAGGGATATATTTACGAGGGAAAAAAGGTTTTACTTTATTGTCCAAGATGTCAGACCCCTTTATCTAATTCAGAAATAGCAATGGATAATAGTTACAAGGATGTTACAGAAAAATCTTTAACAGCAAAATTCAAGGTAAAAGGAGAAGATAAAACCTATTTACTCGCTTGGACAACAACTCCTTGGACACTTATTGGTAATGTTGCTCTTGCAATTAATCCTGAATTAGTTTATGCAAAAGTTGAGTTGAATGGAGAATATTTAATTTTAGCTAAAGACAGAATTTCTTCATTAAAGTATGATGTTGATATTATTTCAGAAATGAAAGGAGAAAAATTATTAGGACTAGAGTACGAACCTCTTTATTCTGTTCCTTCTGATAAAAAGGGATATTATGTTTTAAGTGGGGGAAATGATGTTTCTGCAGAAGAAGGTACGGGCATTGTTCATATGGCTATTTATGGAGAATTTGACTATCAAATGATTAAAAAGTATGATCTTCCCATAGTTCAACATGTAGGTAATCATGGGGGATTAACTTTAGGTCCTGAAAAGTGGATTGGAGTTTGGTTTAAGAAAGCTGATGCTCACGTTATAGATGATTTAGATGATAGAGGATTACTTTTTGAAACGATAAATTATACTCATTCATATCCCTTCTGTTATAGATGTGAAACTCCTTTGTTTTACAATGCTGTAGATTCATGGTTTGTTGATATTCAGAAAATAAAATCAAAGTTATTAGAGAGAAATAATCAGATTAATTGGTATCCTGATCACCTTAAAGATGGACGATTTAAGAATATTTTAGAAACTGCGCCTGATTGGAGTATTTCTAGAAATAGATTTTGGGCAACAACAATTCCTGTTTGGAAATGTGATAATGAAAATTGTAAGTCTATATCTGTTTTAGGAAGTGTTGATGAATTAAGAAAGCAGGCAATTGGAAAAGTTCCTGAAAATGTAGATCTTCATAAGCATGTAGTTGATAAAATCAAATTAAAATGTGAAAAATGCGGAAAATCAATGACTAGAATTCCAGAAGTTTTAGATTGTTGGTTTGAATCTGGAAGCATGCCTTATGCTGC
>Ga0210057_1005033_pt1 | contig 17195 bp, 18 predicted proteins | sample CryGeyCG2114_010_2_FD_183968 | JGI IMG/M metagenome (GOLD analysis project Ga0210057, IMG submission 183968) | Groundwater microbial communities from aquifer - Crystal Geyser CG10_big_fil_rev_8/21/14_0.10 (SPAdes) (version 2) | ecosystem: Environmental > Aquatic > Deep subsurface > Groundwater ...
GTGTGCTTCATGTGTGCCTGCTGATGCGCCGTACGGGACCGAAGCGACACCAACCGTTCCATTATTAAGCTCAACATTGACCTCCAGAGATGGAGTTCCACCTGAACTGAGGATTTCTCGCGCGTGGATTGATTTGATTTTCATGCATACATATTACCAAATATACGAACGTTATGCAGGGGGCTTTCTCCGATCAAAAACTTTTCAAAATCTCCATGATAAACGCCTTGATCAAATCGACAATAGAAAGTCGTTGTTGCGTATTCTCATCACCATCAGGGGAAGTCGGCGTAGGATATACAACGTTTGCTTGCATAGTAGAAAGCACGATCTCTTCATCAGGTACCGACTGTTCTTCTACAGAGATTGCACCGAGCACATCCGAGCTTTTTTGTGGTTCGTGGCGTGGGGTTGCAATTGGGATAGTGGAAGGATTATTTGTGGGAACGATAAGTTCGATCTCTGTTTTTTTGCCTGCAACCTCGACTCTGTTGGACTGGGTGCTTTCCCCCTTAAAATTACCTGCGGTAACAACCACATCAAATGAGATAAAATCAGCAGGTACCTTTAATACTGCACGATTGCTTGTCACAGAAATGAGTTTTTCAAAAGATCCGGTGGTAGCTATGAAAATATAATAAATTTCTGCACCTTCGCTTCGATCCCATTGAAGTTCAATTTCTTTGATACCTTCTCGTACCGTTGTCCCGGCAACCTGAAGGTTTTGAGGTGGTGATGGAACTGTATTGACCACAGTGGCAGTCACGGTGGGAATCTGTTGTTTCGTCACGAGGGGAACAGTGCGCGATATTGAAAGTGATGTTGAAAGAGGACTTTCTTCATATTGGTGGGAAGCTGCAACTGCGATCAAAAAGGGTTGTCCGTACGTGCCATACGTAAGTGTTGTTTCTGAAAACTCCGTTTCACCGATTTTTTCTCGTGCGCCATTGGATTTTACATGATAGATGGTATATTTTTCAGCTCCTGTTACGGTATTCCATACCAAGTGTGCTGTCGTAGTATCGTCCGATTGCTGTGTTTTTCTGATACTCAACCCTGTCGGAACGGCAAGTGTTGGCCGGTCCCACTGTACTTGGAGTGTGTTTGAATAGGTACTTTCAAAAACAGCGCCCGATGTTTGTTTTACGGCAGTAAGTACAAGAGAGAAATAAGACCTCATCACGGGAAAGGTGATCTCAAAGGGATTGTCTTTGAGGTATCCTGCCGGCTGAAAATCGTTGTCGCCCTCATTTTTTGTATAGAGCCTGACATATGTTGTCGAAGCCTCCCAGCCGATCGTCACTTTCACCGTACCATCCTCAAGATACTTGACAGATTGGATGGATATATTGTTGGGTGGAGCAACTATTTGCAGCGGGTTAGATTTTCCCGGGTCTGAGATATCCATTCGAGCCGCCTGTACTGCTGCGGGGAGTTGCAGGAAGAAGATAAAAGCAAATATGAAAATGATCGAGAGTAGCCGCTGTTTCATTGGGTGTGATTATACATCTTCAGATTTTCCTTGGCAACTTTAAGGTTGGGATTTATCTCTAGGGCTTTTTGGAAGCATTTTATCGCTTCAGCGATCTGTCCTTCAACCGCCAGATAATACCCGTAATTATTCCATGCATCTGCATTTTGATCATTCAATTCAACCGCTTGCTTGGCATAGAGTTTTGCTTGGGGGATGTCGCCTTGTTTCTCGGCAAGCACAGAAAGATTGGTCAGGCAGGACGACCTTAAGCCATTCGGTACTTGCGGTGCGATACATTTTTCAAGATCCATTTTCGCTTCGTTCAACTGACCGGTAAATAAAAAGTATTGACTCCGGTTGATATATGTTTCAATAAATAAGCTATCAAGTGTGACTGCCGCCGAATAATATTTTTCTATTCGAGCATTATCGTTGGTACATGTCTGGAGGATAAAGGCAAATGTCGAGAAATAATACGCCTTCCCTTGGTCGTCAATATAAGGATTGTCTGGTTTTTCCATCTTTTCTATAACGCGCTCCATTGTTTGTACTGATTTATCACAGTTGCGCTGATCAAGGTAGCTAAATGCAAGCAAAGAATACGGATTATAATAGTCGGCGTTCAAAGCGATCGCCTTTTTGTAGGAGTCAATTTTTTCATCAAGATTAGATGTTGATCGTCCTTTGTCTGCCATATATCCCGACCCGAGAATACGTCGGTCGACAAACTCTCGAATCGTATAATCAACCGTCTTGGATTTTACTATAAAGCTCATGATATGAATAAGGACGTTCTCTTGTTTGACAATATATAGGGGACTTGCCAGCGCAAGAAATGTAAAAAATACTTGAAAAATGCCAAGCCAAATCAGTATCTTTTTATACTGTCTCTGTAGTTTTTTTCGACGAAAGAAAAACAGAATAACAATAATAGCAGGTATGGCAAGAAGTATTTTGACGAAAAAATCCGTAAATAGAAATTGAATATCCTGCCAAAAAAAGATAAAGAAAAATACGGTATAGGAAAAAAGAAACTGAAGAAAAAATACCAAGCTTAATAACGGACTATTCGTCTTTGACCAATACCAGAAGGTTTTCCCTCGATTTTTTTCCAGTAATTCTGAGTATTTCGGATCATCTTGCAACATAGGGTGATGGTATTATACCGCACACATAATGCACACATGGGTTGTTATACTATCGTGTATGAAACTTTTTCTCATTCGTCACGGTCAAAGCAAAGGAAATATCAAACCAGGCTTCATGTCGGGCAGAACTGACCGTGAAGGTTTGACTTACAAAGGAAAAATACAAATGATTCGTACGGCATATGAACTCCGAAAAGAAAATATCAATAGAATAGTGGTGTCCCCCGTTGTTCGTGCTCAGGAAACAGCACAAATCTTGCATCGCTATTTTCCCCAGGCTTCGATAAAAACAGATGAATGGTTGAGCGAGCTCCATCATGGTGTTTTTGAAGGATATTATTGGTGGGAAGTAATTCACAAAATTCCACCTGAATGGAGAAAGCGGCGCGAAGAATATGCAACCGCATATCCTGGGGGAGGAGAGAGTATGCAAATGATGTTTGAACGAGTTTCAAATGGCTTTCAAAATCTTATTTCACAGCTTGAACCTAATGCAAAGGTCTTACTCATTTCTCATCAGGCGCCCATTACCACCATGAGGTATTTTATGGAACATGGTGGTCCCGAAAAATTAACAACTGAAAAAAAACAAAAAGCTTTTTATCAATACTTGCACGACATTAAGTTACCTAATGGAGGCATTGTACAGGCAACATATAGCGGCACCGTGTTTCAGTCACTTACTGAAACAAAAGATTTTGATCCCGTTTCTGAGAGAAAGAGAAATGTTGAGTTTTATGCAAAAGGAGTTTTTGATAAGGATTCTATTGAAGCCCAGAAAAAAAATACGGTCTCAAAACATGCCGTATATCACATAAAAAATGGAGGGAGTCATCTTCTTAAAATCCTTCACGCAGAAAATACCAAATCAGTTAGACGACATGTTGAGGCATACCAATATTTGAGTAGTCGGGGAAGTTTGGTACCCAAGGTGATATTCCATGACAGTACCAATGGATATTATAATGATGACGTTCTCATCCAAGACTATGTCATCGGAGTTGAGCAGGATGTCTGTATATTGGAGCATCCTACAAAAGCAGGAAAGCTTCTAAAGTCGATTTATACTGAGCTTCATAAGATTCATCAGATGCCGCCCCGAGAGGTAAAGGACTTTTGGCAACCGCCTGGTGAAAAACAATTTCGTAGCTGGAAGCCGTTCATGCTTTCAAATATCAACCTCACTCTCCACTTAATGAAAGATATCGCTTTGGAAAAGAAAATGGAGAATTTTATTACCTCATCTCTCAATTTTCTGAAGGATTATATTCGAAAGGGGAATTATAAAGTTGTGCCGATTCATGGAGATATGGCTCCTGGCAATATTATTATTTCCCACAAAAAAGAAGATTGTACACTGCTTCGATTTATTGATTTTGAGCGGACCAGAATGGGAGATCGATTGTGGGATTTAGCCTATTATTGGGGGTGGCTTGAGCGTGAGAACGCGCAGGTGGCGCATATTTGGGAGAAAATTATCGAAAAAGAATCATCAAAAAAAGATTGGAAGGTGCTTTCCGCTTTTCGTATTCTTTTTCATGCGTGGACGGTACGCGACATGTTTGAGTACCAAGATGATCCCATTCGTCAACAAAGAGGTGAGCGATCTAAGGAAATTCTCACGTTACAAAAACAATGAAATATCAAACAGGCTTAATTATTGGACGTTTTCAACCATTTCATTATGGTCATTTATTTCTATTTCGTGAAGCATTCAAACAGGTTGAAAACGTGATTATTGGTATTGGGAGTGTGAATGTGGACGACGAAAACAATCCATATACCCAACATCAGGTTGAGGATATGATCAACAAAGTTTTAATTGATCAAAAATGGAACAATCGCGTAATCCAAATCACAGGAATTCCAGACTTTCATGACGATCAGAAATGGCTTGATTTTATCAAAACAAACTGTCTTCCGTTTGATGTTGTGATCTCAAATAATGACTGGGTCACAAACATATTTAAAAAAATTGAGATGCCAATAATTGAAATTCCGCTCTATAAGCGAGAATTGTATGAAGGTTGGAGAATTCGGAAATTAATGCGTGAGGAAGGAGAATGGAAAATCAGGGTGCCGAGCGTATTGACTTGCGAGTAAAAATCTGGCTAAATGAAAACTTATATATGTTCAAAAATACACTCATTCTCCTTGTTTCTTTCTTCATTCTTATCTCCCCTGTTTCTGCCACAACCGAATCATCTGGTGTAATGGCCTCTCCTAAGAAGATAATCCCTCCAATCGTTGACCATACAGATCCAATGTTACTTCCCATCTTTGGAGAGGATCATGCATATTCGGTCACGTTACGCGGGAATGGCGAGGCGGTGGTAAATATGCGCGTTGCACTGAGTAACTTTGAAGAACAACCAAAAAAAAATATTGCGCTCTCATTTTCAGGAACAACTCCTTCTGAAGTTGCCGTGTATCAGATTGTGAAAGAAAAGCGCTGTGTACAATACGACCAGCAAATTCTCAGAGTTTACTCGGAGTCTCGGGGATTTGTTAATGACGAGGAAAGCGCCAAATGTCTTAAGTATGAGGAACCCAACTATTATGACTATTGGGGTACCGGTACAAAATACTATAAAGCGACCACTCAAGAAGAAGGGAACACAATTCAGATCACGCTCCCTCATCCCATTGAACCGGGCAAAAGCGGAGGCTATGTACTTTTCATGCGGATCCCTGGATATACAAAAAAAATATTTGGAGGAGCGTATGGGTATCGTTTTGAGACGTTGAAGACAGCTGCTTCTATACGAAATGTGAATATCGGGATTTCTGCAGACTCAGACATGAAATTCAAGGGTGCCATTTCTCAAGTGTATTATCAAGATTCATATTCAGTCTCACCCATGCTCACCGCGATGGTTGCAAAAAGAGAATCTTTTCAAAGCTCAGAATTTGACAATTATGTGAGTCAAATTGGGCAAGGTCAGATTTATAAATATTCGAGCAATATGTCTCCCGGAGACACCTATGTTATGGAAGGAGCGTATGCCAAATCGATTATCAGTCTCTATCTGAAAGAGGCATGTATCCTCCTTGGGAGTATTATTTTCATATTTCTTGTGGTAATGGGAGTTGTGTACTTCCTGATGAAAAAGAGTCGAAAAAACCATCCCAGTGTAACAAAGCCGGTATCGCAGACACGAGCCATGATCATGTCAATCACCGCAAGTTTTGTATCGGGCTTGGGAGTTGCGGTGTATACATTACTCCTTGTCGGTATTGGGAAGATGATGGAGTCACGGTCATATTATGGCTTTAATATGATAGGGATACTCCTTCTTTCGGTATTTTCATTTGGTGTTTATGCGGCAATTTTCTTTGGACCGGCTATCTTTGCGGGAGTCAAGCGAGGGATATGGTGGGGTGTTGGGGTATTTGGTATGACCTTCGGATGGATAGTTCTTTTCCTCCTTATCATTGGGGGATACTATTTTATCTCGCAGGCCAAGGAAGTACCATCATATCCTGATTTGCCAGTGCCCATGATGGAAGGTGAAGTCCGACTGCCTCCTCCACAAACTGATATGGAAATTCCTATACTGGCAGAATAAGTATACTTCAAGTACTATTATTTTATGGAAATATTTGTAGAACTTTCAGTGATCATTGTGATCGCTATGCTTGTCTCTCTTCTCATGCGAGCATTAAAACAACCTCTGATCGTGGGATATATCTTTACTGGTATTTTGGTCGGACCCTATTTTTTAAATCTCATTCAAAATGGAGACGTTATTGAACTATTTTCAAAAATTGGAATCACTATTTTGCTCTTCATTGTAGGTTTGAATTTGAGTCCAAACGTCATTCGTGAGGTGGGGAAAGTATCATTTCTTACGGGAATTGGGCAGGTACTTTTCACCGCAATCATTGGATTTTTTATCGCATCAGCGCTTGGGATTGATCGAGTTGCTGCAATGTATGTCGCGATTGCACTTACCTTTAGTAGCACTATCATCATTCTCAAACTTCTCTCAGACAAAGGAGATCTTAATAAACTGTATGGAAAAATTGCAATCGGATTCCTCCTAGTACAGGATATTGTTGCAACAGTAATTTTGCTTTTTACGAGCTCATTTGCCGGAGGAGAAGGATCAATGTTATTTATCGCACTTATGACGATGATCAAAGGATCTCTGCTCATTTTGGCCATGGTTGCAGTCAGTCAATATATTTTACCCCGGATTAGTAAATATATTGCCGCTTCACAAGAGCTGCTTTTTCTATTTTCATTGAGTTGGGGATTGGGTATTGCAACTCTGTTTAGTCTGTTGGGCTTTTCTGTTGAGATAGGAGCGCTCGTTGCGGGTGTCGCGCTCTCAATGACGCCCTATGCGTTTGAAGTCGCGTCTCGGATGCGTCCGCTTCGTGACTTTTTCATTCTGTTGTTTTTCATACTTTTGGGTTCTCACATGGTCTTTGAGAATATATCTGCGCTCATTATTCCTGCGATTCTTTTGTCAGTATTTGTGCTAATTGGAAATCCGATTATTGTGGTGATTCTTATGAATGTGCTCGGTTATAGTAAGCGAACAGGGTATCAGGCAGGTTTGACGGTTGCGCAAATCAGTGAATTCTCTCTCATCTTAGCAACGCTTGGATTTGAGTTCGGTCATATTTCCCGTGAAATTTTGTCACTCATCACCTTTGTTGGCCTCATCACTATTGCCGGCTCAACCTATCTTATTTTATATTCAGATGAGATATATCCGTACGTTGAGAAGTTTCTCTCCTTCCTTGAGATTTATAAAAATGGAAATAAACGAAATAAAAATAAGAGTTACAATTCGATTTTATTTGGCTATCAAAGAGTTGGGCAGGATTTCATCGAAGCATTAAATCGCTTGGATCTTGCGTATATTGTGATCGACTTTAATCCTGAATCAATCAAGAAACTTGAGGAGGAAGGGATACCATTCAAATACGGCGATGCCAAAGATCCTGAATTTTTATCTGAGCTTGATTTTAAAAATTTGAGATACATGGTTTCGACCATTCCAGAATTTGAAACAAATCTTATGCTTGTCAGGAGAATTCGTACCAAAAATAAGCGCGCAATTATGATCCTTATTTCACACGATCGAGAAGAGGCGATGGCATTATATGCAGAAGGAGCTTCATATGTCATAATGCCGCATTATCTCGGTGCTCAGTATGCGGTACGACTCATTGGTCGAGCAGGAATGGATCGACGTGAATATGATATACATCGAGAACGGCATTTGGCACATCTTGAGAAACTGTTGGTGTGATTATTACAGAGACGACGGAATAATCTCTATTGGAGAAAGAGATATGGTTGGGGAGAGGGGAATAACAGTGGGTGTCGGCTCGGAGGTAGGAGGAGGAATTGGCGTATTAGATGGAATTGGTGTGTTGGTCGGGATTGCAGTCGGCTTTGGAGTATTTGTCGGCTCAGGGGTAGGCGTCTCGGTAGGTGTTGGGGTTACTTCGCTGCAATCTTCTGCTGGAGCATATTTTTTTGAAAAATATCTTTCAAAGGTGTCTTCACAGAGGCTACAGTATTTTGTTGATTCTTTGCACAGTTTTACCTTTATGATATCTGGTGGAATCGTAAACTCTTGTGGCGCTGTGTTTTTCAGAGCTTGAAGCATAAATCCATGCCAGATTGGTGCTGCAGCTTGGGACCCGTACAATCCACGCATCGGACTATTGTCGTTATTTCCTACCCATACCCCTGTTACCAGACTTGGGGTATATCCAATGGTCCATGCATCGCGATAATCATTGGTTGTTCCGGTCTTTGCGGCGACTGGTCGTCCCAATGTGAGCCAATTTGTTTCACTAAACACTTCCTTACGTGCCTCAGTATCAGATAAAATTGAGGTGGTAAGAAACGCTGCGGCGGTATCAACTACATGTTTTGCAAAAGTGCCTCCAACAAGTAAATCCTCATATGGTTCTTTTTTTACCTCCCCTTTTTCTGAGCGGGTTTGTGGCGTATAGTGATACAATTCGTTTCCATATTTATCCTCAATTTTGAGAATTGCATGTGATGACACAAGTTCTCCACCGGTTGCAAGTACGCCAAATGCACGCGTCATTTCAAAAAGCGTCGCTTCGCCACCGCCTAAGACCAAAGAAAGACCATAATCTCGTTTGGGATCAAGTGAGACGATTCCCATGTCGCGGGCAAGTGCAATTGCTGATTTTACTCCCACAAACTCAAGTACCTTCACTGCGGGGATATTGAGGGAATTAGCAAGCGCTCTTCGTAATGTCACCTCTCCACGATATGCTCCATCAGAGTTTTTAGGTTGATATCCAGAAAAATTTACCGGCTCATCGGTCACGACATCTTCAGGATTTTTCCCATCAACAAATGCTTGGGTATACACGATTGGTTTAAAGGTTGATCCAGGCTGACGATGTGCAAACACTACATTGTATTTTCCGTAGACTTCATCATACCAGTCATAACTTCCAACCATTGCAAGAATCTCACCGGTATTTGGATTCATTGAGACAAGCCCTGCATTTGTTGCATCCCGTCTGTTGAGGTTTTTTATATGTTGCGCGACAAGCGTGTTTGCGATTTTTTGATATTTTGAATCAATGGTAGTTGTGACGCGAAATCCGAGTCGATTTACTTCGTCCTCGCCGTATTTTGCATATAAATAGTCGCGTACCCATACGGCAAAATGAGGTGCGAGATCGCTTTTTTCTTCTTGAAGTTCTACAAACGTGACTTTTGGTAACGTTGTAGGGTCAAAGCCAAGTCGTTCAAGCACTAATTTTTGACGAGCATAAAGCCGATCGATATCCCCTCCAAAAGGGGTCATTGCAGATGGAGCCTGGGGAAGTGCGGCAAGTATTGCCGCTTCTTCAATAGAAATCTGTGATGGGTCTTTTCCAAAGTATGTTTGAGACGCTTCTTGTATCCCATATGCCCCCGAACCATAATATATTGAGTTCAAATACATTTCGAGAATCTGATTTTTGGAATATTTTCGTTCTATCTCAAATGCAAGAAGGACTTCTTGCAGCTTTCGTTTATATGATTTTTCCGGCGTAAGAAGTGCATTTTTGACCAGTTGCTGCGTGATAGTTGACGCGCCTTGTGAGTACGCGGAAGATGATCGGAGATTGGCGATAAACGCGCGTAATATACCACGAATTGAAAAGCCAGAATGCTGGTAAAATTCTTCATCTTCTATTGCAACAACTGCTTGAGGTAGGTATTTTGGCATACTTTCGATTGGAAATACTTTGACATCTCGTGCTTCTGCCGCATGAAAAAATGCTTCGCCTTTGCGATCCATAAGGATAATTCCGGTGTTATTGCGATTCATCAGGCGCTCGGGTGTCGCAAGATCACCGATAAAGACGAAATAGGTAAAAATGGCAAATGAGATAAAAACAATGAGTCCTGCGGCACCAACCCCAATCATCATCGGCACGCTCATATGCCGCACGTGATTTACGTACGGTTTTGAAATGTTTTTTACCATCTTGTAGATGATTTTTGTTTTTTCCGGTGCTGTTTCAGGGAGATCTTTCAAAAAACGTAAGACCTCCTCTCTGAGGGTTTCTACAAAATAGCTGATTTTGTCAGAAGTCATGGAGATTATTATAGCAGTTTGAGATGGGTGGGTGCTTATTCCATCCGAAACCCAACGCCACGCACCGTTTGAATTTAAATCAAGATCATTTCTGCAAAATCTTTCCCCTTAAGGTAGAGTTTTTTATCAGCCGTATGCAAAGGCGTTTTTAGTTTTTTTGCTAAGAGTAAGAAAGACCCTTTCCTTTATCCCAGTCAAACTGCAGAGGTTCCGAAATAACAACCATGTATATACTGTATGATACATTTTTCTCTGGCAACGTCAAGCTAATTTGACATTTTGTACATTTTGTATATAATAAAGAAATGAGCACAACAGTCACCGCTACGCAAGTACGAAATGAGATCTCGCAGATCATAAATAAAGTTTTCTATCAAGGTGAGGAGTTTATTGTAGAAAAACAAGGGAAACCAGTCGCAAGAATCACCGGCTATCAACAGATTATTCGAAAACCAATCACCCAAGAATTTGCACCTCCTGTGTATGATATGGGTGGTACGAAAAAAGTTTATACTCGGGAAGATGTGTATGAATAAGGTATTGATTGACTCAAATATCCTGATCTACGCACATGATTCAAGCTCTCCATATCATGAAAAAGCATACGGTTGTATCCAAAACCTAGTAGGCCAACATTCCGCTTGTTTTAGCATGCAAAACTATCTGGAAAGTTATTGTATCTGGACTCAAAAGCTCCCAAAACCTATTTTCTCCACCGATGCTTGGAAAATCATTGAATATTATCTCCGACATCCACTGGTGCAGACACTGTTTCCCAACGAAGAAATATTGGAAGAAACACGTAAGTTATCAATCACATACAATAAAATAGGAGTACAGATTTTTGATGTACAGCTTGTTGCGACAATGTACGTATGTGGAATTTCCTCTTTATATACAGCAAGCACAAAGGATTTTGAGATGTTTGAAAGCTTCACAATAATAAATCCACTGTCCTAACTGTTCAAACAGTTTCAACCGGCCGGTTGCTATTCCTTACTTCAACTTCGTCCAAAGTGCCTCAAACTGCATTTTCATTCCTTTCACCAGATTCTCATCGGTGATCACACATGCATACGGTGATATTTGATCATATGAGATCAATATCGCGGGCGCGAAGGAATACGGAAAATGATTTGGAATGTGCTTGATGCCAAAAAAGAGGTTGTGGGGTATACGTATCGTCACTTGGACGAATTTGCGGGCAAACGATTTATGGATCGGTTTCGAAGTGAGTTTGTAGAGAGGAAATTGAAAGGGCGGGATATTTTGTCTGACAATTACTATAAAAGTGTAAGTGGTCGGGATTATCAGTGGAAGCAGTGGAAATCTCGCTATATAAAACCAAATGTTCTGACCATTGATCATCAGCTGGATATTTATAATGATGTCACGGCAGTTTACAACTGGCATGAAGGAGAAATCTTTGGGGTGGAAATTCATAATAAAAAAGTCGCCCACATGCAGCGGCAGATATTTGAGATTGTGTGGGTAGCGGCTGAAGAAATCTGAAATGCTATATTTTCTAAGTATGTGATTTGAGCCAGGAAGCGATGTTCTCAAAAGAATATGAATGATTGTCTATACCCAATGTGAATTCGATAGCTTCTTTCTTTGTAAATTTCAGCAAGTATCCATTCTGAAATAAAAATGCTGCACATGAAGTGAGGGCGGTTCGTTTGTTGCCATCATCAAAAGGATGATTCGATATCAAAGAGTGTATCAAAGCGGCACCTTTTCCTAATACGCTCGGGTATAGATCCTTCTGATCAAAAGTTGCTTTTGGTCGCTCGACAGCTGAGTGAAGCATGGTAAAGTCATGGATATAAGGACGACCTCCAAATGTTTTGATCATTTCGTCGTGGATGTAGACAATTTGTTCAATAGACAAATGTTTTGTCATGGTGTTTTAGCCAATTCCTTGAGCATGGCATAATTCTTCTTCTTAAAATCATCAAGCCAGCTTTTGAATTCAGGCGTTATCACTGATTTCGCATTTGATTGAGGGGGTCGAAGAGTGATATGTTGGGACTCGACATCAAAATCAATTGCTATTTTCTTGCCTTTGGCAAGATCCAATTGTTGCAAGATTTGTTTGGGTATGATTATCCCATGTGAGTTGCCGATTTGAATAATATTTTGAATCATTTCAATAGGTAAATTTTTAATGTTATAACAACATTATAACATATGTAAATATATATACAATTGTATAATTTATTATACAATAATTAAATGTTGGAAAGTAATCTTCCGTATTACCTTGGCTTCTCTTTTTTCCCCGGAATCGGACCGATTAGATTTGAAATTCTTCTCAAACATTTTCAAACGGTCAAGTGCGCGTATGAAGCATCATCAAAAGAATTATTGCAGGTAATGGGTCAGTCTTTAGGTGAGAAATTTATACGCTTTCGAGCATTTTTCGATTTTGAAGAAGAGTATCAGAAGATGGTTGGTGATCATATTCACGTAGTGACACGTGAGGATAAAAAATACCCTTCTCAATTGTTGGATCTCTCAGACGCGCCCATTTGTCTGTACGTCAAAGGTGATCTAAATAATTTTGATTTTAGGAAAAATTCAAATGATTTTTATTTTGCCGTCGTTGGTACGCGAAATCCTACCGCATATGGCAAACAGGTTACGACCAAATTTTCTCGTGAGCTTGCGGAAGCGGGGGCGATTATCGTCTCTGGTATGGCAATGGGAGTTGACGGGCTCGCTCATTGGGCAGCGATAAGAGCGGACAAGCGAACCATCGCATTCTTAGGATGCGGGCTTAATGTCATTTATCCATGGGTGAATAAAGATTTGTATTACAAAATCATTGATTCAGGAGGGCTTATCATTTCAGAATTTCCTCCCGATATGATCACGATGAAAGGTCATTTTGTGTCGCGTAATAGATTGATATCGGGTATATCTCGTGGGGTGTTTGTTGCAGAAGGGCTCAAAGATTCAGGCTCACTGATCACTGCGCGATATGCCCTGGCACAGGGCAAAGATGTGTTTGCTCCTCCCGGTCCGATCACTTCCGACCAATCGCAAGCACCAAATATCCTACTCAAAGATGGGGCAAAGCTGGTTACATCTATAGAGGATATTTTGGAAGAGTATGGGTTAAAAGAACAAGAATCAATACAAAATACTTTGAAAGATCTCCCCGAAGAACAGAAAAGACTCTTCCAATTATTATCACAAGAAGCATTTACTCCGGATGATATTGCTCGTTCAATTCGAACGCCGGTTTTTCAAATACTGTCATTACTTTCAGAAATGGAGCTTTCGGGAATTATTGAAAAAAATGTGGCAGGGAAATATCAGATAAAGATATAGAGCTATAAAATCTGTGTAGTGGTTGGTGGATTTTCGTGTGGATTTGACGATTGGTCTACGGCATCGATTTTTTTAAGACGTCTTTGGTATTTATCTTTTTGAATGGGCTGGGTTGAAATAAATGCATCAATCATTTCTTGAGCTTGTTCCTCAGAAAAATTGTCCGATGCGATCGATAAGACATTGATATGGTCATTTTCTCGTCCATGACGAACCTGTTCTACATCAAGTCCCATGCCACAATAAATTCCCTTGTTTCGGTTTGCGGCCATACATACGCCAATACCAGAGCCACAAATGACGATACCCAAAAATTGATTTGGATTTTGAAGTACCGCTTGTGCGACTTTTTGAGCAAAATCCGGATAGTCGTCTTCAGGGTCGTGTTCGTAGTTTCCAAAATCTTCGACTCGGATATTCTTGTCCTGGAGATACTCGACCAGTTTGTTTTTGAGCTCAAACCCACGATGATCTGCGCCGATGAAGATGGTCATATGAATAGTATACAATATAAACATTATTTGATCTATAAAAACGATGTTTGATACTCACGCACATCTCAATTTCAAACGATACAAAAAAAATCTTGATGAGGTTATTTCACGTGCAATAGAAGCGGGCGTATCTCAGATCGTCATCCCAGGCACTGACATCACTTCTTCAAAAAAAGCAATTGAGATTGCTGAAAATAATGAAGGATTATACGTTGCGGTCGGAATTCATCCGCATCATGCAGCAAAATATCCCCCTTCTGTCATTCCGGACTCCGATCCGGAATCTAGTAAAGAACAGATCCTGAAACAAGTTCAGGATGACATGAATAAGATAGAAAAATTAATAACTCACCCCAAGGTTGTTGCGGTTGGAGAGGTAGGAATGGATCGCCATGAGTATGAAGAAACAAAGTATCAAGAATATGCGGTGGATGATCGATTTCTCGAAATTCAAAAACAATTACTTCGAAAGCAGATAGCTCTCGCTATAAAGTACAACAAGAGCTTAGTTCTTCATAATCGTGAAGCTATAGATGATATTCTCCCAATTTTGGAGGAGAGTTGGAATCAAAAACTGGTCGGACGTACCGTATTTCATTGTTGTGAGCCCAATCTTCAACTTCTCGAATTTGCGCAAAAGCAAAAAATATTTATCGGTGTTGACGGTGATGTGACATATGACAAAGCAAAACAGGCATTTATTAAAGAAGTGCCGATTGAGATGTTGGTTGTCGAAACAGACAGTCCTTTCATCTTGCCTGAACCATTAAAGTCGGAGAAAAAATACCCCAACGAACCGGCGTATGTTCAGTATGTTGTTGAGGAGGTTGCAAAACTGAAGGAAAGCAATTTTGAGGAAATCTCAAAGATCACGATGGAAAATGGAAGAAGATTATTTAATCTTTAATCCCCACCATGGCTCCAAAACATAAAGTAGATGATTGCTGCAAACAAGAACCCAATGAGATAAAAATCCATTGCGTAGCCAATAAAACCACCGATCACAAAGAGTCCAACTGTTTCAGGAAGTTGAAAGTCAAGAGAGGTAGACATAATCATTGGCATCATGACAATATAAAGTATTGAAAGTACGATGTAAATTTCTAGTCCAAACTCCATAGGTATATTAATTACGCTACTTTGAGAATCTCGAGCCACGCGCTTTGAAATCGTCGCGGATGAAACTCCTGGGCACGATCAAATGCTTTTATGCTCATTTTTTCTTGATGAAGGTTATCATAAAATAATGTCGATATTTTTTGGGCAATTTCCTTTGGATTGTTTGGAGGTGCAAAATCAGCAGCATCTTTCGCGATTTCGTGAAATATTGGCACATCGGAAAGAACACTTGGCGTGCTCATAAATCCCGCTTCAATATACGATAATCCGAATCCTTCATTATATGATACGAGAATATTTACTTTTGCTTGCTTGTAAAGATATTTGAGCTCAGTATCTGAGACAAATCCCGGGAAAATAAATCGGTCATCACCTTCTGCAAGTTTCAAAAATTGTTGAAGTGAACGTGTCCATTGGTTTGGTTTTGTAGCTGCTTTTGTCGTGTTGGTTTCGCCGAAAACACTGCCAACAAACACACAGGGCACATTTGCCATTTTAATAGCTTGCGCAATGGTGGGAAGATTTTTATTCCATGTTGCATCTCCAACGTAAATTGCAAATTCCTTGAGATTTTGGAGTGTGGGATTTTTTGTGCTCATTTGCATTGATATTTCAGTGAATTCAGCTACTGAATGATCGGTTTCTGTATGGAATGGATGATGATGAGTCGTGGATTCATTCTCACGATCAAGATGCGGGGTAAAAATCCGTGACACAGTTGGATAAATTACCTGAACTTTGTTCCCGGGTAGTTTGTAGAAATGGATAATATCTCGCTTGCTGACTATGGAATCGGTGATGATCAGGTCATAATTTCGGAGTGACCATTTATTCAGAAATTTCCAAATCATTCCTTTTGTGCCGACCGGAAACATCTTTGGGTATTTCATCGGAATAAGATCATGAATCACAGCAATCTGTTTTTGAGTGAGTCTTCGCAGCTTAAGTGGTTTCTGAATGGGATTAAAAAAGGGATTTATGAAAATACTTTGTTTTTTTATCTCCGTGAGGTTTGCGGTACATTGGAAGAAAAAATTATCGGCAGGATTCTGGGATTGTGCCGCATAGGGAGAAATACCAGTTTGAGTAGCGCTTGGAGTAATGTCGCCGAGGTTTTGAAGTCCTTCTTTCAATGTGTTGAAGTAACGTCCAATACCACGGACGCGACTTTTCTCATTGGATGCAGTAGGATCAAAAATTGAAATTACCTTCATATGAATTTATTGTAGCATAGGGGAGAAACGAATTATGATCCTCTTGAAATATATATAACCTATAGTATAATGTCGTATGAACGAACTAATGCCACAACCGTATGGGTTATTTGCGCGCGAAGCAAGGAAGATTGAGCTGGAAAACCCCGATATCGCCAACCATGATATCAAAAATGCTATCGTTTCAATTCAAAGCGGATTGGCAGATATTTTTGAGCATTTGTCAGATGAGGAATTTGATATATTGTATGAAGCTCTCAGAATTAATCTGGATACCAGTTCTGAAGCAATCTCTTTTGTAATAGCAGATAAAATTGCAGCTATTCAAACCATTGTTGAGGGAATTCAGAAGAGAGATGAAAGTATTGCCATACCTTCACACGTCCGATTTGCTCTCAATCCAGAACATCATGTGTTTTTATATCATCTTCATAATCTTTGGAAGAATCCGAATAATTTTCAAACTATTGAGTCTCTGCGGCGATGTCGGGTTGATCTTCCACTTCTTCTTGAGGCGTTTGGCGTTCAGTCTGACGATTCATGTGCCGAAGTTGAGGTGTCAGGAGTAATTGCAGGAATGACATTGAGTAGTGCTCGAAATGCAGTAAAATATGCTGCAAAAGAAACCATACCCGTTGCAAGATTGATTGAAAATCAGAATGGGGGTAATAGTACATTGAGTATCTATACCCTTCTCAACTAGGTTTGCAATTTTAAATTGACATTGTCTGAAAACTATCGGTCAGGAGGGTTTTTAGCTCTGCATCATATCGGTGGATGTGTTTGAAAAAATAGAGTACTTCTTTTTCAAA
>Ga0210057_1005035_pt1 | contig 17191 bp, 15 predicted proteins | sample CryGeyCG2114_010_2_FD_183968 | JGI IMG/M metagenome (GOLD analysis project Ga0210057, IMG submission 183968) | Groundwater microbial communities from aquifer - Crystal Geyser CG10_big_fil_rev_8/21/14_0.10 (SPAdes) (version 2) | ecosystem: Environmental > Aquatic > Deep subsurface > Groundwater ...
CAACAATCGGAGCGGCTATCGGTACTTTGGTTTGTTTTGGTTTTGCTGTCTGCGGCGCATTTGGCGGGCTCATTGGTGGAATGATTGGTGCATCAGTAGGCGCAGCTGTGGGTGCAGTTGTGGGCGGCGCAATCGGCTATGCAATCGGACATTATGTAATTCCGGCAATCGGAGCCGCGGCACCCATCGGCCTTGGAGCAGGAATCCTCGCCATCTTAATTAGCGGTAATCCGTTTTTAGCCATTCCAGGTTTCGTAGTTGGCTATCTGGTAGGCGGCGGCGTGGGACAGATCAAAAGCTTTATATCGAGTGCCGCCGGTATCCCGACTGGCGCAGCGGGTGGTATTTTGGGAACAATCTCGTCGCTGGCAGGCTCGCTTTGGGGGGGTGCAATGGGAATTGCCGGAACTGCCCTGGGCGGCTTTGCGGGAGCAGTTAGCTGGGCGATAGGAGGTATCGGATCACTATCACTGCCTTTTGCCGCTGTTGCCATTCCTACACTTGGCGGTATAGGTGTCTTAACTGTAGGATCAACAATCGCCGGAATTTTCGGCGCAACCAGCTTCTTTAATGCCGAAGGCCCCGAAATTGGTGCGCTAGGCAGTGGCAATAATGAATATTTCACGGTTGTTAAAACAGCACAGCCGATAATAATTCCACAAAATATTACTGTTGTGACTACAGGCGCAGACATCACTTTCACTATTAAAATTAAGGCGAAATCCGTAAAGCTGAATAATATCACTCTTACTGACACGCTTACCGTCAATGGTAAATACGACAATTTTTCAATTACCTCCGATAAACAAGGGCGCCATCCTTTACCTCCGCGGCCGCCCTGCGCAGAAATCACTACTCTTGACCCCAATCAGGAGTGGATTTGTGACTTCGTTATCCCTGCCAAAAACATCAACGATCCTGACCCGGACCTGGATTGGGACTTCCGCGACTCCCTGGTAACTAATGTAATCGAAGTCACAGCCACACCTGAAGGCCAAACAAGCCCAATACGAGATAGTGATTCAGTTAGTGTTAAAATCGGAAATCCTCCAGTTTGCGAGACTCACCCCTGTGGTTGGCCGACTTCCGGAGTAATTACTCAATTACCCAATGAAGGCCCAACACACATAGCCAAAGAAGCTCTTGATATTTTGGATAATATGGGAACATCGGAATTTTCAACTATTAAAGGTACCGTAACAGCCGTTTCCTATAACGACTGCCTCCTCCCAAACCCCGATGAATGTTCCCCAAATGAACGTGCCGGTAACTTTATCAATATAACAGCCGGCGGCTTCAGAATTCTTTATGGCCATATGGACACAATCAGCGTATTCCAAAGCCAACTTGTCGACTGTGGTCTTCAAGTAGGAACCATGGGTTGGACTGGCGACGTTAGACCAAAACAAGAAAGCTCAAGTCATCTGCACTACGATTTTAAAGAAGGAGGTTCTATGGCTCCACCAAATATTCCCGAAACCGCAACCTCTGGTATGAATGTTGGCGCCCCACCGAGTTGCGTCCCATAAACCATGAGCTTAACCGAGATTTCCGCCATCGCCAAAAAAATATTCGTACCGGCTACAGTAGTCTTAATCATAGGAATGCTTATTTTGTTAGTTGTATATCGGTTTACCTCCTCCAGAAAACCAATACCGCGTCCTGAAGCAAAGATCCAAACTATTACCTTTATTAAGTCACCAATATTTCAAGGCCCGGCGGCACTCAACATCGACGAGAAGCTAAGTAAAACTAAGCTCGAAAGCAAAGACAAACTTGCATATAGTATTAAAATAAACCCACCTTCACAAAATCAGGCACAAATTCTTGCTGCAAATTTTGGATTCACAGCTGAACCTAAAATAATTGAGGATAAAAATCTTGGACAAGTATTTCAATGGGATAACCCAACTGGCACGCTAAAAATTGACAACTCTAAGCTTACTTACATCAATAAACCTTCAAAGAATAATCAAAATAGAACAAATATCAATTCCAAAGAGGACATTATGCCCATAATTGACCAGATGTTGGAAAGATATAACTTGCAAAACCCCAATTTTACTCCGAGTGAAAATGATGTCAGGTTTTACAAGTACACAAATGGTGTCCCTCAAAAAATTGAGGAGTTAGTTGATTCAGATTTAATAAACGTAACAATGTCCTTTAAGCTAAAAGATTTACCGTTAGTCGATCAAAATGCCAGTAGCGATTCCATAATCGTTACAATCGATAGGTCAGGACAGATAACCCTTCTCTCTTACAGGTTTCCTCCTTCAATCGAACCACTCAATAATTACCCGCTTATATCGATAAGCGATGCTATCACAGAAATCAAGTCAGGAAAGTATACTGTTGCAGATCTGAAACCGGAATTTGGATCGAAAGGGGAAGGTGGCGACACAATACAAATTCAGTCGGCTAACTTAGAAAATGTCAGCACTGTCTACTATTTTTCTCAACCGACCCCGTTAAATCTCCAACCAGTCTACCTTTTTACAGGGAGAAGCCAAACAAGCCTTGGTAAAGCCACAATAAGAGTTCTCGTTCCTGCAATCGCTAGGGAATTTTTAGCTGTTCCTTAACCTAAGGTCTCTTACCAGCCTTTTGCCGATAGCACTGTTGATAGCACTTACCAGCCCACCAGAACGCATTTGAAGGTCAACCCGCAAGAGTCGCGGTGCTATTACGGTCAGTACCCCGTTTTTAAAAGTTGTAGGCTTCACTTTTTTAAATACATCTTCGGGTATATTGCTGTACGCCCGCCTGATAGCTTCTTTTGCCGCGGCTCTCACCACGAGAGCCTGCATCGGCAAAGAAACCCGCGGTCTTGTAGAAACATCTTTTAAAAGGGAACCGATCCTAAGCATATTTCAAGTATCAAGTATCAAGTATCAAGTATCAAGTGCGTATAGCGTTAAGCGTATAGCGTTTAGCCTTGTAACCTAACGGGCATAATGATGTGGAAAAAAGAAGTATTTTCTCCCGAACTTACTTTCCCCGGATTTAAACTTTCATTAAGTTCGAAAGTAATATTCTCACCATCAAAGGCGGAAACCGCTTCAATTATATAGCGCCAGTTAAACGCAATTTCACAACCTTTCCCTTCGATGTCCACATCCACGTTAATCTCATTGGAAGCAACCTGCGAAGCGCTTGAAGTAATAGTTAGTGTTTTTCCCTCAAATTTTAGTTTGACAATATTACCCGAATCCCTGGCAAAGATTGCCGCAATCTTCATTTGTCTTAAAAATTCGTCTTTTGCCAGCTTTACTTTTGTCACAAAAACCGAAGGTATAATTTTTTGCCAATTAGGGAACTGGCCTTCGATAAGCCTGGTCGTGTACTCGACATTGCCCACCGTGAAACTCGCCTGGCTAAGATTTCCCGCTACCTGGAATTTGAATCCGGCCTCTTCTTTGTCTTCCGCGATTAATTTGGCAACCTCAGCAAGCGCTTTGACTGGTACGACCATTTTCATACTTGTTGCCTCTTTGGCAAGGCCGGCTTCCGCATAACCCAACCTGTATCCGTCCGTTGCTACCATCGATAATTTCTTTTTACCCGCCTCGCATAGGACGCCGTTTAAAACCGGCCTCCCTTCATCGGAAGCCGCCGTAAAATATATACGGTTTATGGCTTTTGCAAATTCATCCTTGGCTAGCGCAATTTCAACTCCGCCTGTTATTTTTGGGATCTGCGGAAATTCTTCGGCAGAAACCGTCGCAAAGCGGGCATTATAACCGGAACTTGAAATCAAAACCTCTTCACCCAAAACCTCAACTGTAATTTCCGAGGAAGGCAGCTGGGAAACATATTCCAGTAAAATACGTCCGGGTACTGTTATTTTGCCTTCTGTTTTTGTTTTACAGCCGGTACGGCTTTTACTTGCCGCTTCCAGATTGGTTGCGACCACCTCAACCCTATCCTTGTCAGTAGATATTAAAAAATTAGAAAGAACAGGTAGTGTCGGCCTGATAGGCAAGCTTCTTGAAGCGGCTGTCAGTGCTTTGGCAAAATCATCCTGGTTTATGAGAAACTTCATTCTTGCGAGCCTGAGGCAGAAGCTACGTTCATGTAAACTGAACGTAGCAATATTAACTCATTTTGCAAAAAGAAGAAAGTCTATAATTTGTAAAATAACTAACCTTTAAAATAGTCACAGTATTAGTTTTGTTGAAATGTTGAAAAGCCAGCCTAAATTAAGCCTGAGGAATTTGTTGAGATATTGTGGAAAACCTACTGAACCGGTCTGAAAACTATCAGCAGCTTGTGGAAAACTAGGAACTTATGCGGTTTCTTATTCTCAGGATTTCGTCTCCAAAATTTTTATTTACGGCCATTCTCTCAACTTTTTCCACAGCATGGATTACCGTCGAATGATCTCTTCCGCCCAATAAATCCCCGATTTGGACAAGGGAAAGACCGGCCTCTTTTCTTAGAAAATACATGGCCGCCTGCCTCGCTAAATTAATTTTTGCCTTCCTGCTCTTGCCGCAAATGTCGGCTTTTTTTAGGCCAAAGTGCATGCAAACACCCGACAAAACTTTTCCTGTGTCGGGTTTTTGGGATTGCCGGTTAGAAGCCGCTGCCTTTTTTATGTCATCAAAAGAAGCTTTTCCTCCGGTAAGTTTTACTAAAGAAAGTGCACTGATCAAACTGCCCTCAAGTTCCCTTGCTCCACCTTCGCATGACTCTGCAATGTATCTGATTGTCGCCTCGTCGATTTGTGCACCTTTCTCTTGGCACTTCAGCTTTAAAATTCCCATACGCATTTCAAGGTCAGGCAGTCCGACATCTACTGCAAGTCCCCCCACGAACCTACTGACAAGCCTTTCTTTTATTCTTCCCAGATCCTTCGGGTGCCTGTCTGCAACGATTACCACCTGTTTCTGGGAAAGAACCAGCTCATTAAAGGTGTGGAAAAATTCGTCCTGGGTGCTTTCCTTGCCTGCCAAAAATTGAATGTCGTCAATTAATAAAAGATCAAGGCCTCGGTACTTAGTCCGGAAAGCTATTTGTGTTTTATTAACAAGTGATTCCAAATAGTCATTTGTAAATTTTTCGGCTGAAACATACAGTGCTTTTCCATCCAAAGTATTCTGCAAAAATTCATTTCCAACAGCATGCAGAAGGTGTGTTTTGCCGACCCCGGTCGGTCCGTAAATGAAAAGCGGATTATAACCGGAACCTCCGGCAGAAGCAGTCGTCTTGGCCGCTAAAAAGGAAAGGTTATTTGATGCTCCGACAACGAAGTTTTCGAAAGTATAGTTTGGGTTTAATATTTCTGCTCCTTTTTTGACAATCACCCTCTGGGCAATTCCTGTAAATAAAGGTTCACGGTGTGATTTTTCTTCTCCTACGGGAGATACAACAAAAACGACTTCGACAGCTGTCTTCATCCTTTTTTGGGCAGATCCACAAATAACAGGGAGGAACCTTTTTTCCAGATGCTCCTTTAGAAAATTGTTTTTTACTGCCACAATAAGCAGTTTCTTATCAACACCGTCTTTGAACTCAAGTGCTTTTGAACCCGAAAACCAGGTTCGAAAAACCGAAGTCGAGACGTTTAATTTTATATCCGAAAGGATATCTGCCCAGATTTTTTGGCTTTCCACTAAAATTACTCCTTAATTTCCTTATGATTTTCTAAATTGCAGGCAAAAACTTGTGTACTAAGAAGATCTGACTGAAGAAGATCTTAACTGTAGAATTTATCATTGCAGAACTTTTCAACAATTGTCAAGAGTATAAAATAATTGTGGAAAAGTAAGGCTTTATACTCGAAGACCCCTCAAATTTGCTCCTTGATCCGTCTATGGATAATAGCGCAAAGGATCAAGGTAAAAATTGCGGGGTCAAGGACTCAAAATCAATGTGGATAACATAATTAAATTAGCCTCAAAAAATCTAATTCTTGATAAATTTACTCCTTTCCTGTTAACATCCCTTTTACCATTTGCTATTGATCCAATAACCCAATAACCAACTGACCTAAATAATATGCCAAAAAGAACATTTCAGCCCAAAAAGAGAAAAAGGGTAAAAACACACGGTTTCAGAAAAAGAATGCTCTCTTCAACCGGCCAAAAAACTCTTGCAAGAAGAAGAAGCAAAAAGCGCCAGAAGATAAGCGTTTGATGTTACCGGCAAAGTACCGCCTGCAAAAGTTTTCAAATTTAAAAACCGTAAAAAGGATCTATAGCCCTAACTTTGAGGTCATTCAAAAGGCGGGAAATAGACTAAAGCTGGGTGTTGTAATAACCAAAAAAGTTGCCAAAAAAGCAGTCGACAGAAACAGGATTAAAAGAATGATCCATGAAGCGCTAAAAGAACAAATCGTGAATTTAAGTTCGCCAATAGTTATAATCGTAAAGTCTAATTTAGCACAGCAAAAAATGCCGGAAATCAAAAATGAACTAGAAAATCAGTTAAAGAAAATAAAATGAAAAGAATAATCCGGTTCGTATACTTCACATACCATCTCCTTTTCCCCTCACGTTTCGGTGTTTGCCGCTTCACCCCAACCTGTTCCGAATATTTCCTCAGAGCGGTTGAAGAAAAAGGCATGATAAGAGGTAGCTTTCTGGGGATAAAAAGAATCCTTTCCTGTCATCCTTTATCTAAACGGCCTCTATATGATCCAATCTAATTAAAATGACAATTCATATCTCAAAAATTTCTAAAATAACAAGTTCTTCAATGAAGAACCTCCCCAACTTTGAACTTTGCACTTTGAACTTTGACTTTCTATCATGAATCCTTTTGACGTTTTTTTGATTAACCCGCTGATGAACCTGCTTCTGGCTTACTATAAAATCCTGCATGTGCTTCACATCCCCGGGGCGCTCGGCTTTGCGATCATTTTTCTGACTGTGACTATAAGGATGATCCTTTGGCCCCTTACATCCAGCCAGCTTCGAAGTACTCAAAAAATGGCTGCTTTAAAACCGCATCTGGATAGGATAAAAAAAGACCATGGCCACGATAAAGTCCGTCATCAGCAGGAAGTTTCCAAACTCTATAAAGAGCATGGCGTTAACCCTTTAGCAGGCTGTTTGCCCCTTCTTTTACAATTGCCGGTTTTTATTTCCCTCTACCAGGTACTTCTTAAAATTGTTCAGTTCGGACAAGGGGATTTCCTGTCAAGCATCAATTCCAGGATTTACTTCTCCTTTTTGGAATTAACCGAAATTCCAAGGACTAAATTTATCGGTTTTGATCTTTCTACAAAACCCAACCAATGGAAAGAAGTCGGGATCCTGATCCTTCTTATTCCGATACTCACCGGTGTTCTCCAGTTTATTCAGTCAAAAATGATGGGGGCTTCCCAGTCGGTACCAAAGCAGACACCGAAGCAGGAACAGAAAACAAAAGAGGGAAAAGACAAAAAGGACGAATCGATGGAAGACACAATGGCCCAAATGCAGGGGCAAATGGTTTTCTTAATGCCCGCAATGATTGCTTTCTTCTCTTACGGTTTCCCGCTTGGGTTGTCTCTATATTGGAATACTTTTACCGTAATTGGTATTATCCAGCAGTACAAAATAGCAGGGGCAGGTCCTCTGAATAAATATTTGCCCGAATTTTTAAGGAAGGAACCAAAATGAAAGCAAAAAAGCTTGACGAAAATGTTGTTGCCCAAAACATCAAGGATATAATCGAAAACTTGGGTGTATCCGCAACCATAGAAGTTGCCAGAGAAAATTCGACTTTTTTTGTTGACATCGCATCGGATGACTCTTCGCTATTAATCGGTAAACACGGAGTGAATCTCGACAGCCTTCAATTTGCGCTTGCCGTAAGGATTAAAACCACAACCGGCCAGGAAGACTTTGAAATATTTGTTGATGTTAATAACTGGCGCAGGCAAAAGGAATCAAAGTTGAAGGAAATGGCCAAAAATATCGAAGAAAAAGTTGCCGAGACAGGTAATGAACAGGCTCTTTTTAATCTTACTCCTTCGGAAAGAAGAGTAATCCACACCTACCTTGGCGAGAGTACTAAGGTTGCAACAGAATCCCAGGGAGAAGGAGCCGACAGGCATCTAATCATCAAGCCCAAAAGTTAAATAAAATGCCTATTTCGAGCAAGCGAGAATCAGAGGCTAAGTCCTCTCTTGCAGGCTTAGCTTTTCTCTTCGCAGTACTTACCCTTCCTCTTCAGCTCTCAAAATTTTTCTGGCCAAACTATTCATATGTACTCGGCATACCTATTGATTACCGCTCACTCGCAATTTATGCAAATGAGCTCTCAATCCTTTTTTTTATTCTCGTATTTCTTATCCAAAACAGATCGCAGTTAAAAAATATTTTCGGTAAAAATAAAGAGCAGATTGTCCTGCTTTCTGCCTTCAATATCTGGATATTTACAACCAGCTTTCTTTTTTCAAAATTCCAGTGGGCTTCTTTGGTATTCAATCTAAGACTTGCAGTCATAAGTATCTTTTTTATTTTTGCGCTAAATATCCTAAAAAATAGTGAAGTCAGAAAAAAACTAATATCTGTTCTTATTTTCTCGGTTGCCTGGCAGACAGCAATCGTTCTCTACCAGCTTATCTTTCAAAAGTCCCTTGGAGCCTGGTTTTTGGGTGAAAGAAGCTTTGATTCATCAACAACACTAATCGCCCATTTTAACCTATTCGGACGCCAGCTTCTCCGTCCGTACGGCACCTTTCCGCATCCGAACGCCTTGGCGGCTTTTTTCGCAATCAGCCTACTTACGTTAATGAATCAGAAACGATTACTTCTCCCGAAAATTTTAGCGCTTGCAGGCGGCCTTTTAACTTTTTCCAAATCATTTATATTAAGTCTTTTACTCTCACCTGCGCCTTATTTCCTGAAAGCCCGCTATGTCATTTTTTTACCTTTTATTTCGATTCTAATTTGGCTTATTGCCGCCTACACTTTCCATTTTCAGATTGCCTCATTTTCCGAGAGACTTCTTCTTATTCAGGCATCTGTGAACTTAAGTCGTGATAATTTTCTATTCGGTTCTGGAAGCAATAATTTTATTGCGCAACTTGCAAACTTCAACCTTTTTTCCGTGTCCGAAATTCGCCTTCTTCAACCTGTTCACAACGTATTTTTTCTGATTCTAGTCGAAAACGGCATTGGCGGTCTTTTAATTTTCATCCTCTTTTTAATGTCACTTGCCAGAAACCTGAAAAACACAAGCAGTCTTGCTATTTTTGTCACACTGATGATTTTTGCCAGCCTCGACCATTTTTTCTGGACTCTTGCCCAGGGCCGCTTTTTGTTTTTCCTCTCGCTTGCTTATATTGCATCGGCAAAAAAGAAATAAAATCCTGATATAAATAGATGATGCTCAAAAAAGTAATTGTAAATACAGCCTCCCAGTTAATAGCAAAAGGTTTTACCGCCACTTCCAGCTTGATAGTCACGATACTGATCGGACGCGCCCTGGGGGAATCCGGCTTCGGCCAGTTTACCAAGATATTTGTTTTTGCCGGATACTTTTATACCCTTGTAGACTTTGGACTCAATTCGATATACGTCAGGGAAGCCAAAAAAGAAGATGAAATCCGTCTCTTTAAAGTTCTGCTTGGCCTGAGGCTATTTTTATCGGCGCTATTTTTTTTATTGGCAGTTACAATTGCCTTTTTTCTGCCTTATGACCTGCAGACCCAGACAGGCTTCCCCCCTCTTGTTAAACTTGGAATTTATATCGCCTCAATTACTATTTTTTCCCAGGCAATTTTTACTACGGCAAACTCGTATTTCCAGAAAAACCTGAAATATTATTTCTCGACTCTCGCGTCAATCAGTTCGGCGGCTGTGGTCCTTTTAGCATCAGTAATTTTTTATCTGACAAAAAGCGGAGTCCTTTCTTATACTTTTGCCTATGTTATCGGAGGAGCTTTTTTAGCGTCAGTCGCCATCTTCCTTTTGGTTAAAGTTACCAGGCAGAATTTACTTCCTATTTTTTCTAAAAGTGAAAGCCTGAAACTATTGTCGCATGCCTGGCCTGTCGGCGCCTCTCTCGTTTTAAATATTGTCTACTTCAAGGTTGACGTCTTTATTCTTTCTAACTTTCGCTCAACCGAAGAAGTCGGCCTTTACGGTCTTGCCTATCAGTTTTTCGAAGCTAGCCTCACCCTTCCCATTTTCTTTGCCAATTCAATTTATCCTGTCCTGAACGAGTCATATAAAAACAATATTGAATTATTCAAAAAAAACCTCAAGTTTTGGCTTATTTGGCTCACAATAATTTCCCTTCTTTTAACACTCGTCTTATTTTTTGCTTCCTACCTCATCCCTTTCGTTTACGATGGTAAGTTTACTGGCTCGATAAAGGCCTTACAAATACTTTCGCTTGGTATGCCGTTTTTCTTTCTCTCTGCCATTCTTTGGCATGTCTTTATCGTTTATAAACAGCAGAAAAAATTAATTTATATCTACCTTTCGGGAGCTCTTCTCAACCTTTTCGCCAATCTTCTGCTTATTCCCTCCTTTGGCTATCTTGCAGCAGCTTCGGTTACCGCTGTCTCCGAAGCATTTATCTTTTTCCTGATGGTCGTCTTTCTGGTATTTCCCAAAAAATCGCAACTATCCTAAAATAACAGCATGCTGGAAGTTTTCGCAGACGGCGGCTCCCGAGGCAATCCCGGCCATGCTGCCTACGGATTTGTCGTAAAAAAAGATGGAATGATAGTTAAAGAAGAGGGAGGCTATCTTGGAATTGAAACCAATAACTTCGCTGAGTATACTGCTCTTGTTAAGGCTCTAACTTACCTTGAATCCGGGGCTAAAGGTGAAGAGATTCATGTTTTTCTGGATTCCCAGTTAGTCGTTTCCCAGCTTTCCGGTATTTACAAGGTAAAAAGTCCGAAAATTAGGGAGCTCGTTATAAAAGTCAGGGAACTCGAACCTGCTTTTAAAGTAGTAAAATATCAGCATATTTTAAGGGATAAAAACAAGGAAGCGGACAGACTTGTTAATATTGCCCTTGACAGGAAATTGTATGGAACTTAAAAAAGTAATCGATCTTTTTAAAAAGAATTTTATTTATCTGCTCGTCTTTGCTATTCTCGGTGCAATTGTCGGTGCTTACCTTGGCAAAAATTACAAAGATGTGCCCCATGCACAGCTTGATGTATTTATCGCCCCTAAAAATGTTCCAAAAGTCCAAGCAAATGACAATTATTACCTTCAGGAAGAAGCCCGCAACTTTACTGATTCGGCAATTGTCATCTTAGAAAGCCCTGATTTTGCCAAAGGTTTAACCGGCCCGGGCCAAACGATCGGCGCCTCAAAGCTGGCCCCTCAAATCGTCAGGCTCACTGCCAGCGCAACTTCGAATGAAGAAGCATCCACTCTTCTCAATAACACAATCGGTAAATTTAATACTAAAATTGCCGAACTTACCAGGGAAGATCAGACTCTTTTGCTAAGTCCAATTACATCGGAACCGCGGAATTTCACCCCAGCCGTAAACACAAAAGTCATAATTACAGCAGGTGCCCTCTTCGGTCTTCTTTTTGCCGCATTTGTAATTTCGCTGCGGCAGTATTTGGATAGCAAGTAGTTAAATGGACTTCCCTGCCCAAAATAGCAAAAAAAAACAGGTCCTAATAACCAATGTAGGGTCTTACTTGGGTTCACAGCTGGCAGCATCCCAGGTCCTATCCGATTTCCAGGTTTTCGGCGTTGGGACATCCCATTTAATAGAACCTCTCTTAGCAAAAGAATCTTTTACTCTTCTTGAGCTTAATCTCTCCCAGCCGCTCCCTTCATATCTTCCAAAGTTTGACTATATTTTCGATCTCAATTTTTTAAAAAAAGAAGATAGCCAAAGAGAACAGAATTTCTTACCAAAAATTCCTCCCGCCCTTAACAATCTCCTAACCATTGCAGACGAAAGCAGAATTTTTGTGATTGCCCTCATCGAAACCGACCTTGTTCTCTATGAATACCTCACAAAAGGTATAAGAAGCGATAATATCAAGCTTTTTTTAATCGGGGATCTTTACGGTGAAGGTATGCCTCTTAAAAAGAGTGAAAATGAACTGGCGAGTCTTATCCACCAGGCGGTCAGCTCCCAAAGGGTTATTATCCAGAATGAAGGCCTCGATTTAATCTATCCGGCTTACATTTCGGATGCCATTTTTGCAGTCAACAAACTGGCATTTATCCAAAAGGCCAGGGAGGTGGAAATCATCGTGTCCGAAGAAGCAAAAACAGCTTTGACGGTTGCCTACGAACTTCAATCAGCCAGCCGCGTCATTCTCCAAAAAGATCTCGGCCTTTATTTCGCCGATGCCAAGAAAAGGGAGACAGAGGCCGCCCTCCAAATTCACCTGGATTATTCACCGAAAATTAAACTGGACGAAGGTTTAAAGAGGACTCTTGAATATTTCAGGGATTCGCAGGATAAAAAAGAACCACCCGAAAGAATCAGGCATAGTCCGCAAATCTCTGAGAAAATCAGCGAAATTGAAGGAAGAAAAAGCGCCTCGATTAAAGATAAATTTATGGAGCGCACAAAGAGTTTTCAGGGTATGTCTTCCCGCCTGCCGTCAAACATTCCTCTTTCCGGAAAAGGCCTCCGGCCAAAAACTGTTATTTTTGGAATAATCTTGGTCTTCTTATTAATTATCGCCAAAACTGGCCTTGATCTTTATTTAGGGATAAAAAATCTTTCCGAATCGAAAAAACAACTTGAATCCGGAAATCTTGAAACGGCAAAAAAGAAAGCCGCGTCATCCGCCGGGTCAACAAAAGCCGCCAAAAACAAGATCGATATTTTTACCTATCCCATTAGGCTTATTGCAGGCAGCAGCATGGATTCGGTCGACTCCGGCTTACTTGGAATTACCAGGGCATCGGAAGCACTCGGCTACTTCATCGAAGGCGGCCAAAACCTCAAGACGAATCTTGCCCAAGCCGTCACAAAAGATGTTAAAAACGAATCGGTCGACGAGGATTCGACTAGGGCTTATTTCCGTTCTGCCTACTTCACAGCCAACCTTTCAAAAGAACTTTTAAATCAGGCACAAATTCCGTTTGTTAGCGACTATGTTCAAAGGGCAAAAGAAGGTGCATCAACTCTTGCGAACATTTCCCAGTCGGCAGGCGAACTTTCAACTTTCTTTAACCAGATTGTCGGCGAAGGCCAACCAAGAACCTATCTCATTCTTCTTTTAAATAACAACGAACTTCGACCCGGCGGGGGGTTCATCGGCAATTTTGCCCTCGTTGAATTCGATAAAGCCAAACTTAAAACAATTACAGTTGAGGATATCTATCAAATCGATGGTCAGCTGAAAGAAACAATCGAACCGCCCCGCCAGCTTAAGGAAAAACTTGGCGTAGAGAGGTTTTATCTTAGGGATTCTAACTGGACCGGTGATTTTCCCACAAATACCCAGACGGCCCGCGACTTTTTCAAAAAAGAAACAGGTAAAGATGTAAATGGAGTGATCACCGTCGACCTTTCTTTTGTTGAAAACCTTCTTTCTGCTCTCGGCCCAGTAACTTTAGAAGATTACAAAGAAGAAATAACTGCACAAAATCTTTTTGAAAAAGCGCAGTACTACAGCGAAATCGGTTTTACGCCGGGTTCAACCCAAAAGAAGGATTTTATGTCGGCCCTGACCAAAAAAGTAGTCGACACTACAATTGCCAGCCTTGCCCAAAATAACTCAAATAATAAATCCAAATCTCCTCTTTTTGCCTTTATCTTGTCTGCAAAACAGGCACTTGAACAGAAACACATCATGCTCACTGTTGACGGCACCACCCTATCTGCATTTATAGAGGATAAAGGCTGGAATCCGCGTTTGCCTTCAGCATCAAATAATCCCGCAGATGATACTGAAGAAGCCCGCGATTTTATATCTATAGTCGAAGCAAATGTCGGAGCCAACAAGGTCAACCATTATATTGAAAGGAAAGTTGATTACGAAATGACCGTTGGCCGCGACGCCGACCTAGTTGGCAAATTATCTATCACATATAAAAATAACAGCCAGGCAGAAACCTGGCCGGCCGGTAAATATGTAAATTACTTACGTGTTTATGTCCCCTTTACTGCAGACCTTTTTGCCTACGACGACGGCCAATCTAAAGACCCAAAATCCGTTGAAGTAGCCAGTATTGCCGGTCTTACCCAATTTGCAACTACCATTGAAGTTCCTGTCAAATCGACGCGCACTGTTACTTTTACCTACCGTATCCCCAAAAATATCAAATTAGATACAGCCCCCGCTTACCGTTTATATGTCCAAAAACAGGCAGGGACAGAAAAAGACCCTTTTACGTTTACTTTTAACCTCCCGGCTTATTTGGAAGCAAAATCCGTCTCTTCTCCTTTCTGTCATCCTGAACTTGGTTCAGGATCTGATGAATGCAGTAAAGTCGCCGGCAAACAAAACTTCACAATTGAATCCGATTTACAAACCGATAGGAGTTTTAAAGTAGAAGTTGGGAAGAAATAATATCTAGAGAAGCCCCTTGGAAAGGACTTTCCCGGAAGCCATTGCTACAGCCGGTACACCTACTGCGGCAACGGCAGGTGCTGCAAGCATCAACAGAAGGGCGATGAACCAGCTAGGGTGATCTTTTGCAAACTTAAGCACTTTATCCCAGTCACTTGGAAAATTTTCTTTCAAGGCTTTTTGGCTTGCTTCATGCTGGCTCCATCTGTCAATAATTGTATTGTAAACATCCGGAAATTGTACCGAAATTTCTGCTAATTTTGACATGTCGTAACCATTCCTACCATTTTTTATCAGATCTGCAGAGACTTGTTTTGCAAACAAAGCGCGATCTTCAATTCCAACCGACACTCCTCTTTCAATCGCATCTCGTATTCTTTCAAACTTTTGCTGTTGAGGCAGTTCTACCACATTTGTTACCTCTTTAAGATATTTTGTCTGTTCTTCTTCATCCAATGCCAAAAACTCGTCTTTCGACATTTTCCTAATCGTATCCAACCCGAATTTTCCCTTGAGGCCGGATTCTTTTCTCTTCCTTTCTTGTGCAGCTTCCAAGGCATCTTCATCCTTAGCCTTTCCTTCTCTAGCCTTCAATTCTTCTCTCCTAAGGTCCAAAAGGGTTTTTCTCGCAGTTTCTTTTTCATCATCGGTGGTTGCCGAAGCCAAAGTTCTCTCGGCTTTATCTATCTTTTTGACTAAATCCGCGAGGTGCTTATCAAAATCCTTTATTGAAGTGTTTAATTCTGGAATAGAAGCAGCTTTCCGTCTCGCTTCCTCAACAGCTTCATCAGCATGCTTTGATTCTTCCTCACCCCGTTTTTGTTTTGCTTCACTATCTTTTTCATCAAAAAGCCTTTGGGATTCTGCCGCTCTGGCTTTTGCGTCATTGAGTTCAAGTTCGTAAGCCCTAATTAGATCAGCGTTGGGATTTGTCTTTTGCCTTTCCGCATCCAGGCTTGCTTGTAAAATTTCAGCGCTGGATTTATATTTACCGGCGGCATCTTTCAATTGGTCCGCAGTAAAACCTGTCATGTTTGCAGCCGCGTCAACCGAAGACCTGACCCGACCTCTCAATTCGTCAAAATTTTGCTGCTCGCTGGTTGTTCTTTGTTTTTCTGAGATAGTCCTCCTGATTTCCGCTAGTTGAGCTCTGGCGCTTGCCATTTCTCCGAAAATATAATCCCTGTCCTCAGCGGAAAGTCCTCTCGCACCAGTTAGAATTGCCTGATAACCCGCTAATCCTTCATCTAATTCAGTTAGTTCATCTTGTAACTGCTCTTTAGACATCCCCCCAAGTTCTTCCCTCCTTGCTTTTGCTGCTTCCCGACTAGCCTTTACTTGTTCGGTTATTGTTCTAACATTTTCACTTGGCCCAAGCTCTGGTTCCAAAGAAGCGGGGCCCGCATGCGGAGCTACACCATTTCCTTCATTTCCATCTGCATTACTGGCTTGTTGACCGCCTCCTTGATTAAATGTAACGGGAATTTTGTTAGCCGCATAATCGCTCGTTTCAGCATCGATATGACCTGAAGGTCCGGGATTGAAGCCGTTTCGATCAAGCATTGAATTTGCAACAGCAACTTGCGTTCTCCTTAAAATTGAAGGACCTGGCCTACTCTCAGCAAGTTCTTGAAGTGCCTCGCCAGGGCCTCCTCGTTGCTCTGTATCCTTAAGTCCCGCCGCTTCTGTCCTTGCCGCCTCCTGCTCGGGGTCAACCGGAGGTTTTGAAGCACCCGAAACAGCAGTTTCCGGTGAAACAGAAGTATCAATATCCGGACCACCTTGGTCAGCCATTCTGTGCCTCCGTTGCTAGTTGTTCAAGTTTTTTCGTAAATTTATCTTTGTTATCGACAATAAAATCTTGGAATTCGTCTCCGTTCATTGAAAGATTTAAAACATCTTCGCTGAACATATCATTTGCCTGTGCCGCATCAATATTTAAACCCGCAAGTCTCTCTGCAAGGGAGACATTCCCCTCCCCATATGAATTTTGATAATTTTGTGGCAAGTCCTTAGCAGGGATTGTTTCATCCCAAGCAAACTTCGATTTATTTTCGTTTAAGAATTTTAGGAAACTGGAAGCATAAACTTTTGCATCACGTAGGCCATTTGAAAATTTCTGTTCAAGCTCGTCTCTGGTATATCCAAGCGCAATGAGCCTCTCCCCTATAGTTTTAGGCTCTTCTGTTAAGCTCTCGAATATATTAGTTAGCGTTACCTGATTCATGGGCAGTTGCCACAATTGCTCCTTGTGCAATTGAGTGGGCTTTTTCCATTTGGCCGGTGTGTATAGCCGCTATGGCCTGCCTATAGGCCGAAACTTCTTTTGCTTTAACCACATCAGATTTTACCCTGTCATAAAGTTCGGCAAATATCGGGTATTTTTCGGAAAGGCTCTTGTAAAATTCCGCCAGTGTTTCTTCGTGGGTATCTAATTTCTCTAAAGTTTCCAAGGTTTCCCGCGCGGCCTCACGGGCTTTGTCAACGGTAAGCTCCCCGCTGTTTAGGCCGTCGATCAAAAGCTCCAATACTTCTTTCTCGACGCGCCTTTTTGCAGAAAGCACGCCAACACTTGCAGACTGAACCATCTTCTTCAATCTTAAGACCAAATTAACCTCAATTACAAGCCCGGTACATCAACTTTCAAAAATTTCATTTATGACGAAGTCATTGAAGGTTGTATAAGCGGGCAAGTTACAGCTTAACAACTTATAGTTCTTGACCAAAATGCCA
>Ga0210057_1005038_pt1 | contig 17184 bp, 16 predicted proteins | sample CryGeyCG2114_010_2_FD_183968 | JGI IMG/M metagenome (GOLD analysis project Ga0210057, IMG submission 183968) | Groundwater microbial communities from aquifer - Crystal Geyser CG10_big_fil_rev_8/21/14_0.10 (SPAdes) (version 2) | ecosystem: Environmental > Aquatic > Deep subsurface > Groundwater ...
CAAAAACGACAAAGTTTTTTTTGATAGAGTAGTCATAATTGTAAATCGTTTTACAAAATTAATTAAATTTAATCTAACTTTACAATTAAATTAACTATTTTACCAACTATTTTTGACTATTAAACCAATAAATAAAAAGCCCTGATTAGAAATGATCAGGACTTTTGTTTTTTGGCGATTTTGTTGCTAATCACCAAAAACTAAATCTTCGCGATATTGGCGCGCGAGGCCGGTCTGGTTTTCTCGGCCTTTTCCCCTGTCTGACTCCGGTCGGTTTTTTTAATATATTTGCCTCAAATTCAGTCAAGCTGACTGGTTTTTCAGGATATTCTTTTTTAAAAGCTTCTATCGCCTTTATCTTAGCTTGCGCCCAGGCATAGTTGCGACCATTACTGTTTACTTCCACTTTAAAATTCTGGCCGGTTTTTTTGTGAATTATATTTACCAGCCATCTTTTTTTAATAGATTTTCCCGCCATTTATTCCTCCTTTTCGTCTGGTTGATTTTTAATGTGAAATATTTTTAGATGTCTATTATATTTATCAGATATTTACAATAAAGTCAAGTTGACTAGCCTTTTATTATTTTCAAAACTTCGTCCCTTTTTTCTTGCATTAATTTTTTTGTCCTGGCTTCCAGATTAAATCGCAACAGGGGCTCGGTGTTGGAAGTGCGGATATTAAACCAATAGTCCGGGTATTCAACCGAAATCCTATCTAAATAATTTTGCTGGCCGTCTTTGTATTTTTGCTTTATTTTTTTAATAATGGCCTCCGGGTTTTTCACGCGGGTGTTTATCTCGCCAGAATGGAAATATTTTTGGTAGGGTTTTATGTAATCGGCGAAACTTAAGCCGGATATGGACAAATCCTCAAGGATTTTTAGAGTGATAATCATCGGGGCCTCAAAAAAACCGAATTTCATTTTGACAAAATAATGTCCGCTTGATTCCCCGGCAAAATAAGCGCCTTCTCTGATGGCTTGGTCTTTGATCAAGGAATGGCCGACCGGAGTTATAATCGGGATACCGCCATTTTCCAAGATAGTGTCCTCGGTAATTTTTCCGGGCCGGATATCATAAGCGATTTTGGCCCCGGGTTTTTCCTTTAAGAATATTTTAGAAAGAATCGCCCTGATAATGCCCGGCTCAATTAGCTTTCCCTTATTGTCTACGAAAAATATCCTGTCGCCGTCGCCGTCAGTGGCTATGCCCAGATCAGCTTTTTGGCTGACAACTTTTTTTCTAAGCTCTTTGGTATTTTCCGGCTTGAAAGGGTCGGCTTCATGGCTCGGAAAAGCGCCGTCTAATTTCCAGTTCATTTTTATAATTTTACATTTTAGATGCTTAAACAATTCTTCAAAATAGGTGGCGCCCATTGAGTTGGCGGTGTCAATTATGATTTTAAAAGGTTTAATTTTTTTAGCATCAGCAAAGGTTAGGTCGTGCTTGGCCTGGTCTTTGATAGCGGTTTTATTTTTTATAACTTTTCCTTTGTTTTTTGCCGGAAGAAGTTTGCCCTTGATCACCAGGTCGCGCAAATCGTAAATCCCGGTGTTTTTGCCGATCGGCCGGGCTTGGCCGCGCACCAGCTTGAAGCCGTTATACTGCCTAGGATTATGGGAAGCGGTGACATTAATGCCGCCGTCGCAAGCGTATTTAGCCACGCTAAAATAAAAAGTCGGGGTGGAAGCCAAACCGATGTCAATCACATCAACGCCGCCGTCAGCCAAACCCTTGATTAACTTTTTCTTTAAAGCCGGCGAAGACAGCCGCATGTCCTCTCCGACCACAATCCGCAGTTTTTTCTTTTTCTTAACTTCTTTTTTTCTAAAAAGCGAATAAGCCAGCCCCAATTTGTAGGCGGTTTCATCGTCAAAATCTTGGCCGTAAATTCCCCTGATATCATAGGCCTTAAATATTTCTGGATTTATTTTCATGGGTTTAATTAATTTATTTATTCTTTAATCTTTTCTGTTCTGATAAACTTTTAAAATTATTTTTATTCACTACTTTTTTGCCGGTTTTTTGCTCCAGCTCCAATCTGGCGTTTCGGGCGACTCTTCCGCCTTTTTCGGCCGGGATTTTATTTTCTTCCAATCCTTTCGCTTCCATTGTTTCGGCGATTTGGCGGGTGGAAAGTTCGGCCAGGGCTGAAAAAATCAGCTCGGCGTCTGACATATGATCGCGCAAATTTTGCGTTTTTAACTTTTTTAAATTCTTATGCTCTCTCACCGACAAATCGCTCCATTCTTGATGAATAATATTCGTTAAAATCGCGTATTCGTCTTTTTCTTTAACTTCATTGTCTTTCCAATAATCCGTTAATTTGTTTCTGATTTCCTGCCCCATCATTCTCTGTTGAATCCATTTTTGGCTTCGGCCCATTTTTTGCCAATAATCCCGGCTGCGATTAAGCGCTTTTTCCGGATCGCTTATTTCTTCAATTCTTTCATAACCGACCCGCGCCAGCCAAAGTTTAAACGGCTCGGCTTTGGGTGAAGGGATGGATTGTATTATTCTAAACATCGTTTCGGTATCCGCCGCGTCAGTAAGATAAAATTTGCCGTCTTTAGCCATTAATTTAAGTTTGTGACATTTTGTCACGACCTCGCTCCCTTCTTCTTTTAGCCGCTGTTTTAACTTTCTCCAGTAAGCGCCCGCGTCAACGCTATTTGTTAAAACTCTAACTACATCAGCAATGGAAAAATACCATTTTTCTTTTTTCTCGTCCCAAAGCCGGCGGATCTTTTTTCCCTCAAAAATTGTAATTTGTTTATTGTTTATTTTTTTATTTGGCATAAATTTTTTAGTTAATTTATCGTTTTCCCGGCATCAGGAAAACGTTTGTGGATATGTTAATAATTAATTTCTAATGAAACCAAAAATAACAATCCTATGATGAGGGGCAGTATAATTGGTCTATATATTTTTGGAATAGTTTTTATCATATCCAATGTAATTATTAGTACTAATTTTGTCACCAAATTTAATTTCTTTAAAATGGTATTTTGAAGATTATATTAGAAGAGTTATCGTCTTTATTATTTTTCAAAAAATCTTTTTGCATCTTTTTTATTATTCTCTTGCCTAATTGCTGATGCCCCTTCAAATCTTTCTTTGATTTTGCATTTAACTCTTTGTCCAATTTTATGGCTTTTCCACTTACTTTTAATGCTAATTCGTTTATCCCAATCAATTTTATACCATCCAGGGAGCGGACTCTGGAGAGCGCAACATAACCCATGCCCCGCTCAAAAGCTTTACTTAAATCTATCTCAGCGCAATCCAAACTCATACCCTGGCTTTTATGAACTGTTATCGCCCATGCCAATCTCAAGGGAACTTGACTAATAGAGGCTATGATTCTATTACCTTCCTCAATTGCCCAGCTTTCAGGATAAGCAATAATCTTATATCCCAAGACTGTTTTAACTATAGGATAATTACTGTCGTCATCAAAGCCTATAACCTTTCCCAGAGTGCCGTTTACATAATATCTATTAAAATTATTTTTGACAAACATAACGATTGCATCAACTTTCAATCTTAAAATTTCAGGGGACAAACAATAACTATCTTTTAAACTTTGGACCAAGTGAGGAACGCCCTCTGAGCACATCTCGTAAATTTTTTCATTTCCACTCAATTTATTTAATTCAAAATTATTCTCAGCATTAACATTATTATTATGAGTATATAGTTTTGTTGGTTTAATTTTTGTGCTAATTGACTTATTAAGCCTTTCTTTTAATATACTGCAAGTATTTGTAGTCACTGCATTTCCTCTAATATCATTTAAGACTCGTAAAAATTTTTTATCTTCTTGCCTGTATTGTTCCTCCAGATAGCAACTTTTTATATCCATATCGTTCCATATGTTTGATTCAGTAACAAAACGATTATCTTCTCCATCTTTAGCTACTGGTGGCAGTTGAAAAAAATCTCCGCATAATATAACTTGCATACCACCGAAAGGTCTCAAATCCCGCCTGAATGCTTTACAAATATTATCGACTAAATCTAGTCGCCCTGCATTAAGCATTGATATTTCATCTATAATTAATACTTTTGCATATAATATTCTAGCAGATAGATGCTCTTTTTCTTTTAAACTTTTTATTTCAGCATCAGTCATCGCTTCCTTTATGCCCATGCCACACCATGAATGAATTGTGCGACCATTTAAATGAGTTGCTGCGATACCCGTTGAAGCGGTAATGGCCACATCAATATTATTTTTTTTCAAATATCCAATATACTTATTTAATAAAAAAGTCTTGCCGCTACCCGCAGGACCAGTAAGAAAAACATTATGACCTAATTTTAATATTTCAAAAGCTTCTCCTTGTGTCATTTATTTACCTTATTTATTTTAGCTTCCTCAACAATTTTTCCTCTCCTCCTCATTCAACCCGTACAACTCAAAAACCCTCTCATCAATCTCCCTATCAGCTTTCTCAATTTCCTTTTTCACTTCTTCATACTCCTTGTCATCCATAATCGGATCTAACTTTTGCAATTCCTTATTTAGTCTCAACATCTTGTCGGCCAACTTTGCTAACTTATCATGTTTGGCTTTTTCTTTTTTGTCGGAAAAATTTATTTTATAAATTGGTATTTGTGAAGTGTAAATTTTTTTAAATTGCAGATATCCGCCTCGAACATGGGCCTCTTCAAATTTATTTCTAAAATAATAAGACAATAATTTTGAATCCAACAACGCAAGAGTATATTTTAAACTATATTTTTTATACTCTATTTGGACAGAATATACTTTGTTTAAAGTATAGTATTTTTCGTCATCATAACAACATTCAATATCGTTCGCTATTTCTCTCAATAAAATTTTAGGGTTATTAAAATATTTTTCTTCAACTAAACTTGCGTATTCCTTCTTCTTTTTATTAATCAAATTAACATCATACCTAATATATTTACCGCTCCACTTAAACCAATAACGATGGCAATCCCGACCAGCCAGTAGTTTTTTGCAAGTGTTGTCCTCTTTTTTGGCAACCACTAATTTTTCTCTTATATTGCCGGTATGAATAGTTTCCTTTATTGTCGCAATGTCGCCTAATTTAACGGATTTCTTTTCAATATTTTTAAAAAACCCTGGTACTTTTTTTATAGTAAAGTTTTTATGCTGGCTTGATTTAATTTCATCTTGGCTGATTATTATTTCGTTCTCACCAAGATTGACTTCATTCTCAATCCGGTAAGCTCTAATTTTATGCTTTTCGTTTTTACTTGTTTTCTGCAAGATTATAATATAAGGATAAGTTGAGGCCTCTTTGAATACCTGTAGATTAGACACATCTAAAATAGAAACGATTTTGCAATTATCTAAAATAAACTCTCTTAATTTTTTGCCGTAGTCGGCGATAGCATATTTGTTTGAGGTAATATAGCCAAGATAACCACCGTCTTTTAATAAATTTATAGACTTTTCAAAAAATAACTGATAAATATCATATTGGCCCTGCGCTGAATAATATTGTTTATTAAAATATTCCTTGTCTTTTGTGTCTAATTCTCTATTTCTTATATACGGCGGATTGCCTATTATGACATCAAATTTTTTATCCCACTCAAACGGCTTTTTATCTTTCCAGTTCTTGCCAAAATATTTTTTCAGCTCTTTTTCCGAACCGGAAATCAAGGAGTTGCCCTCTTGAATATTGTTAGCTAATTTCGGCAGTTTGATTTTATCCCCGACCATTTTCAAAAGCAGGTTTAGTTTAGCCAATTCAACCGCTTCTTCGTCCAAATCCGCCCCAAAAATGTTATTAAGAAGAATTCTCATTTTTTCCGGCGCTGAAAGCAAATCGCCGTTTCTCTTTTTGAAAGCTTTTTCTATGTCTCTAAATTTTCCATTCTTTTCTTTGATTTGCCTGCCCTTTTGTTTTTCCCAATAATCAAGCAAAGCTTGATAAGCGACAATTAAAAACGAGCCGGAGCCGCAGGCCGGATCTAAGATTTTTAGATTTTTTATTTGGGCCGGAGTTTGATTTTTTAAAATCTCGCCCAAAGTATTTTTAACAATATAATTTACAATGTAGCGAGGGGTATAATAAATTCCTTGCGATTTTCTTTTGCTGGTCTTTTTCTCTTTTACGTCTTCCTGCTGGATATGGCCCAAATACTGCTCGTAGATACTGCCAAAAATGTCCGCCGGAATATTGGCAAAATTATATCTGATGCCCTTGTCTTTGGTTTTGTACATCTCGTTTATAATATCAACAAAGGTAACATCCATGGCGTCAAGCTTGTCTCCCAGAAAATCATAGGGCTGGCCAGACCCCTCGTCTTCAAATAAACCGCTGTCATAAGTTCTGGCCATTTTATGAAATACCTTGTTGATTGAAAATAACAGCTGGTTGGCCTTACTTCCCTTTTGGCGCCAATCTCTGACTAAAGACTGCAGGATAACATCTTCAATGTTTCGGTCTTCCAAAGTTCTGATAAAAATAAGCCGGTCTAAAATTTTCTGCACGTATTTGGAAATTTTTCTTGAGTCTATTTTGGGATTATAGGCCTCCAAATCTTTGCGCAACAACTCCCGCCATCTTATCAGGTCAATGGCCAACTGTTCATCAATTATTTTTTTGGGCCGTTTGCCGACTTCTTCGGCTTCTTTGTCTAAAACACCCCCTTGGAATGCCTGGCGCGACAGCCACCATAATTTTTCGCTGGTCAGATATTCTTTATAGGATATTTCAACGTAGCGGCAACTCTGAACATCCGGCTCGTCCCATTCGGTGTTAAAAACTTTCAGGCCTTCAAAATCGGTTAAAATCACCCAGGGAACTGATTTGTGCCAGGAATAGTTTATGGCTTGCTCGGCCCATCTTTCCTCGTCTAAATTAACCGGTATAGCTTTGGCTTCCAAATAAAATTTAGTGTGACCGTCAATTTTGAAAGCATAATCAACCCGCTTGCCAGAAACATCGGTTTCCGGCCAAACATCTTCTTCAAAATTCCAACCAAGCGCCTCAAACAAAGGTTGGATAAAATGCTGTTTGGTCTGCTGTTCGTTATATCTTCTCTTTTCCGACTCCGTCAGCCTTTCGTAGCGTTCCACTATTTTTTTTATTTTTTCTTTGTCTTGTTCTTTATTCATAAATACCTGATTTTAGCTAAATTTTAGTTATAATTTTTTCGCTTAACAAAAAAATATCCTTTTGCTATTATAATAACAGAATCCATATGAAAAAGCACCTCTTAAGGTTTTGTCCTTAAGCGGTGCTTTTTCGTTTTTTGTATTCAAGTTTTTCCCGTAAATAAACTCTGAATTTTTTGTAATCCAGCTTCCAGCCCAAATCTCTTTGCACGCCCAAATTCAAATTCTGGCTGTCAATAAAGGCATAATTGTTTTTTTGTTTTTTAGTCATGAAAATTTCTCTAACTTAACTTTAATTTACCATTTTAACCTGTTAAAGGCAAGGTTTATTTAAAATTAAACGGCGACTGGATTTATTCCGGCCGCCGCTTTATTTTACCTTACCTTGACTTTTCGGAGTTTTTTAATTAAGATGATTTGAATGATTAAAATAAGCTGTTCGTTTTATTAAAACTGCAAAGGGGGAAAAATGAAAAAAGAAATTCGGATTGTTAAAGTAAAGGTGGAAGGGATAGAGGTTTGCCAATGCGGAGAATGTTCGGCTAGAGTATTTCTGGTTGAAGAAGACGGCCAGAGGTGGCTCAGGCCATATATAGGCCCTTTTGAAGCCCGGGCAATTCTTATGAAGTTGTCCGGCCAAACTCCGCCCAGGCCATTAACCCATGACTTGGCTGCAGATATAATCAGGCAGGCCGGGCTGAACATAACCAAGGCGGTTATAACAGAATTGCGAGACAACACTTATTACGCCAATCTGGTGGACGAGGCCGGCGGAGTTGAGAAAAGGATAGATTGCCGGCCCAGCGATGCCATCGCCATGGCTCTTCGTCTGGGCATTCCGATTTACGCCAATGAAGAACTGTTGGAGGAACTAGAAGGCAAAACTGCGCGAATGGAAGCAGATATTGCCGGCAGGCCGTTTGTCTTTGACATAAACATAGACCCTAAATCAATTTAAGAATTTTTTTATGTAAAAAAGCGGCGACTAGGATTAATCCAGCCGCCGTGTTTTATTTTACCTTACCTTGACTTTTCGGAGTTTTTAAAATAAGATAACTTAATAAAAACAAAAGAAAATTATTGATAAATAACGTTCTTTTTACCATAAAAACGCAAAATAACAAAGAGGAGGTACGTCAAAATGCCAGAAAAACTTTTTACCATGAAACAAACATGGCTTGAATGCATTGAGTGCGGCCGCAAGTCGGATCTTTTGGATGAAAGAAATTTTAAATGTCCAAACTGCGGTAATCTGTTTGATGTAAATCACGATTTTAATTTTCTCGGGATGGACGCAAATGAATTATTAGATTTGTTTGATAAGAGGGCTAAGGCAAACCCTTTTTATTCCGAGGATCCGTGTGTTCGTTCGGGAGTATGGCGCTTTAAAGAGTGGATAATGCCTTTTTTACCCAAGGAACATATTGTAACGTTAGAAGAAGGGAATGTTAGAATTATAAAAGCCTCTCCCCGGCTTCATAAATGGATTGGCGGCGATATTGGTATCTGGATTATTCAGGAAGGCATGAGTCCGACGGGGTCATTCAAGGATTTTGGCGGAACAGTGATGATGACAATCGCCAAGGCTGGAAACATAAAATTGGTGATAGTCGCCTCAACCGGTGATACCTCGGCTATGGCCGCTTTATACGCATCGGTAGCAGGTATTAATTGCGCCGTTGTTTTACCCCGGGATTATGTCACTCCTGTTCAAATGATCCAGCCGCTTGTCCACGGAGCGACAGTTATTACTTTGCCCGGGAAATTTGACGCTTGCATGACGGCCGTGAGAGAACTGGTGCATGCGGGCAGAGGCTTTCCCGCCAACAGCATAAATCCAACCCGCATTGAGGGACATCAAGCCAGTGTTTTTCTGACCGCGCAATTTCTTAAGTGGAGTTTACCTGACTATTTTGTGGTGCCTGTCGGTAACGGCAGTAATTCTTCTTCGGTGGGCAAAGCCATAAGATTAATGAACAGCTTCGGGTTTAAAAAAGTGCCTCGCATTCTTGGGTGCCAGTCAGAAGCCGCTAAACCATTGGCGCGATCCTGGTTAGCCGTCAAAGAGCAGAAGGGAAAAGTAACTATGGCTGATTGGCAAGCAGAGTATAGAGACATGGAAACAGGAGAAACTACCGCAACAGCCGCTTTAATCGGCAAGCCGGTTTCACGCCAAAAAGTTATGCGCGAAATTATATATACCGACGGCTTAATGGAGGTTGCCCAAGAAGAAGATCTAAATCAAGCCATATTTGAATGCGGAGAAGCTGGCCCCTTTGTTTGTCCTCAAACAGGTACAGCTCTGGCTGGTTTGAGAAATGCCGTAAGGAAAGGAGAAATTGCAAAGGGTTCCCTAATTTTTGTTATCTCAACTGCTACGGGGATGAAATTTGCCGAAGCCGCCGCGAAACATAGCGGGCAAGGAAAGATAGTCCACGCTTCAGATTGCGAAACCGAAACCGTGGCTAAAATTCTGGGAATTTAAAATTAGAAATTAGCTCGCAAACTAAACGGCGACTGGGATTAATCCAGCCGCCGTGTTTTATTTTATTTATTTTTTTATGCCTCTTTCCTAAACATCAACCAGATTCCGCCCAACCCCCACCAAGTTGCCACTAAAGCCAGGAGCCAGCCGACCAAGGGAATAGTAAAAATTATTTTAACAATAACCACGCCCAGAATCATAGCCCAGATGAGCGAATCTTTTTTCTTTTCCCAGAATTTTTCCAGCATAGCCCGGCCAACCATTATGCCGACTAAAATTTTGGATAGACACATGGCTATCATCCAGGCGCCCAGAAGAAGCAGGGCTAGAGGAAAGCCGATGAGCGTAATCATTAAGACGACAGCGATTATAGGGGTCAGAAACATTACCACCGCTCCCCAGCCGATTGTTGGCCAGGTTTTAGCTATCATTTTGTCGGTTAAATTTATAACCGGCTTCCTCCACAAGCTGATCAAAACCAGGCCGATAACTAGAGCGGCAAAGATAGAATAGGTCTTACCCCAAATTCCCATTTGCCATGATTTATCTTTTTTTGGTTTTGGCTTATTGTAGGTTACTTTTCCGGCCACTTGAGCGCCTGAACTAATTTCGCCTTCGCTTCCGGCGCTGTAAGCGATGTCGCCGCCAACAACCGCGCTTTCGGTAATGGTTAATGATTTTTGATTTTCAGATTTAATTTTTTTATCATCGCGGATTCTCTCGTCTAATTTAAACCGGACATTTTTGCCGACTTTTCCGGCCAGCGTCAGATTATCGGCCGCTCCGTGCAGGTTGCCGTTAATTTTTCCTCTAATTTCAACTGTAGCGCCGGCCGCCAGCAGGTCCTGGCCAATTTCGCTGTCAGAGCCAAAATTGATGGTCGCGCCAAAAGCTTGCGCGCCCCGGCCGACTTTGGCGTTGATGTTTATGGAGTTGCCAACCAGACGGGCGCTGCCGCCGACTTGGCCGTTAATATTTAGAGTTTGGCCGGCGCAGATAATATCGCCCTCCACTCGGCCGTTGATGTTAATGTTTTGCCCGGCGCAGATAATGTCGCCGGTAACAGTTCCCTCAACCGTGATTGTATTGCCGGCCGCGTATAAATTGCCTTCCACGGTTTGGTCTTTGGCCACGTAGACAGAATCGCCGGATTCAACTTCAAAAGCCCGGGCGGTTGCGGGCGCCAGCAAGAGGGCGGCGGCCGCCAGGCCTAAAATTAAAAATCTTGTTTTTGTCATAAATTTGTTATATAATTCAAATCTACGAATGATATTCAAATCTACAAATTTATAAACAAAGATTATTCGTAGATTTGAATAATATTTGTAGATTTGAGTGCTTTAGTTATATAATACCATAAGATTAAGGAAAAATAAAAACCGGATGCTTTTGTAGAGCGATCCGGCTTTCGGGGGAAACATAAATTGTCATTTTAGATTCTAGCCTCCTTTCTGTTGAAAAAAATTGTTTCCTTGGTTGATGGCGCTATAATTAAAGTGCCGTCCACTGGGCCAAAGGCTGAAGGGTTAACTTTATCAACAACCCTAATTTTAAGAGTTGTTGGGCCATCATCAGTTCCAGAAAGTGGAATAAATCTAATTTTTTCCGGATTTTCGGCCATGGTTTTCACCTCCTTTTTCTGATGATATTTCAAAGAATTTATATTTTTTAAATATAGTATATTTTAATGAAAATGTCAACAAAAAATAAAAAACAAGCTATTAAAGAGTTGTTAAAATTAAACATAAAATCAGTTGATGATCTAACCCGGGCCAAGAGAAAAATCGCCAAGAAATATGGCATTGGGATTTTATTGAATTCAGAGATTTTAAAAGACCTTAAACCTCTAAGTGGCTTGAAAAGCCATTTAGAAACTGCCCGTATACGCCGGTTGCTGCGCAAACGGGCGGTCAGGACAATGTCCGGCATCGCGCCAGTGGCGGTTTTGACCAAGCCCTGGCCTTGTCCGGGTCAGTGCGTTTATTGTCCGACGGAAAAAAATGTGCCCCAGAGTTATCTTTCTAATGAGCCGGCGGTGATGCGGGCGATTCGCTGTCATTACAACCCTTATGTCCAGGTTCAGGACCGGTTGCGGGCTTTGATTAATAATGGCCACAATCCGGAAAAAATTGAATTAATCGTTATCGGCGGCACCTGGTCGGTTCTGCCCAAAAAATATAAGTATTGGTACATAGCCAATTGTTTTGCTGCCGCAAATCAATTTGCAAGTAAAAAGTCAAAAGTAAAAAGTCAAAAGTTTAAATTAAGCTTGAATGTAGATCAAATAAGAAAAGAATTATTGCAAGAACAGAAAGATAATGAGAAAGCCAAATACAGGATTATTGGTATTACTCTTGAAACGCGGCCGGACTTCATAAATGAAAAAGAGCTTTGGCAGATGAGGGAGCTGGGCTGTACCAGAGTTGAACTGGGCGTCCAGGCGATTGATGATAAAATTTTAAAAATAAATAAGCGCGGGCACGGAATAGCTGAAACCGTGGCCGCGACCAAGCTTTTGAAAAATTTCGGTTTCAAAGTCACTTATCACTTTATGCCCGGACTGCCTGGCTCTACTTCTAAAAAAGATTTTCAAATGTATAAGCAGTTATTTTCCGATGAAGTTTTTAAGCCGGACCAGATAAAATTTTATCCCACGGTCGTAACTAAAGGCAGTTTGCTTTACCGCTGGTGGAAGGCCGGCAAGTATAAGCCTTATGCAGGCAAGCAACTGGAAAGTTTGATTATCAAATGCAAAGAAATTACGCCTGTTTACGTGCGCATTATCCGGCTTATCCGCGACATTCCAGCGGAATCAATTATGGCCGGCAACTTGGTGACAAATTTGCGGCAGGTGATGGTTGACAAGGGCGCTAAGTGCAAGTGCATTAGGTGCCGGCAGGCCCGGGAAAAAGATTTAAGATTTAAGAATTTAGATTTAAGAATTAAGAAATATAAAGCTTCGGGCGGAATTGAATATTTTATCAGTTATGAAAGTAAAAATGGTAAAATTTTGTATGGGTTTTGCCGGCTTAGATTATTAGATGACAAGGAACTTAGTTCTGGGTACCCAGAACTAAGTTCCTTGTCATCTGCTTTGGTGCGCGAATTACACGTTTATGGCGAACTCGCCTCAATTAAGAAAAAAGGCCCGCTTCGCCAAGCTGGAAGCGAGGCGAGCAAGGTTCAGCACCTTGGCCTGGGTAAAAAATTATTAAAAAAAGCTGAAGAGATTGCCCAAGAAAACGGATTTAAAAAAATTGCCATAATTTCCGGAGTCGGGGTCCGCGATTATTATCGCCGGCAGGGGTATAGATTGGAAAATACCTACATGGTGAAAAATTTGACTTAAAGATTAATTGGTGGTAATTTTAGAGAGTAAAAAATGAAAACAAAATAATAATCAATTCTTTGCAAAAACCACAAAAATGACAAGGGGGGGGAAATGCCAAACAGCGAATTTATTGTTTTTGCCGGAAATTCAAATCCGGAGCTGGCTAAAAAAATTTGCGATTATCTTAAGGTGACGCTCGGAGGCGAAAAGGTTAAGCGATTCAGCGACGGCGAGATTCAGATTGAGATTGATGAAAATGTCAGAAAAAAAGATGTTTTCATTATCCAGTCAACCTGTTCGCCGGTGAATGAAAATTTAGTGGAGCTACTCTTAATGATTGATGCCATGAAGCGGGCTTCGGCCGCGCGAATTACGGCCGTTATTCCTTATTACGGCTATGCCCGCCAGGACAAAAAAGTGGCTCCTCGTGTGCCTATCAGCGCCAAACTGGTGGCTGACCTTTTACAAATAGCCGGCGCTACCAGGGTGATTACTATGGATTTACATTCCAACCAAATCCAAGGATTTTTCAACATTCCGGTGGATAACCTATTCGCCAAACCAGTATTAGTGGATTATATGAAAAAAAAATTTGATAACGATTTAGTAATTGTCTCTCCGGACGCGGGCGGTGTTGAAAGGGCTAGGTCTTTTGCCAAATATCTTGAATCCGGCCTTGCTATCATTGACAAGCGCCGGGACGCGCCTAGCCAAGCCAAGGCCATGGCTGTTATCGGCGATGTGGCTGGCAAAACCGCAGTGATTCTTGACGACATGGTTGATACGGCCGGCACCTTAACCGAAGCCGCCGCTGCGATTATGGCGAAAGGAGCTAAAGAGGTTCATGCCGCGACCGCTCACGCCGTACTTTCCGGTCCAGCGGTGAACCGTATCAATGCATCGCCTTTAAAAACCGTGGTTGCTACCGATACAATCCCTTTGCAGCTGAAGGCCAAGAGATGTAAAAAAATCAAGGTGCTTTCAATCGCGCCGTTGGTTGGTGAGGCCATTATCCGCAGCCACAGAGGAGATTCGGTCACTTCGCTCTTTGTGTAAATTTTAATTGCCGGTCTTCTTGATCGGCAATTTTAAAATGTATGATTGCCGCGCGGGCGGGGACGCCAGCGCGCAGCGAATTTAAAGGGATGCTCAATTTTACAAGCATCCCCTTATTTTTTGACAAAATGGCTGGATTTGGTAAAGTAAAAGCAGGAAATTAATTTGCAAACATATGGCAAAAATAATTATCGTTTCCGGGCCGGTGATAGCGGAGAACAACAAGGTTTTATTAAACAAACACGGAGACACTAGTTTCTGGAAGTTTTGCGGTGGCCGGGTAGAGGATTATAATGCCAATTTAATAGAAAATGCCAAAAGAGAAGTCAAAGAAGAAATGGGAGTTGATATTAAAGTTTTAGACGCTAATCCTTTCATCACCTTTACCCGCAAGAAAACCGAGGCAGGCGAGATTGATATTATCTTAGTCCATTTTTTAGCTGAAAGGATTGGCGAGATAAAGCCAGGAGAAGATATCCGCGACTGGAAGTGGCTGGATATAAATAATTTACCGGATGACTTGGGGCCGAATATAATTCCGGCTTTAAAGCATTTTGAGTTTATCAAATAAAAATACCAGCTTTAATGTTGGTATTTTTATTTTGACAAATTACGTTAATTGTCATAACATAATAATAGCTATATTTAGCTATTTTTTATTTTTAAAATATTCATAAATTTATGTTTGATTATAAAAATTTATCTTCCCAGGACCCGGAAGCCATGAAAATTATTAAAGCCGAAATGGAGCGGCAGGCCCATGAGATGGAGCTGATTGCTTCGGAAAATTACGTTTCCAAAGCGGTTTTGGAGGCCATGGCCACGGTCTTGACTAATAAATACAGCGAGGGTTATCCGGGTAAAAGATATTATGGCGGCAACCACAATATTGACGACGCGGAAAGCTTGGCTCAAGACCGGGCCAAGAAATTATTCCAGGCCGAGCACGTCAATGTCCAACCCCTGTCCGGTTCGCCGGCCAACGCGGCGGTTTATTTCGCTTTTTTAAAGCCGGGAGACAAGGTCCTGGGCTTGCGGCTTGACCATGGCGGACATTTGTCGCACGGCCATCCGGTTAATTTTTCCGGCATTCTTTATAATTTTGTCCAGTATGAAGTTAATTCGAAAACCGGCGTGATTGATATGGAAGAGGTCAGGCGGGTGGCCAAGAAAGAAAAGCCGAAAATGATTGTCGCCGGCTATTCGGCTTATCCCAGGGAAGTTGAATGGCAGAAATTCAAGGACATCGCCGATGAAGTCGGGGCTTTTACTTTTGCCGATATTGCCCACACGGCCGGTTTGATCGCGGCCGGAGAAATGAATAATCCGGTTCCATATTTTGACGTAGTTTCCACCACTACCCACAAAACCCTGCGCGGCCCGCGGGGAGCGATGATAATGTGCCTGGAAAAATACAGGGAGCAGATTGACCGGGCGGTTTTTCCCGGCCTGCAAGGGGGGCCGCATGACCATATTACCATTGCCAAGGCCGTAGCTTTTGGCGAAGCCTTGCGCCCGGAATTCAAAATTTACGCCAAGCAGGTGATAAAAAACGCCAAACTGCTGGCGCAAAAATTTATGAATATGGACTATCAGGTGATTTCCAACGGCACCGACAATCATCTAATGGTGGTTGATATGACGGCCAAGGGCTTAAGAGGCAAAGACGCGGAAATAGTCTTAGACAAAATCGGCATTTCTGTTTCCCGTTCCACCATTCCCAACGACCCCAACCCGCCGGCCAATCCGTCCGGAGTCCGTTTTGGCGCGCCGGCCGTCACCAGCCGGGGCATGAAAGAACCGGAAATTGAAAAAATTGCCGTCTGGGTAAACAGCGCCCTGGAGCACAAAGACGAACCGGAAGTTTTGGATAAAATTAAAGAAGAAGTTAAAGAAATGTGTTCGCAATTTCCGATTCCCTCTATTTAAACTATGGCCAAAATTATTGACGGCAAAAAATTAGCCGATACTATTTTAACCAATATCGCCAAGGAAGTAGCTAAGCTGAAAGGCCGCCGGCCCGGCTTGGCTATTATTTTGGTAGGCGAAAACGCCGACTCCGAGCTTTATGTAAGCAAAAAAGAAAAAACCGCTAAAACCGTGGGCGTGGATACCCATTACTACCGATGCGAGGCCGAAGTAGGCCAGAAGAAAATTTTGGAAATGATTGATTTTTTAAATAAAGATGAGGCGGTTGACGCTATTATGGTTCAGTTGCCTTTGCCTAAAGACAAGGGCCATGATACGGATGAAATTATAAAAGCTATCAGGCCGGAAAAGGATGTGGACAGATTTCACCCAAAAAATATTGAGCCGATTAAAAAAACTTGCAATCCGGAGTTTATCCTGCCGCCGGTTTTCGGTGTCATTTTGGAAATGCTAAAAAGCATTGATTGTAGTTTGGGAAATAAAAAGGTTGTAATTGTGTCCAAGAGCGAAATTTTTGGCGGCAGTCTGGCCAAAGCCCTGTTTTGCAAACGCGCCCGAGCTGAAGTCTGCCGACCCGATGATAAAAATTTGATTTCCAAAACTTCTCAAGCTGATATTTTGATTCCGGTGATAGGCCGGCCTAAGTTTATAAAAAAAGATATGATTAAAAAGGGCGCCATTATCATTGATGTTGGTATTACCCGGGAAATGGGTTCGGTTTATGGAGATGTGGATTTTGAAGACTGCAAAGACAAGGCCGGTTATATTTCCCCGGTTCCCGGCGGCGTCGGACCAATGACTGTGGCCATGACTCTGAAAAATACTTTAGAATTATATAAAAGGAGAAAAATTAAATAAAACAGAAACAAAAGGAGGATTTATGAAAGAAATAGGAACAACTTTGATTGTTATTGGAATGATTTTGTTTTTTAAACGTTACGGAAAGCAGATAAAAAAATTCGCTGATCGATTTTTGTAAAACTGGATTTTAAAAAATAAAATAAGCCCACCAAGTAAAGCGCGGTGGGCTTTTTAGATTTAGTTAATATTAGTTGACAGGTTAAATTATTTCATTTAATATTAAAAAGATTTAGGGTTCTTTTAAATTGAATAAATTTAATAATGAATTTATGGTTTAATGGTCAAAAATGGTTGCTATTTTAAGAATTATATTTAAAATAATTATACCAAAGGATAAAATTTTGTCTGTTCTTTTTAGTTAATCCTCTATGAATATTTAAATTGTTTTTAAAATAAGA
>Ga0210057_1005039_pt1 | contig 17178 bp, 19 predicted proteins | sample CryGeyCG2114_010_2_FD_183968 | JGI IMG/M metagenome (GOLD analysis project Ga0210057, IMG submission 183968) | Groundwater microbial communities from aquifer - Crystal Geyser CG10_big_fil_rev_8/21/14_0.10 (SPAdes) (version 2) | ecosystem: Environmental > Aquatic > Deep subsurface > Groundwater ...
TTTCGCTACCCACACCCCTTTCGGGATGCGACCCGCTACAGGTCTCCTAAACGAGGAGCTTACTTCCCTGTAGCGGGTTTTCTTAGCCATGCCCAAAGGGTTTAGGCTTTATGCTTCTATTTTATCAGTCCCAGGTTAATTTTGGTATGATTATCGTATCCGTTTGTATTAGACTACAAATGAAGAATTACAATGAAAAATGATTCAAAGAAAGAATTCCCAAAAGACCTCTACTTTGTAAGGGTCTTTAATAACAAGCTCGTCGAACTACTAGAAGTTTTTTGTACCAGCTATTTTGCAATTAGGAATCCAGAATTAAATCATTACTACACCAAATTGGTCATAATCATAGACAGTTTCCTCGAACTGCCATATCCAGAATTTAAAGAATTGGCAAACCAAAAACCCCAACTCCCCTAAAGCCTCATGGGCGATATTGACGACATCGACATTTTATGGGAACACAAACTTAGTCCAGCTGTCCATGAATTTAATGGCAAAATCGAGCAGTGTTTTTTACAAGCAGGGTCTAAGTCGTTCCCTATCGATAAAGACACTAAGAGCTTTTTAAAACGCACAGACGAGGCAATCGAAAGGCATAAAAAAATGAATGAGGACGAGATGGGAAAGCTTGCGTTCGGTGAAAAAGTCCTAGTATGTGGAAACCTTAGGCTTGACTTGCAAAAAGCCACCCTCCGTTACAGAAACCTAAAACCAATCGAAATCTCCCCAGATACCAATGAGATCAAACTACTCTTCCTCCTGATGAGAGAAAAACGTCTTGTCGGATACAAAAAAATAGCCAAGACCCTGGATTTGAACTGTTACCATTCAGACTACCCCGATAAACAACACGCGAGGGATGTCCAATTTATCAGGAGAGACCTAAACCCCATTCTTGAAAGAGCGGGTATGACTAGGGAGGAAATAAACAAAATGATTATCGCTAAAAAGAATACAGGCTACAAACTACACTGTGTTAGTTAGCTTCATCACAAAAATCCCCACAAAAAGTTCGTTTATCAATCGCTTGGGATAGGTAATGATGGTTATGGTTATCACTTTTGGTAACAATAACCATGAAACAACAAGAATTAAACAAAACCTATCTTTTGACAAGTGACTTGTCGTTATCGACGACCTTGTCCCTCCTCCAATGCCCGATTGAGAGAATTGATCGAACCACTCCCCGCAAATCAATCTTCGTATTCAAGAGAACCAAAAAACTCAATGAGCTTGTAGATGCTTATTATCGTGACGAGCTTAGGATCTCCCCCCAAGCCTATTTCAACCAACTGAGAGCTATCAAAGCTAGGCTCTATGCCAACGAGGAGGGACAAACATGGTAAGCCGTCCGTTGATAGTCGAGCTTAAAGGAATTTTGGAAGACCAAGGTATCAGTTTGGGAATTGCCGAAGTTACTGAGGTGGCGAATGCGCTCGTCAGTTTTACGGAAACACTCATTAGGATAGAGCAACAAACAAAAATGAAGATGAACAAAAAAATTAAACAAAATGACAATGAAAAACAACAAGCAATCAAAACCAGCTGAAGAGCTCTACATCCAAGTGTGGAGAAACCCTATCTTTTACGGGGGCTTATTAACTATCCTAACACCCGAAGATTGGCAAACTCTAACAGGCTTGGCAATGTTCATGGATATTGAAGGGGAATGTTACCCTGGAGAAAAAACCCTCGGACAAATCTTGGGGTTAAACAATATCGCCAGCGTCAGCAGGAGGATCAGTTCGCTGGAAGAAAAAACCTTTGAAAACAAACCTATCCTCACTGTGACCAGGTCTAAGGAAAAAAATGAAAAAGGCACTTGGCAATACGCTAACAACAGATACAAGATAAATCCTTTAATTCTCACTATCTTTGCTGCCCACCCCACCACTCTCAATAGGCGTAATGAACAAACGGAAAATTTATTGAAACGACGGACAGAACTGTCAAAATCGTTTAGTTTCTCTGCAAAATGAGGGGTAAACAACATAACTAGAACCATTCTTTTAACAAGATTAAAACGAGAAGCACACCTAATAAGAAAAAATAAAATGAAAAAACAAAGATCGTTCAAAAATACAAACACAGGATATGCCCCTAAGTCTTTCAGGGAAGTAATTCCCCAACTATCTGGAGAATCCCAGAGAAACTACAAGACACTGAGGCTTTATTGTCAGGAAGATAGCCTAGTTCGATTAAGAAACAAACTAGCTCTCCTCTTACAGGAAAGAAAGTGTCCAAAGGAAATTCTTAACAAAAAAGGCAAAGCTCCTTCCAGAAGAACCCTGGATCGGTGGTGTAAAAAGTTTAATTGGGTGCAAAGAAAAAACAGTTGGCTAACGGAGGAATCTAAAAAGGTTACAAGCTGGATTAAAGAAGGGGGTTTAGATTTATCAAAATGGCGGTAGAAAACAAGTCAAAGTAGTGTGAAGTATGGCAGTTTTGAAGATAAACAAAGGCTAGCTTGGCAAGAAAAAACCAAAATTAGCCACAAAAAGCCTGGTGGCTCTACTTAATAAAGGAAAAAATGAATAGAAAAATGGCGGTAAAAGTAATCAAAACCAATTCAAAACTAATCTTTAAGGTCAACTTGCTATTACCAAGTGTTTCATTTATGTGTTGTGTTAGACAAAAATTACTATGAAAACTGCCATATTCTGCCGAGTAAGCAGCAAAGAACAAGAAGAAACAGGATACTCACTGCCAGCCCAGGAGAAATTCCTTCGGGACTATGCCGACAAACAAGGCTTAGAAGTTGCCAAAGTCTTTGCTATCTCCGAGTCGGCAGCGGGCAAAATCCAGAGGAAAACCTTCAACCAGATGATCGAGTATGTCCGCAAGAAAAACATTTGTTCCATCATCGTTGAGACAACAGACAGGCTAACCAGAAACTTCTCCGATGTGCCGATTATCGATGCTTGGATCATTGAAAACGAAGACCACCAAATCCACTTGGCAAAAGAAACCTGCGTCCTCCATAACTCCTCCCGCTCCCACGAATGGTTTATGTGGCGGGTGAAGGTGGCAACAGCAGAATACTATGTTCGCCTGCTCTCCGAGAATGTAAAGAAGGGGCAAAAGGAAAAACTATCGCAAGGCTGGATACCCACCAAACCACCGATGGGATACAAGACTGTTGGGGAAACAGGGCATAAAATCCATGTCGTTGACGAAGGGATTGCACCCTTAATCAGGAAGATGTTCGAGTATTATGCTTCGGGTCAATTATCAATCAAATGGTTGTCCATGACGATGTTTAAGGAAGGTTTGCGCTCCCCGCAGGGCAACAAGGTAGTCAATAGCCGTCTCCATTCCCTCCTGCGTGATCCCTTTTACATTGGTAAAATAAGGTGGAACGGTGAGATACACGAAGGCAAACATGAGCCTTTGATAAGCAAAGAGCTATTTGATAAAGTCCAAGCAATGCTAGTAAGCAAAACTACCCCAAAATACAGGAAACACTCCTACCTTTTCCAAGGATTGATAAGGTGTGCGGGCTGTGACGGCTTGATCACCTGGGAATAGCAAAGAACCCACCACTACGGGCATTGTAACCACTACCACGACTGCACCCAGGAGACTTGGGTCAAAGAGCCAGAAGTCGAGGAACAACTGTTATCGGGCTTCGATAACCTGAAACTCAAAAACCAGAGGATCGTCGAATGGTTAAGGAAGGCACTCAAAGAGAGCCACCAGGACGAGATCGAATACCACAACAGCACTGTCGGCGAGTTACAAACCCGCTACAAGGCAATCCAGAGGCGGATGGACAAACTCTACGACGACAAGCTGGACGAGAAAATCAACCAAGAATTCTACAGCAGGAAATTCAAGCAATACTCGGAAGAAAAAGACGAACTGACTGAAACTATCAAGAGACACTCTACCGCCAGCACAGGCTACCTGAATCTCGGTATTAACCTTTACGAATTATCTCAGAGAGCCAGGGAGATCTACCTCAAAGCCAAAGCAAAAGGTATGTTAGACGAGCAAAAGAACCTGATTAGGCTGGTATTTGCCAAGTTGGTCTTGGATGAAGGCAAACTCAACTGGGAATACTCAAAAGCCTTCAAAATTCTCTCACAGGCAGTAGAAGAAACAAATTGTTCGAAAGTGGCAAAAATAGACGATTTTCAAAACAAAACTTTCGAACATCGCAAAAAGAGCGATGTTACGGGACAAAAGGACGCTTTGTTGCCTCAGCGTCCCATCTGGCTCCGGGGGTGGGATTCGAACCCACGACCAATTGATTAACAGTCAACTGCGCTACCGCTGCGCTACCCCGGAATATTAAATTGTTAGACTCCTTAAGAATTCCTTATCGCAGTCAGACTTGTAATATTTTTACTATGAGTCATTGCTACCAACTGCTCCCTACCTATCGGCAAGCAGGTACTGCTGTACTACCCCGGAATTCGTTGAATTCTTCAACTTTTTTATTATATGCCATAAATCCTAATTTGACAAACTAAATCCTCAAATAAATTAATAATTTGAGAAGTTAATATAATATGCTAATATACACTAACTTAAAACTGAAAATATAATAATGTTAATTTATATTGCATCAATTATAACCGCATTTGTAAGTGGCATGGTGGCTTTATTTGCCCCTTGTTGCATAACCATATTATTTCCAGCATATGTTGGTACAATATTTAAAAACCGATATAAAGTTTTTATTTCTACACTAATTTTTTCTTTTGGTCTAGCAGTTATTATGGTACCCCTAGCTATTGGCTTTAGGGGTGTTACTTATTTAGTTGATGCTAATCATAATTTTGTTTGGGCATTTGCAGGATATTTAATGCTGGCAGTAGGCGTTATGACACTTTTTAATATAAAAATACCAATACCTGGCCTACATAAGTTGCGATCACCCGCCATGGGCACTTCTCCAATATCGATTTTTTTATTGGGCTTATTTTCTGGCCTCACTAGTGTTTGTTGTGCACCAGTATTATTAGGCGCCATCACATTAAGCTCTATAACCTCTGGCTATTTGTCTGCTGGCATCTTGGGTCTATTCTACGTTTGGGGCATGACAATTCCATTGTTAGTCTTAGGGCTAATCTCCGATTCAAAAAAAATTGAAGAAATCACCGCGTGGAAGAATAAAACTATAAAAATTACCGGAAAAGAATTTTTGCTTTCTCAATTCATTGGTGGAGTTATTTTCCTAATTATGGGCGTTATAATACTTTACTTAGTATATGGCCCCGGAACCGATATGCCTGAAACAGCTTCTCACTTTAATAATACTTTAACGAGTTTTTTAAGACGCATTACTAGCGGTGCACAGGAAAATTCAGCTATTGCTTTTGGGTTATTTGCTATTATCCTATTTACAATTTATTGGTTTATTAGGAAGATTCTCTCGGAAAAAGATAAATAATAGCGTAATTTTTTTAGTTCTCTATTGACAGGTGCCTAGCATCCTTTATAATACCCCTAGGGGGTATTATAAAAATAACTTTAAAAACTATGCAACACGCAAAAAAAATATTAGCGTTTATGATTTTATTAGTTTTGGGACTGTTCTATTCAGCGACTTTTGCATTCGGAGCAAATGACGCTACTCCAATCTCTACTGAAAAAAATCCTAAAATTTCATTTGAACCAACGGAATTCGACGCCGGTGATATTTCAATGGCGGATGGGAAATATATTAAAAATTACAAATTAACTAATGATGGACAATTAGATCTAGTAATTTCTGCCATAACAACTTCGTGTATGTGTACTGACGCAGTACTGAAAGTCGATGGACGCACTAGCCCAGAATTTGGAATGCATGGCTATAATGGGCCAACATGGTCGGAAACTATATCTCCTGGTCAATCTGGAGAACTCAAAGTTATATTTGACCCATTGGCTCATGGACCCGACGCAACAGGACCGATAGAAAGATTTATCACTATAATAAGCAACGACCCAGATAACCCAACAAGCCGTGTGAAGTTTAGCGGTAACGTTATTAAAGGCTCAACGAGCAACAATGATACAAGCAATACTGTGTTTCAGTGGTTTATATACATTGTAATTGCTGCTATTATAGTATATATAGTTAAGGTTAATTTCCTTAAAAAAAATGAATAAGCAAATAAAAAAAAGAGCTCTTCATCGGGCGAAGATTATTCAAGGACAAGTCACTGGACTACTGAAGGGAATTACTAGTGAAGATTATTGTATCGATCTTATTACGCAATCCTTGTGCATCCAAAAGTCTCTTAAGAGTTTAGAAGCTTTAATTTTGGAGAACCATTTAAAAACTCATGTGAAATATCAAATGGCTGAAAAGTCTCAGCAAAATCGGGCGGTATCTGAACTACTTAAAATTTATGATTTATCGAATAGAAGTTAATAAAGGTCGTCTACAAAAAAATAAATTAAAAAAATGTTTATACTTCCAATTAATATTGCACAATCGGATCAGTTGGGCGAAGGCGCTGAAATGATGAATGGGATTGGTTACAATATGATGGGCGGCTATGGCTGGGGCTTAGGCTGGATCATCCCTATTCTATGCATATTGCTTGTTGTTCTCGGCATAATTGCCTTAGCAAAATACATAAGAGGAGACCACCATTGCGAGCATTGCAACCACGACAAAAAAGATTAAGCAAAATTCATGAAAAAAGAGACATTTCCAATAAGCGGAATGCATTGTGCTTCTTGTAGCTTGACTGTTGAAAAAGCACTTAAGCAAGTTGATGGTGTTAAGGATGCCACTGTTAACTATGCTTCTGAAAAAGCGACTATAGAATATGATGAGTCCAGAGCTCAAGTAGATGAACTGAAAAAAGCGGTTGATAGCACTGGCTATAAACTGATAATGGACAATAATATAAGTACCACTGAGTCTAGCCATCAAATGCATGGCATGGATAATATGAAAATGGGAGAAATACCAATGCACGACCATGCTAGTATGCTTAAAGAAGACGAAATCCGCTCCTTATGGCATAAATTTTCAGCGGGATTTATTCTAGCAATACCTATATTTATCTTAAGCTTTCCCACTATATTTGGCATCGATGATTTGATATCGGCTCAAAATCGTATGATTTTGGCTATGATACTAGCAACACCAGTGCAATTTTGGGTTGGCTGGCAATTCTATAGAAATACTTTAATTGCCTTAAAAAACTTTTTTACCAATATGGATACTTTAATTGCCATTGGTACGTCATCAGCATTCTTTTATAGCGCAGTCGCCACAATATTTCCTCAAATATTTGAATCTAGTGGTGTAGTGGCTGGTGGCTACTTTGATACAGCTACAATTATTATAACTTTAATAATTCTTGGTCGTTACATGGAAGCCAAGGCCAAGGGTCGCGCTTCCGATGCAATTAAAAAATTAATGAAATTGAGTGCAAAAACAGCTATGGTTATACGAGACAATAATCAAGAAATTGAGATTCCAATAAATGAGCTAAAAATCGGAGATATTATTTTAGTTCGTCCAGGTGAAAAAATACCCACTGATGGAAAAATAATTGAAGGGCAGTCTTCTATTGATGAATCAATGGTAACAGGTGAATCGATGCCAATAGATAAAAAGATGGGTGACATTGTAATCGGAGCCACTATTAATAAAACTGGAGCTTTTAAATTTGAAGCAACAAAAATTGGATCGGAAACTTTTTTATCACAAATTGTAAAAATGGTAGAACAAGCACAAGGATCTAAGGCGCCTATTCAACGATTAGCAGATATAATCTCTGGATATTTTGTACCTATAGTTATTGTAATTTCTATTATTACTTTTACCATTTGGTTTGCCGCTGGGTTCGGGTTTACCATCTCCTTAATTAATTTCGTAGCGGTCTTAATAATCGCCTGTCCGTGTGCTTTGGGACTCGCTACGCCAACCGCAATAATGGTTGGGACAGGAAAGGGCGCCGAGCACGGCATCATATTTCGAGATGCTTCTAGCCTAGAAACTGCTCATAAACTCAATGTTATTGTCTTTGATAAAACAGGTACTCTGACTAATGGTGAGCCAGCGGTTATAGGCATTATTCCATTTAACGAGAGCAAAAAGAATATTTTGGAAATATCAGCTTCTTTAGAAAAACAATCAGAGCATCCAATCGCAAAGGCAATTGTTGAATTGGCCGCTAGCATCGGACAAAACTCATCCCACCCTCTAGATAAAGCGATAAGAGATGAAGCAAAAAATGAAAAAATTATTTTATCAACGGTTAAGAACTTTAATGCCATGCCAGGTCATGGTCTTGAGGGAATTATTACTATCAATAATCAAGACCAAAAGTTTTACTTTGGGAACCGAAGATTGATGTCTTCAAAAAATATTGATGTTTCTAATCATGCTAAAGAAATTGAAAAATTTGAAGAAGAAGGTAATACGGCTATGATTCTGTCTAACGAATTACAAGCGCTTGGCATGATAACAGTATCCGATACTCTAAAAGATGGCTCCAAGGAAGCAGTGAAATCACTTCATAACTTAGGTCTTAAAGTTATTATGATAACTGGAGATAATCAACGCACTGCAAAAGCTATTGCTAAGGAAGTCGGGATTGATGATGTTTTGGCCGATGTTTTACCTCAGGACAAATCAGGCAAGATCAAAGAACTACAAGCATCGGGACTTAAGGTCGCCATGGTAGGTGATGGTATAAATGACTCTCCTGCACTCGCTCAAGCGGACATTGGTATTTCGTTAGGAACTGGAACCGACGTTTCCATTGAGTCTTCAAATATAACATTAGTCAGTGGAGATCTACGCGGAGTAGTTTCAGCATTATCATTATCTAAACGAACTATGCGAAATATTAAGCAAAATCTTTTTTGGGCATTTGGTTATAATATAGTTTTGATTCCGGTAGCGGCTGGAATTTTGTATCCAATCTGGAAAATAACTTTAAACCCCATTTTAGCTGCTGGAGCTATGGCAGCCAGCTCAATTTCGGTGGTTCTCAACTCATTACGCCTCAAAAGATTTAAATAAAATAGCCAACCAATCCACAACAAAACCCCGATTATCGTCGGGGTTTTGCATATGACCTCTAATAACTTCTTAATTTATCCATTGATTTGTGCTGTCGTATCTTTTCGAGTGACTTTGCTTCAATTTGTCGAATTCTCTCTCGAGTAACTCCAAATTCTTTGCCTACTTCTTCCAACGTATGCGTAACACCATCTTCGAGCCCAAAGCGCATCCTAATTATTTTTTGTTCTCGTGGTGTCATGTCATCTAATATAAATTTTAACTGGTCCTTTAGCAGAGAATGAGCTACTGCGCTAGTTGGCAACAATGTTTTATCATCTTCAACAAACTCGGCCAAAGTTGAGTCTTCATCATCGTCCCCTACTGGTGCCTCTAAAGAAACGGTATCTTGAGATATTTTCATTATTTGATGCACCTTATCAACTTCCACGCCCATTTCAGCTGCAATTTCTTCTGGCAATGGGTCGCGACCTAAGTCCTGAACTAAGCGTCTTTTTACTTGCGTATATTTTGAAATAGTTTCAACCATATGAACTGGAATCCTAATAGTCCTAGATTGATCTGCTAATGCACGGGTGATGGCTTGCCTTATCCACCACGTTGCATAAGTAGAAAACTTATAACCTTTATGATAGTCAAATTTTTCTACGGCCTTGAAGAGTCCGATATTCCCCTCTTGAATCAAATCTAAAAGAGTCAAATTAGGACTTCTATTGGCATACTTTTTAGCGATGCTTACAACAAGCCTTAAATTAGCATTAGTTAACTTTTGCCTTGCTTCCACTTCTCCTTTTTCAATACGCTTCGCTAATTCCACCTCTTCAGCACCATTAATTAACGGCACCTTACCGATTTCTCTTAGATACATCTGGATTGAATCATAAACTGTGCCCGAAACATCGGCCTCAATAGTAGGTTGCTTTTCAACTTTCACTTTGGGCATTTCTGGCATCGGTACAACCTTAATCAAGTCTCCTGATTCAACAATTTTGATATTAGCTTCTTGCAGTCTATTATAAAGTTTTTCTAAGCCATCAATATCTTTTTCAATTCTAGGAAAATTATGTAAAATTTCCGACTCAGTTATAAACCCACGGTGCTTAGTTTTATCGATAAAGGCTTTTATTTGTTCGTCACCAATAAGTACCTTCTTGACTCTCTTGATTTTTTTTACTTCCCCTTTTTTCTTACGAATCAATTTCTTTACCTTTTTACTCGGCTTCTTTTTCTTTACTATTTTTTTCGGTTTCTTTTTTTTGATTTTTTTAGCCATTTATTTTTGAACTTACTATATTAAATTGCTCTAATAGTTTTTTTAATTCTTTTTTATTTTTTTTAGTTTCTGCTTCTTCTATCTGCTGGCCTAGTGCTTCGAGTTCCTTTTTTTTCTCTTGCTTTTTCATTTCTGCTACACATAATTCCAATTCAATTTTTAAATCGTCGGGAGGATTTTCCTCTATTTGAAATATAATTTCATTATATTTAGCTATTTGCTCTTCGGGAATGTCTTTATGTAACTTTGCTAAATCTATCTCTTTTTTTACTTTTTTGCAATATTTCTTGATATGTTCAAATAATTTTCCATTTTCTTCCGATGCAAACGAGCTCTTGGTAAACTCATTTAGATGCTCTTTACCTTCTGACACCATTGTCAGAAGCCCAATCAGTCTTTCTTCTAGCTTACCAAATCTACTCACAGTAGATAAAAGCCTGATAGAATCATCTGCGTGCTGTGTATTTGCCTTCTTAAGTGAAGCAAATTGCTTCAGTGCTTCATTGAGCGCATTTTCGGATATCTTAAGTCTTTTAGCTAATTCTCCAATCCAATGCCCTTGCAAAACCTTGTTATTTATTTGGGAAACCACTGGTAATAAAATTTTCCCTATTTCCCTCTTTTGTTCAACTATTTCCGGGTTATATTTTGCAAAAACCGACTCAAAATAGTACTGAATAATATTTTTTGTATCCTTTAGAGCTTCAATCCACAGCTTAGGGTCGTCTTTTATCAAATCAGCTGGGTCTTTCTCGCTTATTCTAACAATCTTTATATTAAAACCTTCGTTAAGCGCTGAATCGATTCCACGCCTTGTTGCGGTTTCACCAGCTATATCCATGTCAAAGGCCAGAACTAAATTCTCTGTATATCTTTTTAAAATCTTTAGCTGATACTGCGTCATAGCAGTGCCACTAGAGGCTACACAATTTTTGATTCCCGCCTGTTGACTCATCAAAGTGTCCATATTGCCCTCAACCACTACGCAATATCCAGCTTGCCTTATTGCAACTTTAGCTTTACCTAGCCCAAACAAAATCCTACTTTTATCATAGATTAATGTTTGTGGTGAATTGATATATTTAGCCGTATCTTTATCTTCGCCAAAAATTCTTCCAGAAAAACCAACGACTTGTCCGTTGTGATCAGTTATAGGAAACATTATCCTATTTCTGAATCTATCAAAATAATTATTCGTACCGTCTTTATGAACTATGAGCCCTGTTTTTTCAATATCGGCCAGCAAATAATTTTTTTCTGCTAAATAATCCGTTAAGGCCTCAAAGGAATCCGGAGCAAAACCCAACTGCCAATCCTCAATAGTTTTTTTCTTAACACCTCTCTTTTTTAAATATTCTTCTATCTTTTCTCCCATAGAAGATTTTAATTTTTTTTGAAAGAACGATGATGCGTCGGCAGATATTTCTAATAATTTTTGTCGTTCGCTTCTTAATTTTGGATCTGTTTTTTGAAGTTTAACTCCAGCTCTTTGGGCTAAAAGCTTCAGAGCGTCTACAAATTCTAAACCCTCCATTTTCATAACAAACTTAAATATGTCGCCTCCTTCTCCGCAACCAAAACAGTGAAATATTTGTCTATCGGGCGATACCATGAAAGATGGCGTCTTCTCGGAATGAAATGGACAATTTGCTCGATAATTACGCCCAGCTTTAGCAAGCTTAATATAACCTCCTATAACTTCAATAATATCCAGACGATTTTTTATTTCTTCGCTTGGACTGCTTAAAAATTTTCCCGCCATTTTCTTTTATCTACTTAGCTTTGGATTCGTAGAATAAATATCTGGATCAATGGCCCTATCAAAGCAAACTCTACCCGCATCATGACCCCAATTTTCCGCGACTCCATATTGATAAGGGATTGTCATCCCCATATTTTTAATACCGCTGTTGAGGCTTACTTGATTAAATGTCGCACACAATTGAAAACTTAGTTCGCCCAAGACGCTATACTCATAAGGAGCGTCGTTTTCAGGGTCGGCTGGTGCTATAAAACCCGAAATATCATTGCTTAAATTTGCCAAGGATGTGGGAACCATTTCCTTCTGTTGCCAATAGCTCACAATTTGCGATTGAATCATCTGTAAATGATTAATTCTTTGATTATCAAACTCAATCTGTCGTTGTTTTTGAGGAGAACCAACAATGAAAAAACCACCAATAATTGTTAACACTACGACAATTGAAGTTACCCAAGCAAAAGTTTTGGGTATATTTGTTTTTTCGTTACTATCTCTACGCAAGTCCCACAAATTATAACCAAAGACTGCACCAGCAACAATTAGTATCACAAATACTTTTATTATAAATAAAACAGTTAATGAACCGCTGTAGAATTCATATATCAATCTACTTAAATCAATGGCTATGGTTATGGCTGCTATAAATAACGTTAAATATAAAAGCCATTTTCTTATTTTGATATCTCTTTTCCCTGGCTCTTTTTGGACGTCTTTTTCAATAAGCCAAGCTATAAAAATATATAACGCAAAAAAAACGACAATAACCGAAGTTGCTGACCTGATAGCGCTTAAATTACCTTGGTAATAATAGCTCAACTTATCTGGAAACCATGTATTAGCATACTGCCACCAGATAGTAATAAAGCTTATTACGCTAGCATACAAAGCTGCTATATTGAGCAGTTGTAAAAAAACGTCTTTTGGTGTCGATTTTTGATCCATATTTTTATAATTAATTCTTAAATTAACCATATTATACCACGTCATACAAAATAATAAAAGCCCCCATGTTTCTGAGGGCTTTTGAATGCTACTCCAAAGGAATATATAAATTCATTCCATTTGGGAGTATTACTTCTTTCAGAGATGTTTTTTCTATGATGTTATCCAGATATTTGCCCACCATTTCAGCGGGGCCATGCATTTCAATCAATGTTGAACTTCCTTCGGCATGATTTTCCAATAATTTATTGGGCATGCCATACCAGACTTTCAAGGCTTTGCCATCTTTCGTCCGGGATATAAATAAATTCAAGTTACCAAAATTTAGATAAGTATCGCCAAACAACTCTACCGATTCTGCAAAGTTGTTGTACCAAATAAGAAAAAGTATCAAGAAAAAAAGTCTTTTTTCTTCATCCATTGTTCTTAGAGCGCTTGTTAGCACCTCAAGGCCAAGGATTCTAAACTCAACGTGTACTGTTGCCGCTCCGATTCTTTCCAGAGAGGCAAAATGTTTAACTTGGTTTACCAAATCCAGAGTCTCAATCCATGAACTTTCTAAGTCCGTCGTCCACAGATATGCTTCATCTGCTCTCCAGCCGTATCTCTTTTTACGAATTTTTTTCAAACATACAACTTCATCAGGCTGTAGATTTCGATTCTCTTTACATACGTATTCCTTGATCGAAAAAGTCAGCTTATTGACAATTTCACTCCCTTGAATGAGTGCTAAAGCATATGGTCCGTGCGACCCATTGGGATAAATCCGATGAACTACGCCCTCCAACATTTGCGGAAAATTACCCATCCAATCTCACCTCCTTTCGGTTTGATATTTACTACTAAAAGAACCTCATTATTAATATCATAATTTTTTTATTATGACAAGGGGATTATCAATTTTTCTTTTTGGCTGCACGCTTAGCAGCTATCTCATCTAGGTAAACTTTTCTAATTCTAATATTCTTTGGCGTAATTTCTACATATTCATCATCACCAATATATTCCAGAGCTTCTTCAAGACCCATATTCTTAGGAACGTTGAAATGTGCATCCGAGCCTTCACCCTTTGAACGCATGTTTGATAGTTCCTTGGCCTTGCAAACATTCACCCTGATATCTTCACTTCTAGAGTTTTGCCCAACAACTTGGCCAACATAAACAGGTATACCAGGCTGTAAAAACATTACGCCTCTATCTTGTACGTTCAATAAACCGTATAAGTTTGTATTTCCGGCCTCACAGGCGACCAACGAACCGTTATCTCTTTCATTCCATTGACCACCATCAGGTTTATAACCAAAAAAACTTGTATTCATAATACCCAATCCTTTTGTATCAGTTAAAAATTCATTACGATAGCCAAATAAACCTCGTGTTGGCACAATGAATTCTAAATATATAATCTCATTTTCATTTTTCATATCTTTGAGCTCTCCTCTGCGCTCACCCATTTTTTGCATAACTGCACCATTATACTGTTCTGGCACCTCAACAAACAAATTTTCAAATGGAGCCACTTTTTTACCATCAACCACTTTATAAATAACTTGGGGTCTAGAAACTTGAAACTCATACCCCTCTCGTCTCATTCTTTCAATAAATATTGCCAAATGCAGTTCTCCACGACCAGAAACCACCCAACTGTTAGTCGCAGGGCCATCTTCTACTTTAAGCGCCATGTCTGTTTCTAGCTCTTTATATAATCTTTCGCGAATCTGACGAGATGTAGAAAACTTACCTTCTTGACCAGCAAAGGGAGAATCATTAATCATAAAAGTCATTTTCACGGTAGGCTCCTCGATCTTCAAAAGTGGTAAAGCTATTGGATTATTGGCATCAGCGATTGTCTCGCCTATGTTAATGTCAGCAATTCCTGCAACTGCCACAATATCACCTGCAATTATTTCTGTCGCCTCTATACAACTCAATCCTACGAAAGTCATTAAAGCACTAAGACGGCATTTCTTGATGACCCCGTTTCTATTTATATGAGCAATTTCCTGCCCAGTTTTAATCTGTCCATTATAAATTTTTCCAATGCCAATTCTGCCCTTATAATTGTTTCCCGTAATATTGGCTATTAAAATTTGTAATGGTTTATTGGGATCACATGATGGAGCTGGTATATGTTCTAAAATTGCATCAAAGATCGGGTTAATATCAACCATCTTAGATAAATCGGCTTCTAGCCCAGCCTTACCTTGTTTGGCTACAGCATAAACTATTGGAAAATCTAAAGCGCTGTTATCCGCCCCTAGCTCACCAAATAAATCAAATGTCTTGTCTATAGCAAAATCTGGCCGAGCATCCGGCTTATCAATTTTATTTATTACAACAATGATTTTAAGTTTCATCTCCAAGGCCTTTTTAAGTACAAACCTCGTTTGAGGCATTGGTCCTTCCTTGGCATCAACCAAAAGTAAGCAACCATCAGCCATATTTAAAACACGCTCCACTTCACCTCCAAAATCGGCATGTCCAGGCGTATCAATGATATTAATTTTGGTGTCTTTAATAATTACCGACGCATTTTTTGAAAAAATAGTGATTCCCCGCTCTCTTTCAAGTTCGTGCGAATCCATAATCAAATCCTTTGCGTCCATATCTTTACCTATGTGACTTTCGGATTGACGCAACAAAGCATCCACAAGTGTGGTTTTGCCATGGTCAACATGAGCGATGATTGCTATATTTCTGATATTGGGCATTTTACTTTGAACAAAAATCCGCTGGTTTTATCAGCAGATTTTTTATTAAGATTTATATTTAATTATAACTCGTTAATACTGCCTTGTCAAATATTACTAGTTTAAGAAGATTTTTTTCTTACTTGCGCTACAACTCTATCAAGCGCTAGATCTAAACCCTTCTGTAAGCTATGACTTTCCTCTGTACCTATAAATTTGTTTCTGTTTGCTCTTAATTCCATTTCGATAGAGTAAGCGCTGTGTTTCTTGAAATGCTCTATTCTAATATTCAATTTAATCGCATCTGGGTCATCGTGCTTAAAAAACTTAGTTATTCGAGCAAGTTTTCGCTCGTCTAAATAGTTTTCGGTCATTAGCTCGTCCTGTTTATAAAGATTTTTGAAGTAAAATTTTGTTATCATACCAATATTATATAAATTAATTTATAAAAAGTCCAGCTTTATAAGCATAATTATTAGCTCAGCTCAAATATCAAGATTGGCTTGGTCTTACCCTTAACCATAACTTCTCCTAAACATCTAGCTAAAAATTGAATATTCCCCTCAATCTTAATGTCAAATTTATCCCATTCTTTAGGCTCTAAAATTTCCACTTTATTTATAGCAGATTTCGCTAGCTTTTTAAGTGTTGCTAGGCTTACTATTATATTGGTACTAAATTGTTTATTTAGCCCCTCTAGTCGTGAAGCAACATTAACATTATCACCGATAACAGTGTAATCAAAGCGTTGGTCTGAGCCCATATTGCCAACGATTACTTCTCCGCTGTTGATGCCAATTCCGATATTAAAATTGATTCCTTTTTCTTTCCACTCTTTTTGAAATTCAACCAACTTTGCTTTTATCTCCAATGAAGCTCGGCAAGCCCATAGAGCGTGATTATCTAATTCATTTGGCGCACCCCAAAAAGCCATAACCGCATCGCCTATAAATTTGTCCACTACCCCCTTATTTTTTAAAATTACTTCGGTAACGGCCGTGAAATAACGATTTAAAAAAGAAACTAATTCTTCGGCGCTAGTCGCTTCAGTCAAAGTTGTAAATCCACGAATATCAGAAAAAAATATCGTTAAATCTTTTTTATCACCTCCGAGTTTTAACTTATCTGGGTTATCAATAATTTGATCTATTACACTTGGAGATAAATATTGCTGGAATGAACGGCGTAAAAAATCTTTTTCTTTACCTTCGGAAAAATATTGAAATAAAGTGCTTGCGATAAATGATAATACAAAAGCAAGGTTGGGATATATTAGATTAAATATTTTTCCGTATTCAAAAGCTAATAAACTAATTAAATTATAAGATATTAATGATATACCAGCAAAAAAAATAAGTAACGACAAGCGTCTAATTTTTAAAACTATGGCGAGAGCTAGAAACGACATTAAAAATATAACGAACAATGTCCAAGTATCAGAAACTGGGAATATATATTTTCCGCTGATTATAGTTTCAATAGCGTTAGCGTGAATCTCTGCGCCCGGCATTGGACGAGACCTAGA
>Ga0210057_1005040_pt1 | contig 17176 bp, 16 predicted proteins | sample CryGeyCG2114_010_2_FD_183968 | JGI IMG/M metagenome (GOLD analysis project Ga0210057, IMG submission 183968) | Groundwater microbial communities from aquifer - Crystal Geyser CG10_big_fil_rev_8/21/14_0.10 (SPAdes) (version 2) | ecosystem: Environmental > Aquatic > Deep subsurface > Groundwater ...
TGTTTACAATGATTGAGGATGGTATATTTAAAGCAGCTCAAGGCATTACTACAATTGAGGAAGTATTAAGAGTTATATCAGAGTAGGTATTGGCTTATAAAGCTAAAATTTATCCCGATAGTGTTATACATCGAGATAAAGAAACAACTTAATCAAAGTAAGGTAATATAAATTATAAGGTTTATTAGAGTAAGCGTGGGTATCCGAAGATATCTCAACACTATTGGAATGAAGTTTAAAGTAAAGACAATTAATAATGAAGGGAGAGAGCTTGAAAGGGTAGAAGAAGCCCAAGATAAATCAACGGTCTTTCAGTTAGTGAAAGAAAGAGGAGAGCAACTTGTTTCAGTAGAAGAAGAATCTTCAGGCTTCAAGTTTTCTTTTAGCGCTATCGATTCTTTGGTTTCTACAGTAAAGACGCAAGACAAAATTATTTTTGCTAGAAATTTGGGAGCGATGATTGAGGCAGGACTACCTGTTTCGAGAGCCCTTTCTGTTATTGATAGACAAACTAAGAATAAGAAGTTTAAAAGCACTTTAGAAAGTCTGCAGTCAGACATTAAAAAGGGGGTGAGTTTAAGTGAGGGGATGAAAAAGTTTCCAAATATTTTTTCTAAACTTTTTGTTTCAATGGTTCGTGCAGGAGAAGAATCCGGGAGCATAACTGAATCTTTAAAGGTTGTCGGAGACCAAATGGAAAAAACCTACACTATAAAAAAGAAGGTTAGGGGAGCATTAATGTACCCAGGCATTATTCTATCAATCATGGTTGTTATTGGGGCTCTTATGCTTATTTATGTTGTCCCCACAATGACAGCAACATTTAATGAGTTAGGGGTTGAATTACCGACATCAACAAAAATGATAATTTTTGTCAGTGAAGTGTTAAAAAATTACACAATCCTATTTATTTTAGGCCTAGTTGCTTTTGTCGTCTCTGTATATTTAACAGCAAAGAGTCATAAAGGTAAAAAATTCTTTAACCTTATGTTTTTAAAAATACCCTTAATCTCAGGCTTAGTTAAAGAAACAAATTCAGCAAGGACAGCCAGAACTTTGTCATCATTACTTTCTTCAGGCGTTGAAGTTGTGAACGCTCTAGAGATAACAGCAGATGTTTTACAAAATGTTTATTATAAAGAAGTACTTGTTGAAGCCCAGAGTAAAGTTCAGAAAGGTGTACAATTGTCGGAAATTTTTGCCGGACACAAAGATATATACCCAATATTTGTCGGCGAAATGATTAGTGTCGGAGAAGAAACAGGTAAATTACCAGAGATGTTGAAAAGAGTAGCTGTTTTTTATGAGGAAAGTGTTGCTGATAAGACGAAAAATATGTCCACTATTTTAGAGCCGATTCTAATGGTTGTAATCGGTGCAGCTGTTGGTTTTTTTGCCCTTGCAATGATTGCTCCAACTTACTCTTTGGTTGAGGGACTCTAATTATGTTAAAAAAAATTATAGTCAAAAACAGATCTTATAAAGAAGGTTTTAGTTTGTCCGAGTTATTAATATCGGTCGGAGTCATGGTTCTTCTCTTAGGTTTGATTTTCACAGTCTTTTCTTCTTTTAATAAGAAGGAGGCACTAAGTAAGTCAACAGATATCGTCATCTCTGTTTTAAATGAAGCTAGACAGTTAACATTATTTTCTAAAGACGATGCTATTTATGGTGTTCATTTTGATACAAATCAGGCTGTATTATTTAAAGGAGAATCTTATTTAGAAGGAGATGAGTCAAATATTTATTTTAAAATTAATCCTGTCGTAGAAATAACAACAATTAATCTTGCTGAAGGAGGATCAGAGGTATTTTTTAATAGACTTACTGGCGAGACAGAAGACTATGGCTCTATAACATTATCTCTTTCCGGAGATACTTCAAAAACTTCCGCAATATTAATAAATCAATCAGGGCTATCTTTTAAAGAATGATTATTTTAAAAAACAGAAAACAGGGACTAAGTTTAATAGAGGTTGTGATAGCTTCAGCTATTGTTTCTATTGTCATGATTTCTTTAGTGTCTGCTTATAATATTTATCTGAAAGTTTCTCTCGAAACTACAAATTCATTAAAAGCAACCTTTCTTTTAGAGGAAACTATTGAAGCGACACGTTTCTTAAGAGATACTTCTTGGGGTAATTTGTCGTCACTAAATACAGGCACAAACTACTATTTATATTTTGACGATACAAGTGGTTTTGAGGCAACAACAACAGTTTATTTAATAGATGATTTTTCCAGAGTTTTTTCCATATCAGATGTAAATCGTGATTCGAACAATGATATTTCAGTTATTGGGACCAATGATCCAAATACAAAAAAAATTACAGGAAGTGTTTTTTGGCTTAATCATGGGACCACAACCACAAAGACTTTAGAGTTATATATAACAAATATTTTTGAATAAATGAAAATCAATAAAAACAATAATAAAGGTTTTACGGCGGTGGAAATGGTTATTTATACTGCAATATTAGCAATGATTTTTGTTGTTATTGTTAATACAATCTTAACAATTAGTAAGTCTTTCAATGCTTTTAGTGTGACGAATGATATAAATAATTCAGCAGTGACTTTTCTCGAAAGGTTTGTTAGGGAGACAAGACAGGCAAACAGTATTAATTTATCTCAAAGTATTTTGGGTGTGAATCCAGGAAAACTAGTTTTAACTTCCGTAGATGATTTTGGTGTTTCAGAAACAATAGAGTTCTCTGTTTCTGATGGAAAGATAGTGTTATATAAAGACGGTGTAAGCCTTGGATCTCTGATTACTAAAAACGCTTCAACAACCAGTCTTATATTCAAAAACATTACAGCCAGTAGTTCTAGTTTAATTAGAGTAGAGGTTGTTTTCGAAGCTAGTCGGGGGAATGTCACCAGAAGCGAGAATTTTTATACCAGTTCAGTATTAAGAGGAGCTTATTAATAAATGAGATATAAAAAATTACAATTTAATACTGGAGCAGCAATGATAACAGCAGTCGTCTTTTTTCTTTTTATAAGTATTACTGCAATTCTTGGAGTTGCCACCCCCGCAGTTAGGGGAGTAAAAATTGCTCGAGGCATAGAGTACTCAAAAGCAAGTTTTTATACCGCTGAATCTCTAGCCGAGGATTCTGTTTTTAGACTGGTTAAAGGCTTATCAATATCAAACAACGAGACACTCACTTTAAATAATGCAACAGCAAATCTGGTTGTGTCCGATGTTTCCGGTGGTAAGGAAGTCGTAATTGTTGGTGATAAAGATAATTTGATTAGAAAAATACAAGCGAGAGTTTTGACTGGGGATGGGGTGACTTTTAATTATGGAATCCAAGCTGGAGACGGTGGTTTTGATATTAAAAATACCGCTTCAATTGAAGGAAACGCTTTTTCTAATGGCCCAGTTACAGGATCGAACTCTAATTTAATTACAGGAGATGTGATATCTGCCGGACCAAATGGACTTATTAATGGCCTAAACATATCTGGTAATGCTTTTTCTCACACTATTCAAAATTCAAGTGTTTTAGGAAATGCCTATTATCAGAGTATTGTTAATACTTCAGTCTCTGGAGATAGTTTTCCTGGTAGCAATAATCAAGCTACTGGAACTATGCCAATCTCAGATGAACTAATCCAAAGTTGGAAGGATGTTGCCGAATCTGGAGGAGTTTCTACAAGTTGTACAATATCAAACACCGTTACAATTGGTCCAAAAAAATATAATTGCTCCAAACTGGAAATTAAAGGGAGTGCTAATGTTACCGTGGCTGGGCATATTTGGGTTAATGGTAATATTGAATTCGAAAATACAGCAACGATATCTGTTGACCAGTCTCTTGGCTCTCAAAGTGTTGCAATTATTGCTCATGACTCTTCAAATGAAAGTAGCTCAGGGATCATCACTGCTAAGAATTCAGTAGCATTTAATGGACCAAACAATAATTATATTCTTCTAGTTTCAATGAATAAAAGTGAGGCTAATGGAGGTGGAACTCCGGCCATAGAGGCTGAAAACACTATTAATGGAGATCTCCTTCTCTATGCTCCTTATGGTAGAGTAATTTTAAAAAATAGCATCAATCTTAAAGAGGTAACTGCTTATACAATTGAGCTTCAAAATTCAGCTCAAGTTATATACGAGACTGGTTTAGTTAATCTTTTATTTACCTCTGGACCTAGTGGAGGCTTCAGTTTGGATTCATGGGGTGAGTCTGAGTAGTTGTGGTAAAATTCTTTTATGGCTAAAAAGTACTTGATTGCTAACTGGAAAATGAGTCCGTCTTCATTAAGTAAGGCAAAGGATTTGTTTTCTTTTTTTCGTAAAAAATTAAAAAACAAAAAGTCACTAGAGATTGTTTTTGCTCCACCTTTTGTTTATTTGAGTGATTTACTTAAGTTAAATTCCGCTAAGAATTTTATAAAATATGGAGCCCAAGATGTTTTTTGGGAAGAAGAAGGGTCTTTTACTGGGGAAATTTCAATTAAAGAACTAAAAGACCTCGGTGTTAAGTATGTTATTGTAGGTCACTCTGAAAGAAGGTCTCTGGGCGAGACTAACAGCGATGTTAATAAAAAGATTAAAGTAGTACTTCACAATAAGATAATTCCTGTAGTTTGTATTGGCGAGAAAGAGAGAGACGGACACGGTGATTATTTGGCTTTTGTTAGGAAGCAAATCTCCGGAGCTTTGGAGGGAGTTAAATTGGAAGATTTAAAAAATATAATTTTTGCCTATGAGCCAGTTTGGGCGATTGGTAAAAGTGACGAAGAATCTATCAAACCTCATGATCTTGAGCAAATGATTATTTATATAAGGAAAGTCTTAATGGAAATTTATAATGACAGTAGTGTCATGAGAGCAAAAATTATCTATGGAGGTTCGGTTGAAAAAGGAAACAGTAGAACTCTTTTAGAAGAAACTAGCATCAATGGCTTTTTGATTGGCCATGCTAGTTTAGATAAGGAAGAGTTTTTTGAGATTTATAAGTCGTTTTAAATTTATTGTAATGGAATTAAAAACCATAAGAGAAGTTGAAGACTTGAAGGGTAAAAGAGTTCTTTTGCGCTTGGATTTAAATCTACCAGTTGTCGGTAAAGAGGTTATTAATGACTATAGACTAAGTAAATCTTTGGCAACTATAGAATTTTTGCAAAAAGCAGAAGCCAAAATTGTAATAATTAGCCATATTTGGGAAGAAGGGCCACTTAGTTTAAAGCCTGTTTATGAATTATTAAAAAATAAGTTCAAGATTGATGCTCAGTTTATGGATAGTTGTATTGGATTAGATGTTGTTGATAAGACAAAAACTATTGGAGATGGAGAGATTTTAATGTTGGAGAATCTCAGGATGCATAAAGGAGAAATGGAGAATTCTAAAGAATTTACCGAGGAGCTCTCTCGATTAGGGGATATTTATGTTAACGACGCCTTTGCTGTAATGCACAGAGATCACGCTTCGATAACAACATTACCTAAGTATCTACCAACTTACGCTGGGTTTTTGGTTGAAGAAGAGTTTAAATATCTCTCTAAAGTAAAAGAACCCAAGAGGCCATTCTTATTTATTTTGGGGGGTGCGAAATTTGACACCAAAATGCCAATAATTAAAAAATATTTGAATATAGCGGACTATGTTTTTGCTGGTGGAGCTCTGGCTAATGATTTTTTTAGAGCTAAAGGTTTTGATATTGCAGACTCACTTGTGTCTGGGAAAGATTATGGCACTCTAGAAATGCTCCAGAACGAAAAACTACTTCTCCCTAAAGATGTTACAGTTAAAAACCCAGATGGCGTTTTTGTTAAATCTCCATCAGAGGTTACAGACGGAGATAGAATATATGACCTAGGCCCGGCGGCAATGGTTGAATTAAAAGACATTATTTTCAAATCAAAGTTTATTTTGTGGAATGGACCTATTGGAGACTATAAAAAAGGTTTTAGAGACGGAACACTTGATTTAGCAAACGCAATTACAGATTCTGGCGCAGAGTCAATCGTTGGAGGAGGCGACACCTTTGCTGTTATATCTAAACTTGGGCTTGAAGATAGATTTACATTCATGTCTACAGCCGGTGGTGCTATGCTCGAATTTATATCATCAGGTTCTCTTATTGGTTTAGAACCAGTCTTAAGAAGTATTTAAAAAGACCCTCTGATTTTTTTGGCTATATTAGGTAAGTCATAACCAGAGTCTGTTTTACCATGCCAACTTTCTAAGCCATCATTTTCAAATCTAGGAATTATGTGAAAATGTAGGTGAAATATTTCTTGCCCGGCCGCTTCTCCGTTGTTGGCAATTATATTTATTCCAAGAGCATCCGAACCACTTTTAACAGCCAAAGAAACTTTTTTCATTATATGGCCTAATTTGTCGGCTGAATTAGAATCTATTTCAAAAATATTCTCACAAGCTATTTTTGGTACTAGCAGAGTATGTCCAAGAGAAACCGGCTTAATATCTAAAAAAGCAATAAAATCGTCATCCTCGTAGACTATTTCAGCAGGTATTTCTTTGTCTATTATTTTTTCAAAAATTGTTTTGTTCATTTTAAAATATATTATAAATTTTTTGTCTAGATAGAAACTTCTATTCATTAGGGTATTCTTATAATATCCCTAATAGACCTATTTTAAAGTATTAATTTATAAATTTCTAATTATAAAGAATGCCTAAATATAAAGTTTTTGAAAATATTTCAGATAAAGACACTAAAGAACTTGGAGATTATTCTAGAGTTGTTTCTAGGCTACTTATTAATAGAGGGATAAAAACAAAGAAAGAAGCTGATATTTTTCTTAATCCAGATTACGAAAGAGATGTGCACGACCCCTTTTTATTGCTTAATATGGAGAAAACAGTAGATAGAATAATTGAAGCTATAGACCAAGGAGAAAGGATTTGTATTTACGGAGATTATGACGCAGACGGTATTCCTGCAGGCATAATACTGAAGAATTTTTTTGAAAAAATTAATCACACTAATTTTTTCAATTACATTCCACATCGAGAAGTTGAGGGGTTTGGCCTTAATCTTGATGCTATATCTAAGATAAAAAATAATGAGGCAAGTTTAATAATAACTGTGGATTGCGGCATTACCGGTATTGAAGAAGTCGAAGAAGCCAATCGTCTTGGTATCGATGTTATAATCACAGATCATCATTTACCAAATAGTAAGGTTCCTAAAGCTTTTGCCATCATTAATCCAAAACAAAAAGGAGATAAATATCCGTTCAAAGATCTTTGTGGAGCAGGAGTTGCTTACAAGCTCGTCCAAGCAATTTTAAAAAAGAGGTCGTTTGATTTACCAGAAGGTTGGGAGAAATGGTTATTGGATATGGTGGCTATTGCAACTGTATCCGATATGGTTCCTCTTGTGGGTGAAAACAGGGCACTGGTTTTTTACGGACTAAAGGTTTTGAGAAAATCTAAAAGACCGGGGTTAAAAATGCTTTTGAAGACAGCGAGAGTTAATCAAGGTAAATTAACAGAAGACGATATCGGTTTTATTATTGCTCCAAGAATAAACGCCGCCTCCAGAATGGATAGTCCAGAAGTAGCTTTAATTGCTCTTGGTTCTAACAATAAAGAAGAAGCAGAAGAAGCCGTTTCTCGTCTTGAACACATGAATAATGAAAGAAAGGGTTCTACTGCGGCTATAATCAAAGAAGTTAGAAAAAAACTAGATTCTTTAGATGAGGTACCTGAAATAATTGTGTCTGGCAATCCAAAATGGAGACCAGGAATTCTCGGACTTGTGGCTAACACCTTGGCAGAAGAATTTGATAAACCTGTTTATCTTTGGGGTAGGGGAGATTCTCCAACAATTAAAGGATCTTTTCGATCCAATCAGAAGATTGACACATTTTCTCTTACATCAAGTCTACCAGAAGGCATTTTTATAAATTTTGGAGGACATACTTTTGCTGGAGGATTTGAATTGGAAGAAAATAAGGTCCACTATTTAGCCGAAGAGTTGTTAAAAAAAATTGAAGAAGATAATTTTTTTATTGAAGATATCGAGACGTTACTAGATGACCATTTGAGAATTGAAGAAATTAATCTCGATTATTTTAAAGAACTTGAAAGAGTTTCTCCTTATGGTATGGGCAACCCTAAGCCCATATTTCTTCTAGAAAAAACACTTATTAGTGATGTGCTAACTTTTGGTAAGGAAGGCTTGCATACAAAAGTTTTGTTAAGGGAGGGGGAAAAAACTATTGAGGCGATTAAATTTTTTGATAAACCAGAGAATTTTACTAAAATTCCAAATAAAGATGAGAGGGTTAATATAGTAGCTTTTGTGGAAAATAGTTTTTTTATGGGGAGAAGTAACCTTAGGCTTAGAATCCAAGATATTTTTTAACTAAAGTTTTGAGGTTGGACTTTGGATTCAAGCTCCTAATATTAAAAAAGTAAATTAATGTACAGTTAACTGTGCATTTTTGTTTATTTCATATCTGTCGATCAAATATTTCTTATGGCTTTATAAAAAAAATATACTAGATATAATGTGACTATGAAAAAAATCATTATAAATACAGACGGAGGAGCTAGAGGGAATCCTGGTCCTGCTGGTATTGGTTTTACTATTAAAAATGATGACGGGAGTATTTTAGCTGAAGGATACGAATATATTGGAGAAAAAACAAATAATTTTGCAGAATATGAGGCAGTTTTCTTGGCTTTAAAGAAGGCTAAAAGCTTGATGGGAAGTAAAACCAGGGAGATTTCTTTTGAGATAAAACTTGATAGTGAGTTAGTAAAGAAGCAGTTGTCTGGCGAGTATCAAATAAAAGAGGAGAGCTTGTTTCCTCAATTCATTAAAATATGGAACTTGAAGGTTAAAGATTTTCCGAATATCTTTTTTTCGCATATCGCACGAGAAGAGAATAAAGAGGCTGATGAATTAGCTAATATGGCAATGGACAAAGGAGAAGCTAAGGGATTATTTTAATGAAAGATTATGTAATTTGGCTATCTGTCTCTTTTGCCCTCGGATTATTGCCGGGGCTTATTTTTAATTGGGATGTTTATTATGCCATCTTTTTTATTTTAATATCTTGTGTGTTATCTATTTTTTCTTATGTAACAAAAGATAAAAAATTTATTTTTTTGGCTATTCTCTGTTTATTTTTTTCATTAGGTATATTTAGAGCTTTTATAAATATAGAAAATGAGCCAAAAAGAATTGCAGAAGATCTTATTGATAGCAAAATAGAAATTGAAGGTTATGTTAAAAATTATCCAGAAAAGAGAGACAGAAGTCTAAGGTTTGTTTTTAAGCCAGATAATTTTGATTTTAATATTTTGGTCTATGTTGAAAAGTTTGATGAAATCGATTACGGCGACAGACTTGTGATTAGTGGAAAAATAAATAATATAAAAAATTTTGAAGGCTTAGGAGGGAGGATTTTTGATTATCAAAATTATTTAGGTAAAGATAATATTTATTATCAAATTTATTATCCAAGCATTAATAATTTAAATATTAATCAAGGGTCTTTTATAAAAAAACATCTCTACTCCTTAAAAGAATTTTTTGTTAATAATATAAATAGAATTATCCCTGATCCGGAAAATGTTTTATTATCAGGTATTTTGCTCGGAGAAAAATCTTCCTTCAGTGATTCATTAGAGGACGCATTTATTAAAACAGGACTCATTCATATCGTTGTTCTTTCTGGTTATAACATTAGTATTGTTGCTGACTCTGCGATGCGGATTTTGTCTTTTGCTTCTATTACCGCCTCATCCATTTTTGCAGGACTCTTCATATTTCTTTTTGCTCTCCTTACTGGATTTGGCACAGCAACAGTGAGAGCAAGCATTATGGCTATTCTAGTACTAACGGCAAGAATTACGGGCAGGAAATACGATATTTTAAAAGCCCTATTTTTAGCAGGTTTTGTTATGGTTTTTATAAATCCGAAAGTAATTATTTATGATCCTGGCTTTGCTTTGAGTTTTATGGCGACACTAGGTTTGATCCTACTTGCTCCAGTGATTTCAGAGAAACTGTATTTTATTAAAGGGCACACAATAAGGGAGTTGTTGTCGGCAACCCTTTCCACTCAGATTTTTGTGCTTCCAATACTTCTTTATCAAATTGGTCAGATTTCTATAATCGCACCAATCTCAAATATTGTTATATTGCCATTTGTTCCAACAACTATGTTTGTGGGCTTTCTGACCTCTCTTTTGGGTGCAATACCAATCATTGGTTATATCTTTGGGTATATAACCTACTTATTATTAAAGCTAGAAATATTAATTGTTTTGTTTTTTTCGAAACTTCCTTTTGCTTCTATTATTATTCCAAAAACCCCTATTTTAATTATTCTGTTTGTTTATATGGTCTTGGGACTTTGGCTTCGGAAGTTTGTATTCAAGGAAGAAACAAAGAGGGTCACTTGAGACCCCCTTTGTTTTAAATTGCTTGTTTAAACCAATTTTCAATTTTTTCCCAATTAATGGCTTCTAGATAACTTTCGAAATATTTTTTCTTTTCTCCTGGCAAGTAATCAACCATAAAGGCGTGTTCCCACATATCAATAGCAATTATTATATCCAAAGAAGAAAGATGTCCTAAGTGGTGCTCATCAACCCAAGTCATTTGGAATCTTTCTGCATTTTTATCCCAATATAAAATAGTCCAACCAGATCCACGACTCATGGCAATTTTTTCTAATTCAATTTTAGCCTCCTTTGCTCCGCCATATTGTTTATTGATTGCTTCAACAAAGAGACTTTTTTCTGGCGGGGGAGTAAGGCCTCCTTCTAGAGCCCCAAAATAATATTCATGGTTTTTCATACCACAGAACTCAAAACCCAGTCTTCTTTGCAGTTCCGATCTTAAATATGAATCTCCCTCTTCTTTGTCTAATTTTGATAATTGTTCAAGAATTTTATTAGTATGTGTGACATACCCATTGTAGAGTTTTAAATGCTCTTCTATTTGTTTTTCTGAGATACCCTCTATTTTAGGAATATTAAATTCTTTAGCTTTATATATAGACATATAATCTTTTTATTGATTAAAAGTATGTTTATTATATCTTATTGATATAGCTTACTCAAAACTAGCTTAAATATGGCTCTAATTAGCCCCAGTAAATGGCTCATGTTAATGAGCCATTTACTGGGGCCCTGTTAAGCCGTATTTTAATAGACTTTGAGACTCTAATTAGAAGACCACATTTTTTGGTATTGACAAAATCATATAATCTGCTATTATAAGGCCAAATGGCCCTCGTGGCCGTTTTTTTGTTGCCTAAATTTTTAGGTACAAAGCCCATTAGGGTTAATTCAAAAATATGAAAAATATAAAAAGATATACATTAGCAGTTTATGTTTTGATCGCAATTGTGTTTATTCTTGGTTTTCAGTTTCAAGTAAGTAAAGCCGAGGGGGTAGACTATGTTGCTGATACTATGGAGAAGAGAGAGATTCTTTGGTTGGCGAGAATTATATATTCAGAAACAAAGAAGGAGAGTGAACAAGTTCTTGTTGCTTGGATTGTTCGAAACAGAGTGGACACAGAATTTAGGGGGAGTACTTATGAACAAGTAGCCAAAAGTCCTGCACAGTTCTCCGGACTTCATTCTGGGGATGCTCAATATTCTCATAATATCTCCAGAGAATATGAGAGTGCCGGAGAATCTTGGAAGAAGGCCTTGTCTATTGCTAAAGCAGTTTATTTTGCTGATGAGTCACTAAGACCATTTCCAGAGACAGTGCGACACTTTTATTCACCAAGAAGTGTTTTAGTTGATCCAGATTGGGCAGCTACTCACAAACCAGTTGTTGTTTTAAAGGATAATGAAAATGAACAAGTAAGATTTGCTTTCTACGATTCAGTTAAATAAAACAAAAGCCACAGGAAACCCTGTGGCTTTTGTTTTATTTTCGGTGTTATTATCTATAGAATTTAATTATGTTCAATATGAGGACTCATAAGATCTTACTTTTTTTAATTCTCGGAATTTTTTTGATTAATTTTTATATATACTCGATTATTTTTTATGATAACGAAAATCTGGTAGTTTATTTCTTGGATATTGGCCAAGGAGATTCAACACTGATTAGAAGCCCATCTGGAAGAATTATCCTAATAGATGGGGGAGATGGTTCGATTATTATGAATAAATTATCGCAGGTATTACCTTTTGGAGTGAGAGATATTGATTTAGTTATTGCAACTCATCCAGACAAAGATCATATTAACGGTCTTATTCCAGTTTTTGATAAATTTAATGTGCCAAATTTTTTATATTCAAATATAGAAAAGGATTCCGATATTTATAAATCTTTATTAGATAAAGTAAGGAAAGAAGGATCTACTATTTTTATTGCTAAGAGAGGGCAAGTTTTTGATTTAGGTGGAGGCGCTTACTTGGAGATTTTGTTTCCAGATAGATTAGTGTCTGAGGTCGAGTCGAATACTGGTTCAATTGTTTCAAGGATTGTATATAGAGATAATGAGTTTTTAATTACAGGAGACTCTCCGCAATCTATTGAGAAATATCTGGTGTATCTAGATGGAGATACTTTAAGTAGCGATGTATTGAAGTTAGGACACCACGGCTCAAAGACTTCTTCTAGTAAAATTTTTCTAGAAAAAGTCAGACCAAGTTTTGGCGTACTTTCTTATGGTAAGGATAATAAATATGGTCATCCAAACAAAGAACCTCTTGATTTCATGGCAGATCTTTCTATTAACCCCGTTTCTACAGCAGGGGGAGGGAGTATTGTTTTTTATGCCGACGGATCAAATTTGATTTTTGAACAAAAATAACTCGCTTGATGCGAGTTATTTTTAGATGAGCCCTGCTTTTTTTAGGGTTTTATAAGCCCCTCTCTTTTTTATAGTTTTCAATCCTTTTGTTGAGGCTTTTACTGATACGGACTTTCCTAACTCTGGAACAAAAACTTTTTTCTTTTGGATGTTAGGACTTCTTTTAACTTTACCAACAGGATTAAATTTTGTAGCACGAGTTCGGTTAGAGTACCCTCCACCAGTCTGTGTTTTTTTATTTGTAATCGCGCACTTAGCCATTTTTTTTATTTATTATTAACGCGGTAGACATAATAACATCAAGAAAAAGAAAAGCAAGATGTAGAAGAGTAATAAAGAATGATTAACAAACAAAATTATACTGCAGTATATTATACTATAATACACTGTAGTATAAGGAATTATTTTGTAGTGGATAGTTGGTTTATGATGGACTCGTGGTGAGATCGTGACAAGCTTGTGATGAGTTTGTGATTGTTGGTCTGTGATTTGTAATTTATGATTTGGTAACTTAAACTAAGTATATTGTGAATATTGATCCAATTTTTTCAATTCTAGTTTTAATAATCTCTGTCGTTATACACGAAGTTTCTCATGGTTATATGGCAGATTTTTTAGGAGACCCAACAGCTAAACTTGCTGGCAGATTAACATTAAATCCAATCAAACATTTAGACCTTTGGGGCTCCATAATTATTCCTTTGATTTTTGTTTTAACTCCAGGAGGTTTTATTTTTGGTTGGGCGAAGCCGGTTCCTTACAATCCTTACAACCTAAGAGGGAGGTGGGGACTTTCTTCAAGAGCGAGTGAGGCGATGGTAGCTTTTGCCGGGCCTCTCTCAAATATTTCTGTTGCCGTATTTTTCGGCATATTGGTGAGGCTGGGTTTTTTCAACTCTACTTTAATTACTCCAGTGGCTTCTATTGTTCTTATTAATCTTGTCTTGGCGATTTTCAATTTAATACCAATTCCTCCGCTTGACGGTTCAAAAATATTGTTTTCTATATTACCTTTAAGGTTTGCAGATTTACGCTTTAAACTAGAAAGATCTGGGTTCATTTTAGTACTACTTTTTATCTTCTTTTTGTGGCAACTTTTTGTGCCGCTGATATTTTTTATCTTCTCACTACTCACAGGACTCTAACATTTTTATTTGTGAAACGACACAAAAGCTCTCGCTTTATATTAAAAAGCTTCTTAGTTTTGATCTTTTCTTCGGTGTTGATTTAAAAGGACATTTAATTTTTTTTGAAAAAATTAAGAATTTTTAATAAAAAAGATTTTTTAAAGATTCTTGAGAAACACTTATTTTATAAGCTAGATTTGTAAAACACCACCTTCGAACAGAGTAGGTTATTTTTGTGTTGAATAACCTAAATATAACTTTTTATCCTTATTAATTCTTTAGCTTAGTGTGAAACCGCTCTAGGGAAATATTTTTTTAAAAAGTTTTTTATTCAAAGATAGACTTAAACGAAATATTTAATAATAGCAACACCAATTACAAAAAGCTTAAAGCTTGAAGCTTAAAGCTTGAAGCTTCTCAAACTTATCCACAAGTAGAAATTGTCAAAAATCTGACATAAGCAAATGTCCTTTTTACAATAAAGGACAAGAGATGAGCGATATCGAATATATCAATAAGAATAAGTATATTTCGTCTAAACGAAGTGCACAAATAAGTGGGTACACCCACGATTATTTGAGTCGTCTTTGTCGAGAGGGTGTCCTTAATGGAAAAAAGTTTGGACGAGCTTGGTTTATAGAAGAAAAATCGCTAAAACATTTTATTGGGGAGAATAAAGGTGTTAAGGAAAAATCTAATGAAAAAAAATCTGAGGAATTAAAACGAAAATATAACTATTACCAAAAAGCTCAAGCCATAAAAAAAGCTCCTTCAGAAATTGTAAAAAGAACCAATCTTTTACCAACTTTTTATTCATATACAAATAAAATTCTACCTATTGTCTCTGGGTCTTCTTATAGCTCTCAACCAGGACTTATGAAGAGCGTCTTAACATCTGTAGTTGCTGGTGCTCTGACTCTCGTAATTTTTGTTTCTGGAGGATCTGCTTTTGCCGACAATCTTTTGTTAAAAATTTCCAAAGAATATCAAGAAGTAAAATTAAATACTTTAGATTGGACTAAAAATCTTGATGAGAAAATTTTTGACAAGACTTCTTCTTTTGCAGAGTTGTTTATTAAAGAAAAAGAAGTAAGGACTGCTTTCGATAAAAATGAAAATAATAAAAAAACTATTGGTCAGACAATTTCTATAAATGAAGTTGCTTTAGTTTTTTATTATTTACCAAAAGAACTTGATTTTGGTTTAGAAAAAACAGCTGAGAATATTTATAAAGGCACCAACACTATTTTAAGTTATATAGAAAGTGCTCCACATAATTTTGAAAGACTCTTTTCAGATCTTAGTTCTGCTACTTTGTCAGCCTCAACAGCTCTTCCAGAAAAAACATATAGCGGTATAAATTCAAAGGTTAGCCACATTAATTCTAATCTGAAAAATTTTGGAAAAGAATTTTCTTCATTTGTTTTTGAATTATCTAACACCACAAAATATTTTATAGAAGAGCTTATTGTCGCACCTATAAGAATCGCTGAAAAAACCAGCCACTTTTCAAAAGTTTACGAAAGAAGTATTAGGGATCTAATCAATTTATCTAGTCGTCTTGCAATTACTACAAAAAATGAAGTTCCAGAAATTGTTAACTTCGCCACAAATGTAATAAATGATGTCCCTAGATCTTCTGTAGAAATAGCGTTTTTAGTGAAAGAAGGCTCTCTTTATTTAGGAAAGGACTTCGTTGATACGTTAACAAAACCAATTGTCGATTCGAAAAAATTTGTTGATTCTCGGGCGTCTTATTTTAAAGAGGGAGGTGAAAAAGAAACAAATTTAACAGCTGGATTTTTTAGTAGTTTTTCTGAAGGTATAGATAAGTTTATTGTTGAATCGAAAGAGATTACTTTGTGTGGTCTGTCTAACTTTTTTGAGTTAAATAAAAACTGTGTCGGAGATTCTCCAGAAGTTTTTGTTGAAGGGAGTAGTCGAGAGAGGGTGAGGGATGACGCTGTTAATGTTATAGAAAAAACTGTTGTTATTGAACCAAGAAATGTTGTTGAGAGAATTACCGAGAGATTTATAACTAATGGCGGTATATCAAAGAGTGAGTTTGAGGAAAGACTTCAGCAGTTAGATAACAAGTTATCCTCCCAGATATATTCTTTAAGCGGATCGTTTTCCAGCGGTTCACAGACCGTTGTCCAAAATATATATAATCAAATAGCTAACTCTCAAAAAATTGATCAGTTAAACGGAGTTGATATTTCGAATGCAACTATAACTGGATCTAGTATTTCTGGCTCTGGAGCAACTTTCACAGGAACTATAACTGCAGATTCGTTTGTGGGTGATGGGTCTGGATTGACCGGGATTTCAGTAAGCGGTGATTCTTTTGCTTGGACACCACTTACAAACTACGGGGAAACAGTAAACGCTACATCGACACCACTTTGGGTTCAGGAGAATATTTATGCCTCTTCAACAATTTACGCCACAACATTTGTAGCAACAGATTCTTCTGCCACGTCAACCTTCTCGGGTGGGATTGAAGTAAACGCTTTGAATGTCACATCTTCTGTAGCCACCTCAACATTTGCGAACGGCATTGATCTTTCTGACGGCTGTTTTGCTGTAAATGGAGTTTGTATAACAGGAGGGGGAAGTGGCGGAGCATTCACTTCTTCTGGAGGATACACAACTCTTAATACCTCCTCTGACTTTGTTGGAATCGGAACCACCTCACCATACGCCAAGTTATCAGTAGTAGGAGAAACAGTATCAGAATATTTTACATCTACATCAACAACACTAGCCTCAACATTTCCTCTATTCACATCTACATCAGGAACAACCACAAATTTTGCAATCACAGGAATCACAAATGGACTTCTATCAACAAATTCACTAGGTTCAGTCATTGCAACTACAACTATCGGAGACAACTTAATCCCTTCAACAATAGCAAGAGACTCAGAACTCCATGACGCAGTCACCCTCGCAGGCTCCCTAGACTACATCACACTCTCGGGACAGCAAATCACCAGAAACGCTATTGACCTAACAACAGATGTCACTGGAGTTCTGCCTGATGCGAATGTGGCAAATGACATCACCCTCACAAACCTAACCCAAATCACCAACAGAGCAATTAGTGACACCACTGGAACTCTAGGAGTTTCAAGAGGAGGTACAGGACTGACTTCATACACACTAGGAGATGTCCTCTATGCCTCAGGTACAGGAACTCTAGCTGGAACAAGTACAGCAAACCTCAAGACAACCCTTGCTTTAAACAACGTTGAAAACAC
>Ga0210057_1005041_pt1 | contig 17175 bp, 16 predicted proteins | sample CryGeyCG2114_010_2_FD_183968 | JGI IMG/M metagenome (GOLD analysis project Ga0210057, IMG submission 183968) | Groundwater microbial communities from aquifer - Crystal Geyser CG10_big_fil_rev_8/21/14_0.10 (SPAdes) (version 2) | ecosystem: Environmental > Aquatic > Deep subsurface > Groundwater ...
ATGAAGGGGCGAGAATCCAAACGCAAGCGAAAGAAATTCTTATTACGTTACAATCAATGAAAAAGGACTATGAAAAGACCGATGAGGCATTTTCTATACTAAATAAGCACATAGGAAACGCATTCAATCAATCCAATAATGTTGCGCAGAATTTAAACAGTCTCGGACAAAAAATTGAATCAACTTCGCATCTCTCAACGGGTGAGAAAAAGATGATAGAATGAGGTTCACGAAGTATGAATATCACTTATAAGCACGAAATTTCAACAAAAACCAAACCTCAAGAAATTATTGATCTCCTTCTCAAATCTCGCAATATCAAAGATATCGATTCCTTTCTCAATCCACCATCGCCACTCGAGTTTACCCTAAAAGATTTTGGATTTAAGCAGAAAGAAATTTCTCCGATGATTAAGCTTCTCACGAGGATTAAAAAGAACGATGAAATGATTATTGTATACACAGATTATGACGCAGATGGAATCACGGGAGGTGCCGTTCTTTGGGAAACGCTTCATCTTCTTGGATTCAAAGTAATGCCGTATGTTCCTCATAGAAAAACTGAAGGGTATGGTTTTTCAAAAAAAGGGATTGATGCCGTGAAAAAAGAATTTAATCCAGTACTTATCATGAGTGTCGATCATGGAATAACGGCTAAAAAGGAAGTTGCATACGCGAATAAATGTGGCATTGACGTCATTATTACTGATCATCATCATCGGCAAGAAGAGAAGGTGCCGGACTTAGCAGTCTGTATTTTTCATATTCCTGCATTATCTGGTTCGGGAACGGCATACATGGTGGCAAAAGAAATATTTAATCATTTCAAAATTCAAGAGTCCAACCAAGTTGGCGGGCAGGCAAAGCTTAAGGTTTTGGAGAAATATTTCAAAACAGATTATCTTGCACTTGCGGCAATTGGAACGGTTGCTGACCTTGTCCCATTGGTTGGTCCCAGTCGAAGCATTGTGACCTACGGATTGAAGTCATTCTCAAAAGTTGATCGTCCTGGTATTAAACATATTCTTAAAGAAGCGCAGATTGAGGGAAAAGAGATTCGACCCTATGAAATTGGGTTCATTATTGCACCACGCATTAATGCAGTTGGGAGGCTTGAACATGCGCTTGATGCATTACGACTTCTCTGCACTACCGACGAAAAACGAGCGCGTGAGTTGGCACAAAAAGTCGGCGATTTGAATACTAATAGACAAGATTTGGTCAAAGAGCAAGTTACAGAAGCTCAAGCTCAAATGAAAAAATTCAAAGTTATTCCGAAACTAATTATTCTCCATGCAGATCATTGGCATGAAGGAGTGATCGGACTGATTGCGGGGAGTATTCTCGAAGAGTACTACCGACCGACTATTGTGATGACAAAAGGTGATGGGTTTTACAAAGCATCAGTGAGATCGATACCCGGATTTCATATCACTGATTTTTTAAAAACACTTGATTCGTACTTTACAAACTATGGTGGACATGCTGCTGCAGCTGGATTTACTTTAAAAGGGGAAAAGCTTGAAATGTTTCTGGAGGTTGCCGTCAAAAAAGCTGAGAAGGTTATCACAGACGAAATGCTTGAGCGTACCATGGAAGTTGATTTAAAAATACCATTATCACTCTCGACGAAACCATTGGCAAATGCATTAAACAAACTTGCACCTTTTGGCATGGGAAATGCAAGGCCAACGTTTGCCTCGGTTGCTTCTGTTGTCCATGCAAAAATTCTCGGCAAGCAACGGAATCATCTGAAATTGCAGGTCAAAGATGTGTCTGGGCAATCACTTCCTCTTGATATGATCGCCTTTGGTCAAGCGGAGATTTTTAAGCAGTTATCCAAGAATCAGAAGATCACATTGGTGTATCATCTTGATCTTAACGAATGGAATGGACAAATAAACGTACAGGGGATGGTGAAACATGTTGAGTTGTAGGAGATTATGTCCTATAATGGGGTGATTCTTTTTAGAAGTTTTTTATTTAATATATGTGGAAAGTAATTATCGGAGCAGTTGTCGTTGTTTTGATTGGAGCAGGTGGATTTCTTTACTATCAATCATCTCAAAAAAAACTAGCAAATCCTCCATCTGATACATCGGTGACTATTACAAATGAACCATCTGCGACCCCAACACCAGAAGATGTCAAGATTGATGAATATTCCATTGAAATACAAAATGGAAGTGGCATCGCCGGAGAAGCAGGTCGTGCCCAATCACTTATTGAGGGAGAAGAATTTGTCGTTGACTTGACGGGAAATGCAGACAATTATGATTATACCGAGACAGTGATTCAAGCAAAAGAAGGCGTGAGCGAAGCATGGCTTGATAAGTTGAAAGAAGTCTTAGGAGGGAAGTATGAAGTAAAATCTCAAGTCAAGACTCTGGAAGATGCAGATTCAGACTCTGATGTTGTGGTAATAATCGGACAAAATGATTCTGATGGTGACTCCATGGTCGTTGAGGAAGTTGCTGAAGAGACGCCTAAGCCTACTGAAGAGGCCACTGAGACCAAGACGCCAACACCAAGTCCGACTGAGAGTGCTTGATAGACGATTCGATATTTCATGAAGCTCTGTCTTTAGTATGATGTGCTCTTTCTATGAATATTCTTGATTCAATTCATATCATTCTCCCAGAAAAGGATACTGTTTTTACGAAAGAGCTTATTTCTTTTCTTTCTCCAGTTGGAAAAGTATCACGAGATACAATAACTTTTACTAAGTCTGTTGATTCTTTTGTGCCAACGGTATCATTTTCAATGAAAGGATCAAAAGTTCCTCGAGTCATCTTTCATGGAACGCATGAATTTAAAATTGAGTCAGAAATTGTCAACAGTACGGGCAAGGTAAAAGATAGCCCACATTCATACGAACCAATAGAACTTAAAACGGTAGTAGATCGACTTACGGGGAGAAAGATGATTGAGCTTGATCACACGGGATTTAATCTTCCCTGGTTTGAAGGAATTCATCCTGAAATTATCAAACTAAGAGCTAATCTGGATAATAAATCAATCTATAAACTATTTCCAACTGGTGAGCCGTGGGATTTCATTCTTCCCGCAAGTCGGAAAGAAATTATTGATAAGAAATCTTTGGATTATTCAGTGGTTCGACGACCAAAATTTGAGATTGTATCATTTGACAAATCTTCCCAACCGCTCATACAATTTGATCTTCAGATCAAAGATGATGCTCAAATAATTCGAAAGTTGTTTCCCGAAGGTATTTATGACCCCGGACCAAATAATGTATGGGTTTACTTAAAAAATCCGTATGATTTGGATATATGTCTCGTTTTAAATGAATGGAAGACGGGGGATTGGAGCGAGTTTTTCACATCTTCTCCACCGTCTCAATTCCGAGAAGATTGAGTCCGTGTTTGAGAACGTTTGCCGTGCCTTTTGTTATGGTAAGTCTGAGATATTTCTCATCTTCATTTTCTGCTTTCAAAATTGGATTCTTCTGATAAAAAAGATTATATTTTTGTGATAGCTCATAGAGGTAGGTGCATAGATAATTTGGGGCAACGTTTTGAGCAGTTTCAAGGACTACTTCAGGATATTTTATGAGTGCACGCAAAAGAGCGAGCTCTTCATGGTTTAGTTTGCTGGATCCCGGATCGGGGTCCGGAATGACAAGATTTGTTTTGACAGATTTGTTCAGAACTGATTTGCAGCGGACATAGGTATATATGAGATAGGGTCCAGAATCTCCTTGAAGTGTCGTTGCGTCCTTCATGTCAAAATAGACATCTCCTTGCAGACCACTTTTCAAAAATGAATATTTGACCGCTGCGATGGCGAGTTTTTCAGCAACTTCTTCTGTAGATCCATAATCTTTGATGATCTGCTTTTTTGCCTCATCCAGAAGCCATTCGCCTTCGACTACATTTCCTTTTCTTGAAGACATCTTACCTCCCTTGAGGTGAACCCATCCATATTTCAAATGTTGCTGTTTACCGGTGTAGCGTTTTGAGTCAGTAAGCTCTTCTACTTTAAACGTCGTTGCAAAAAAGCTTGTTTGTTCTTCTGTTACCACATGAATAATTTTATCAACCTCTCCAAAATCAGTCGTTTCCTTTTCAGCCAGGGGAAGCTCTTTTCCTTCGTATGTAGGATATCCTTCTTTATTTAAGAATACGCGGGTGTGGACGCCATGCCCTTCTCCGTTGAATATAATCGCTCCATCGCTTTTTTCCAAGATGTTTTTCTTTACGAGTTCATCAATCAGTTCGATTGAGCGCTTGGCCATTTGACTTTCGAAATATTTCTTATCAAAAGTTGTTCCGACCCGATCATATTTTTCATTAAAATATTCTAAACTCCATGCGCGCGTTTTTTCATATAATGGCATGATCCTCCCATCCTGATTGTAAATTTGTTTGTTGATTTCAATGATTTCTTTTTTTGACACATTATTACTTTCATATGCTTCGCTTCCTTTGACATATGCTTTTCCAAGAAGTGATATTTTCTCCCGTATTGGCATTGAGCTGATTTTTTCTTCTCCCAGTTCGTTCATTGTCTTTGGAGCAGCCCAGAGAGTTTTAGCGATATGTAATCCCACATCTCCTTGATAATTTGCTCTGATAACGGTATTTCCGGTCACTTCAAGAAGCCGTGCAACTGTCTCACCCGTTGTAATGTTTCTTAAGTGTCCAATATGAAATAGTTTATGCGTGTTTGGATGTGCGTACTCTACAATCACTTTTTTGTTTTTTCCAAGGTGGTATTCTTGGAATGAATACATATTCTGAGAAGATTCTAAAAGATTTTTTATGAGTACCTGCTTTGATAACCACACATTGATAAATCCTGGTTTCATAACCTCTACTTTTTCGATCACCTCATCGATTTTTATTGCATCGGCAATAAGCTTTGCCAGTTCCATCGGATTTTTCTTTTCTATTTTTGCAAGCTGAAGCGCAACATTCGTTGAATAATCTCCAAAATCTTCATTATTTGGCGGATTAATCATAAGTCTTTCAAACGGAAGGTTGAGAGCCTCAAGAGTATGGCGTATTTTTTCGTGAATGAGATCTTTCATTATGCGATTATGATAACATAAAGTAGATAAAAGTGGAACGTCAATAACGTCCAAAAAAGAAGTTCTCGCCTACCGTATTTCTTCAGCAATTCCCATTTTTTTTGCAAGCCATGGCGTAAGCGGTGGTTCAATAACAAGGGTCATAAGAATGACCCACATACCGATTGCAATCACAAATTCTGATTGAATAATATCAAATGTTGCGGCAATGACGAGTAAGATTGCGGCAATGATCCCTGTTTCACGAATGAGACTTAAAAAGAGGAGATCTTTCACTTTAAACACATTTTGAATCCACCAAGGAGCAAGTGACACAAATACTACAATAGGACGAAGCACAAACATGAATATGAGCGCCGCTCCAATGCCAATTGGTGCAAGCTTAATAAGCGTTGAAAGGGGGACCAGTGCACCGAGAATAATAAAAATAAATGGTTTGATCAGATGATTAAGCAAGCTATCGTAAAAATGCGAAACTTTCTTAACGCTTCCAAATGCATCAGTCAATAGACCACTCGTAAACGCAGCAAGAAAACCAGCACCTGCTAAAATATTTCCTAAGACAAAGGTGAAGATTGGTATCGAAAGAAGGAGCGCTGGATCGGATTCTTCATGGACTTCCTGATTATAATAGAATTTTTTTATAAGAACAAATCCAAAGTATCCGACCAATATGCCGGATATGATTTGCAGCGCAAATGCATCATAAGTGCTCTTTTGAAGGAGTGGCCCAAAATAGCTAAAAATACCATTATTTATTGCGGGAGCAGAGATTAGTGCAAGAAGGAGGAATCGAGTGAAAATACTTCCTGATACATCGGTAAGTGCAGATTCTGATATTGCAATTTGCTTGAGTTGAGGACGTTTGAATTTCAGCATATTCAAAGTTGGAATAATTGCGGTTGGATCGGTTGATGATAGTGCGGCACTTAGTATGAGAATTGAGGGGATGAGCGCCGCATCAAACGCACCAACAAGATTCATAATCCAATACATAATGAATGCAAATCCCACGGAGCTGAAAATGACACCAACCAGAGAGAGTGATGCAATAGGCACAAACCATTTTTTGAAATTTCGAAAGGGAATTTCAAGCCCTCCCGCAAAGAGTATTATTGCCCCAAATACCTCCATGACAATCTTTAAGGAATCAATATCATTGGTAAAGAAGGACAAAAAAGGCTGGAGTGCAATGCCGGCAAAAATTGCCCAGACAAACGAGGGAATAATCGTTTTTGGCGCGATTCGGTTGATATAGTACCCGATAAAAATCATTCCACCGAGTACAAACAATTGAAAGTCCGCATCATGCAAAAATTGCCCAGAGTCTTGAAATGCTCCGCGTACCACAACAGACAACAAGCTCAAAAAAGTTATGAGGATAAAATAGGGGATAAATAAATGAAGTTTTTTTTTCATAATGTCCATGTTCAGAATATCACAGTAATTGATGCTTCTACAATACCGATCTTGCATTTTGAGCGGCAGTTGCTAGAATAGTAGCACTCTATGAAACGAAAACTCATTGTGCTTGGCATTCTCGTTCTTTTATTTGCTGTTTTTGTATTGGTTCGTTTTTTTGTTTTTGATAATCCAGGAACCACTGGACGACTCAAGGTTTTATCATCACCAACTGCGGGAATCTTTATTGACAATGTTGCCATGGGAAAAACGCCATATGAAACAAGGTTGAAACCAGGAGAGTATATGGTCAAGCTCATTCCTGAGGGTGAAGATACGCAAACTGTTTCATGGAGTGGAAAAGTCGCGGTGAGAGAGAATGCCTTGACCTATGTCAGTCGCGAAATGGGAACGACAGAACTGACTTCAGCTGGCGAGATATTGACGATTGTAAAGATGGAGAAAATACCTAAAGAAAAAACGGGGCAGGTTTCTATCGAAACCGAACCTACTGGAGCAATTGTGTTTCTGGACAATGATGAGAAAGGAGTGGCACCACTTATTCTTGATGAAGTTGTACCAGGAGACCATGAACTTGCCGTGTATCTTCCAGGTTTTTTTCGTCGGTCTCAAAAAATTAATGTTATTGAGGGGCATGTGGTAAAAACTATGTTCAAACTGGGCCTCGATAAAACATACAAAACGCTTGACGCAGAACTTGAAGAAAACAAAAAAGAAGCAAGCAAATCTGCTGAGGTTTCCGCAGAAAAAAATACTGATGCAAAAGCAAGTAAGTCCCTTACGATTTTGGAGACGCCAACAGGATTTTTAAATGTTCGTGAGGATCCATCAACATCGGGTAAAAAAGTAACCGAAGTCAGTCCGGGAGATGAATTTGCCTATACTGAAGAAAGTGGTGGGTGGTACTTAATTAAGACAAAAGAAGGTGAAGAGGGATGGGTGTTTGGAGATTATGTGGAACTTTCCGAGTAATCTTACTTATCCTTCCACACAAGTTTATTGTAGAAAAAGTACGAATAGGGAATGATAATGGACACAATCAGAAGAACTTTGTAAATATACCAGTATGTAATACCAAAAATATTGGTAGTAAGGGTCATTCCGACTGTTTGAATCAGTAGTGATCCAGAAGCAATGAGATTGAATTTAACAAAACTCCATAAAAGTGAGCTTTCTTTTCTACTTAAGCGTTTATGTTTAAAGCTCCATTGATTATTCAAGAAGAAATTGGATATGATAGCGGCTTCAGCACTGATCATCGTACTGAGCCAAATGATGATCATGAGAGTCTCGATCAAGAGATATGAAATGCCAAAGTCGATTATAAATCCGATTCCTCCAACGATTGCAAATTTGATAAATGAAGAATTTAAAAATACATATTTTATCGTTTGATAGATGTATTCGACTGAGTTAATTTTTGATGACCCCTCTACGCGATCGGTAAATTTGACAGGGATTTCTTCTAACTTCGCACCCGACTTAATGGCGTTATCAAGAAGTGCTACTTGAAAAACATATCCCGTGTACCCTTTCATATCTTGAAGGTGTTTTTTGATGATCCATGATTTCATCGCCCGATATCCATTGGTCCACTCGGTCACCGATAATTTCATAAATCCAAGTCGCACAATCCAGTTTCCCAGAATTGAAAAAACTTTTCGATGAATTCCCCAATCTTGTGGAATTGATCCACCAGGAATATACCGAGATCCGACAACAAAATCCGCGCCTTCCTCAATTTTTTTGAGGAATTTTGGAATATCATTTGGGTCATGAGAAAGATCTGAGTCCATCTCAAAGAGAACATATGGGTTAATTTTTTCAAGTGCAAGAGAGAAACCACGAATATATGCTTTTCCAAGACCTTCTTTTTCAGTTTTCAAGAGCGAAAGGTTTTTGTATTTTTTTTGAAGCATTTCTACTTCATTTGCTGTTCCATCGGGAGAATTACTATCAACAACGAGTATATATATAAACCAATTTTTGAGTCCTTCAGATATGGAAAAAACTCTCTGAATCACCTCGGATATGTTTTTTCTTTCATTGTATGTGGGAAGAACAATAACTGCTTTTTTCATTGGTTATTTTTGATTATGTAATTCTGCTTCAAAATATTCAATGGTATTTTTAAGACCCTCATTGAGGGATATTTTTGGCTCCCAAGAGAGAATTGTATTTGCTTTTGAAATATTTGGTTTTCGCTTCTTTGGATCATCTTGTCCGATTCCTTCAAAAGTAATTTCAGAAGTCGAATCAGTCATATCTTTGATTATTTCTGCAAGTTCAAGAACGGTCTTTTCATCTGGATTTCCAAGATTGATTACTTCTCCTTCTATCCCTTCCGTTTCGCCAAGTGATACCAGTCCTGAAACCATATCATCGACATAACAGAATGATCGTGTTTGAGTACCATCGCCGTAGATGGTGATTGGATTGTTTTGGATAGCCTGAATTATAAAATTTGAGACCACACGGCCATCGTTCAGTTCCATATTTGGACCGTACGTGTTGAAGATGCGCGCAATACGAGCATCGACATTAAATGATCGGTGATATGTCATTGTCATACTTTCTGCGTATCGTTTTGCTTCATCATAACATGCGCGATCACCTAAGGTATTTACATTACCCCAATAGGATTCTTTTTGCGGATGTTTAAGGGGATCTCCATAAATTTCAGATGTTGACGTGAGAACCATTCGATCGCACTGTTTGCTCTTACATAATTCAAGAATTTTATGTGTTCCTTCAGCATTGACTCGCATTGTTTCAACTGGATGTTTTTTATATTGAATGGGCGAAGCTGGAGATGCAAGGTGATAACAAATATCAATGGGTGGAAGTACTGAAAGGTCTGCGGTAATAAGATCCTGTTCGAGAAAAGTAATTTTGCCTGAAGGTATTGAGGCGATATTCTTGCGATTTCCCGTTATCAGGTTATCGATGATGAAAATATTGTTTCCTTTGTCAGCATAGTGTTTGCTGAGATGAGAGCCGATAAAGCCAGATCCGCCAGTAATGAGAATATTCATATATCAAGTATTATACCGACTTCCTTCCCGTAGAGATATACGTAAAACCATACTTTTGCATTTTTTCAGGATTATAGATATTTCGACCATCAATTATTGTTGGATTTTTCAAGAGTTTTTTGACTTTGGAAAGATCTGCTTGTTTGAATTCATTCCATTCGGTCAAAATACACAGGGCATCTGCATTCTTGACGGTTTCATACATGTCGGCACTATAGGTAATTTTTTCGCCAAATACCTTTTTGATATTTGCTGCTGCTGCAGGGTCATATGCAGTGATAGAATACCCCATTTTTATGAGCTCTTCAATAATATAGACGGATGGAGCAAATCGAATATCATCGGTATTTGGTTTAAAGCTCAGACCCCAAATAGCTATCGTTTTTCCTTTCGTATTTTCTACCACTTTGTGAACAAAATTATCTCGAACAATTCGATTGATGCGCTCAGCGGAATCAAGGATCCCTGTATCAAGATCAAGTTGTTTTCCGGTTTCGGTAAGTGCCATAACATCTTTTGGAAAGCATGAGCCACCATACCCAATACCGGCGAATAAAAATTTTCGTCCAATTCGATTGTCCCCGCCAACTGCATCCATAATGGTTTCAATATCTGCACCCGTTGCTTCGGCATAGAGTGAGATAAGATTTGCAAAAGAGATTTTTGTTGCAAGCATGGCATTTGATGCATATTTGATGATTTCTGCGCTCGCAAGATCAGTAACAACCCGAGCGCCTGGAAGAGGCTTGTGAGCCTCAAGAATCACTTCAATTGCCTTTTGGGATTTTGAGCCGACGACAACACGATCTGGATTGACGGTATCGTGAATTCCTGTTCCTTCTCGTAGAAACTCAGGACACGATGCGACATCGACTTCTGCTCCCTCAGGCTTGACATTATTTAATATTTTTTCGACTTTTAGATTCGTTCCAACAGGAACGGTACTTTTGCATGACACGACGGTGTATCCTTTTTTCAGATTTTTCCCTATTTTTTCGGCAACGGCAAGAACGGTTGAGAGATCGGCCTCGCCTGTTTCGGTTGGGGGAGTCCCAACAGCAATAAATACAATATCAGATTCAGGAATTGCTTTTTCAAAATCAAGAGTGAAATGAAGACGCTTTGCATTAAGATTTTTTTTGAGAAGTTCTTTCAAACCTGGTTCATAGATGAGAGGATCACCACTTTTAAGTTTGTCAATTTTTTCGGGAGTGTGACCAACTACCCAAACATCATTTCCAAAATCTGCAAATACACATGCAGTGACAAGTCCGACATACCCGTGTCCGACAAATGTTATGGTCATAGGTGAAATAATAACGGATATTGACCGAAATAACAAGCTTAAAAGATCACAAAAAAGGTATTTGAAGCGGTATACTATAGTTGTTAAAAGTTCTCTCGCATTATGCCAAATCATAGTTGTGACGCAGTTGTTGTTGGCTGTATCGATTTCAGATTTAAGAATATTATCAGGAGCTGGACAGATGAATATCTTGTTGGAAAGCAGTTTGATATTATTCGTTTTGCCGGAGCAACCAAGGAGCTATTTGTTGCTCTTAATCAAATAGATATATCAGTACGTCTTCACAAGGTGCAGAGCAAGTAGTTCTTATTCATCATGAAGATTGTGGGGCTTATGGAAGGAGCGGATCCTATGAACAACATGTCAAAGATTTACATCGAGCACGCAATGTCATTTTGGCATTATATCCTGATCTTCAAATTGATCTTTTCTACCTTCATCTTGATGAAGAATTTGAGAAGATTACGTGATGTATTGAAGACCTTCACCAAAACTCTTCATTTCTTGAAAAGTATTTTTGATGCTTTTTGTTTCTGCATATTGTGGTCGAGGAGACCTTCCCTTACCGTATTCTTCAAAGGTTGTTGGTTGGAGAAGCCAGGTAGGATGACCATAATGCTTTGCAATCATTTCCCCAACTTCATAGGGAGAATAAGATTTGGAACCAATAATATGAAATATCTCTGGTGAAAAATTGTATATCAAATGCTTGAGAGCTAGTGCAATATCATCGATGTGTGTGGGGGTCATTGATGAATCAGTAATCATTGACAAAGACTTTTTTTGAATAAGGAGCGCATGAATTTTTTGCACAAAATCTTGTTTTGGAGAGGGCGAGTTTCCATACGGATACGTTATTCTCACAATCATTGCATTATTTTCGAGGACTCGCTCCCCATCATATTTTGATTGTCCATAATAGCCAATTGGATGTGGTTGAGATTCTTCATTAAAGGGTGGATTTTTTCCATCGAACACAAAATCAGTGGAGATGTAGATCATTTTTTTATTTTTTGATCGTGTTTCTTCAAACAAATACTTGGTCGCATCAACATTAAGTTTTCGAGCGATATCTTTTTCTTTCTCGGCTTTATCAACATTGGTATACGCGGCCATATGAAGAAGAAGGTCAAAGTCAATTTCATTTAGTTTCTTATGTACTTGCTTTTGATCGGCGATGTCTACATCTTTATGTTCTAGAGGAATGAAAGTAAAATCGTCTTTGAGAAGTTCAACAACACGTGATCCAACAAGTCCATTTGCGCCGGTAATTGCAATATTCATAGTTATTTCAGGGGTTTCCACCAATCCTCATGATCTTTGTACCACTTGATGGTTTTCTCAAGCGCTGTATCGAAATCATGTTCTGGCTTCCAACCAAGTTCTTCATTTGTTTTGCTCCAATCAATTGCATATCGACGATCATGTCCGGGTCGATCTTTTACATATTCAATGCTATCTTCAGACTCTCCCATTATCGACAGGATTTTCTTAATAACCTCAAGGTTTGAGATATCTTCAGTTTGTCCACCAACGAGATATGTTTTCCCTACAGTACCATTTTCTAAAATCAAATCGATCGCACGACAATGATCTTCAACATAGAGCCAATCTCGGACATATTTTCCATCTCCATACACAGGGACTTTTTTCCCTTCAAGGAGATTGGTAATTGCCAAAGGAATGAGTTTTTCAGGAAAATGATACGGGCCAAAGTTATTGGAACAGTTTGTGATGGTGATAGGCAAACCGTAGGTATCAAAATATGCCCGAACGAGATGATCAGATCCAGCTTTTGATGCAGAGTATGGACTATGGGGGTCATAATGTGTGTTTATGGTAAATTTTTCAGTCGAATCTAGTTGAAGTGCACCAAATACTTCATCCGTAGAGATATGATGAAAATGTGAAATTTTATGTTTAAGCGCTGATTCCAGAAGGACCTGAGTGCCGACAACATTGGTCATTACAAAGGGAGAGGCATCTTGGATTGATCGGTCAACATGACTCTCTGCCGCAAAATGAACAACGGTATCAATGTCACTCATCACTTTTTCAACCGCTTTTTTATCCACAATATCACCTTGTACAAAGCTATAGCGAGAATTATTTTCAACATCTTTTAGGCTTGATAAATTACCAGCATAGGTTAGTTTATCAAAGTTTACAATATGATCTTCCGGATGTTTTTCAAGCCAATGATGAATGAAGTTTGAGCCGATAAAGCCAGCGCCTCCGGTTACTAAGAGTTTCATGATTATAGTATACTATCAAACATGCTTGATATCATCAAAAATGCTGCATTTAAGGCAGGAGAAATTCAAAAAAAATATTTTCAATCGACCGAACTTGACGTGACTCACAAAACTGATCATCAAAATATTGTAACTAAAGCAGATAAAGAATCTCAAGAAGTTATCGTCGATACTATTTTATCAGAGCTGAAAAAGCAAAACATCGAAGAATCTAATGTTGGATTCATAGGTGAAGAAGATCTGAATACTCATACTGCAAAACATGTTTTTGTTATTGATCCGATCGATGGAACTTCAAATTTCGCGTCAGGATTAGATTATTTCTGCTCTTCAATCGCATACTTCAAAGAGGGAAAGTTGACTGCAGGGGTGATTTACCGTCCCATTTTAGACGACATGTATTTTGCGGAGTTTGGTAAAGGTTCATATTTGCTTCGAAACGGAGCAGAAATAAAACTACAAACTTTAAATATAGAATCTAAAAATCAATTAATTATCTCCAATCTTTGGAAGTCTTTTCATGAAAAGACCATAGATATTGTAGATACGTTATTGCCAAATTATCGTGGCGCCAGAATTTTAGGTGCGATTGCACTAGATATTGTACTAGTGGCAGAAAATATTGCAGGTTTGACTATTGGTGATATTGGTCCCTGGATCTGGGATATATCTGCTGCCAAACTGATCCTTGAAGAGGCTGGTGGAGGTCTCTATGACTGGAAAGGTAATTCAATAGAGCCTGATGTCTTCAATGGATTGAAACAGTATCCCGTACTCGCCTGTCACCCAAGCAAACTTTCAAGCGTTATGAAGTATACGCAAAGGTATTAATCAGTCGATCGAGTTTTTTCCATCGATCTTTCTTCACTGTGGGTGGTACATCATCTTTCATAACTTTGGTAGCAGCGGTCATATATCGTTCGGAATACCGAGAAATGTATGCTTTATCAAAACCCACTGCTTTTGCAAGTTTTACTGTATTTTGAAATTCGTCATCAGTCTCACCACAAAATCCAACGATGATATCGGTCGTTATTTTAACATTTGGAATTTGAGCTTTGAGCTTAGTTATTATTTCTAGATATTCCTCCCGTGTATACCATCGATTCATCCGTTTCAATACATTGTTATCTCCCGACTGAACCGGCAGGTGAATTGTTCTGGTGATGTTTGGATACTTTTCAATCATCTCAATAAGCTCATCTGAGAAATCCCACGGATTTGAGGAAACAAAGTCAACTTTTTCAAAATCCATTCGAGCAACATCTTCCAAAAGATAGGGAAAAAGGGTAGGGATGCGTTGGCGACCTAAATGCTTGACATACACCGGTTCTACATTGCGGCCGTTGTAGGTAAATTTTGCTCTGATGGTTGAAAGATTTTTTGCTTGATTGTTAAATTGCCCAATTGCTGAATTGTCGAAGTACGTTTCGTTGATATCGCGCATAACTTGAATATTTTCCTTTCCTACGATAAGATCTGCGCCATACGAATTGACATTCTGACCCAATAACATGACCGAGGTGTATCCTTTTGCCTTGAGATGGAGACATTCTTCGATAATATCTTCATACGGCCTGCTGATCTCTCGACCACGGGTAAATGGTACGATACAAAACGTGCAAAAATTATTACAACCGTTTGAAATCGGGACCCATGCATGGGTCGTGCTTTGTCGGACAGGCTCACTATCAAATCCGACTTCTTCAATCGGCATAAACTCATCTACATCAGGCATGCGGTCACGAATTTTTGACAAGAATTTTCCCGTTTTGTCTCGAAAGGCGATACCGACCATACAACCGGTCACTATGATTTTGAAAAGTTCTTTGTTCTTCAGTCTCTCCTTTTTTATTATTGCAAGATTTTGTACCAGTCCATAGACTCGTTCTTCAGCTGATTCACGAACCATACACGTGTTGATAATCACATAATTTGCATCCTTGTACCCCTTTGCTTTTGTAAATCCTCGTGCTGAAAATGCTTGTTCAACGCGTTCACTATCTGCCACATTTTGCTGGCATCCAAACGTTTTAATAAAGTATTTCATGGGGTTCTATTATACCTTGTAAAATATTCTTTTCATTTAGTACAATATCCCATGGCAAAAACTGAAACACTTACGTTCACAGAAAATGAAATTCTCTATTTACTCATTATCGCTGGTGCTGATGATGAGGATATATTTGAACGATTTGATCTGTTGATAACCGATACAACAAAAGAACATCTCCAAGAAGGTCGTAAGTCGTTGCTGAATCGCGAATTGATCAGTTTTCCTGAAAACAGTGAGATTCCCGTGATGAATGATTCGGTAATCGGACTCATTGGGGCGATCGCTGTTGGGAGACTTGAAGATGGGTATTATTTCGAATCACAATCAGGATGGCGTGCAAAAATCACAAAAGAGTCTGAATGGTACATCATTGAAGGAGAAGAAGAGGTAGAAGGCGATGGAGATGATAACCCAATCATAAACTGAATATAGACGTGATGATTGTCTCAGCTATTTTGAGTTTTGAAGCTTTCTCAATTTTTTTTACCTTCTTATCTTTTGAAATGACGTATACTTCATTTTCATCCGATTCAAAACCCACATCTGGTCGACTAATGTCATTGACCACTACATAATCTGCTTGAGCATTGTCAAATAATTTCTGAGATGAAGTTATTATTTGATCTTTTTTTGATCCATGAATCGCTTTAAATCCCACAAGAATAACGTTTGGATTTATTTTTTTTATATTGTTTATGATCTTTCCGGTCGATTCAAGATGAAGATCGAGTTTCTTTTCACTCGGAATTTTTCCTTCAAATGTATCCACGGTAAAATCTGAAACTGCTGCACTGTGAAATAGTATGTCAGTTTTCTTAAGTTTATTATCTAAGAGTTTTTTGAGATCCTCTGAGGAGGAAAATGATTTCTGATCGATAGGAAGGCATGATATTTCTGCATTGTGCGCATGAAAATATGTCACATCTGCTCCATACCGATATGCCATTTCAGCAAGAGCTTTTCCCATTTTGCCGGAGCTTCGATTGGTGATCACCCGAACCGCATCGATTGGTTCTGAGGTCCCACCTCCCGTTACTACTACTTTTTTTCCTTCAAAGAGCATTTTTCGTAAAAGGATTATCTCTACCTGTTTTTTAATATCTTTGACGTGAGGCAATCTGCCAATACCATCAGTGCCGCAGGCGAGAGCTCCCGATTCTGGATCCATAATTTCATATCCATATGACCGTAATATCTTGAGATTATTTTGTGTTGCGGGGTGATGCCACATTTTGTCATTCATTGAGGGGCAAATGAGTACCGGTGCAGTAGTTGCTAAAATTGAAGTTGAGATAAAATCATCAGCAATTCCATGGGCAAACTTTGCGATCGTATTTGCTGTTGCCGGCGTGACGACAAAAATATCAGCCCGTTTGGCAATCTCAATATGATCGACTTTTTTCCGTTTTAAAATTTGCTCATAAGAAAAACTGTCTTCAAACAAATTCATAAATACGGGGTATCCCGTTATTTCTTCAATTTTACCGGGAGAGACGATATGCATCGCTTTTTTTGTCATCATGACATAAATATTATGTCCATCTTTTTTGAGAAGTTTGATGAGATCGAGCGTTTTGAATGCGGCGATTCCCGATGAAATACCAATAACAATATGAGACATAATTATCTATAAATTTGTTTCATGCGATCGATCAGGATAATAAAGATAAATAGAACAAGTGCGATGGTGATAAAAGCGAAAAACTTTTCTATTCCGCCAAGAAATAAACTCGCAACGCCAAGAATAAATGAAATGAGCCAATAAAATACTGCTATTCTTCTTTTTCCCCATCCAATTTCGATCAGTCGATGGTGAAAGTGCCCCCAGTCAGCGCGAAACGGAGATTTTTTCTGGTGAATACGCCGCATGATGGTATAAATTGCGTCGATTGTTGGTATTGAAAGTACAAGAATTGCTGTTCCCACTTTTCCAAAAGACAAAATAGATAAGATACCAAGCAAAAACCCTGCCATAGCACCACCACCATATCCCGGCATAATTCTTTGCGGATAAAAGTTAAATGGTAAAAATCCCAGATATGCTCCCG
>Ga0210057_1005043_pt1 | contig 17168 bp, 17 predicted proteins | sample CryGeyCG2114_010_2_FD_183968 | JGI IMG/M metagenome (GOLD analysis project Ga0210057, IMG submission 183968) | Groundwater microbial communities from aquifer - Crystal Geyser CG10_big_fil_rev_8/21/14_0.10 (SPAdes) (version 2) | ecosystem: Environmental > Aquatic > Deep subsurface > Groundwater ...
GTTTTTCATTTGACATAAAATTGTTGGTTGATATTATGAATTTACAATAACACAGTTGCCGTAAATTTAAAATATCAGGCATTAATTTCCCATATGCCTACCAGTTCAGTATATACAGGACTAATCACTTGTCCTTTTGTACTCAATAATAACAAAAGTGAGAATTGCCGCTATCTCCGGGGCCGGGAAACAATATTTATCCTGGTTAACCACAGAAACAATAAACAATATTAGGGCAAAATAACACCAAACTATAACCCAAACGCCCCCTGGCCGACCATTGTTAATGGCGCCACCCTTTTCACGCTTATCTTTTTTGTCGCTGGTGTACTCCCTTAAATAGTTAAAAAAAACAACGATAACCACGACAGACCATTCGCTGTTGAGATACCCAATAAATTTTAAAAACAATATAAGCATAGACACAACGCTTACAAAGTCAATAAATCTTATTTTTTAAAAGATCTTCATACTATCCTCCCTCTATCTTAAAAAGTTTAAAAATTAAAACTGCAAATCAAATTATCTTAGCATTTTTCCAAAATTCTGTCAAGCTACATGCTATTTCTACAAAACTACCTAATATTAGCCTTATTAACATCATTTAGCATGAATTTAACGTCATTTAGCGTCTTTGGCGTTATCAGCCTATCCCCAACTTATCCACTACTTATTATTTTACTAATATTAGCCAAATAAAAAAGATAAGTCCACAAAAATGTAGACTTATCCCCAAATAAAATAAAATCCAACTTTAGTCCACAATTTTGTAGACTTAAGTCGGATTTTACTTAATCCCCTATTTCTAAATATTCTTATTAATCATCTCTTCCAAAGCCTCTTTGCTTTGATAGCCAGTCATCTGCTCCAGAATCTTTCCGTCTTTGAATAAAATAATCGTTGGAATTCCTAAAACTTCGTATTTTTCAGCGGTTTTCTTGCTTTCGTCAACATTTAGCTTGGCAATTTTAATTCCCTTATCTTTATAATCTTTGGCCAACTCCTCAATAATCGGGCCCATTAATTTGCAGGGTCCGCACCAGGGAGCAAAAAAATCAACCAATACCAAGCCCTTGCCTTCCTCTGCTTCCTGCTTAAAATTTTGGTCATTTAATTCCATATTTATTTAGGCGAATTATATGCAAATTAAAGCTAAATTATACAAATATTTCGCTTATCTTAATTAATGTTTTACGTGGAACTTATATACTTAAACTTAAAGTTCTACCTGGAACTTGAGGATATTTTCAAAACTGATTTTAAAGCAGACGGCAACTTATTTATATTATGTTCACCGCCAAGATGCCCCTTATTTTTTTCAATAATTACTTCTGCGCCCAATTTTTCTTTAAAAAAATCAGCGTAATGAAGCGACACAAAAGGATCATTGTCTGAAACAATATCTATAAATTTCTGGCCATGCAATTTTATTTTATCCCAATTTATTTTATTCTGAAAAAACGAATCCAGTTCATCATATCCTAAATTAGAGCTAAATCCGGCGACCAAAACCGCTCCGCCGATATTTTGGCCATTTTTAAGCGATTCCAAATATCTTAGTATGGTTATACAGCCCAAACTATGGCCGACAAAATAACAATTTTTATCAGGATTGCCGACTATTTTCTTTAAATAATCCAGCCATTCTTTCATTTTCGGTTTTCCGCTATTTGGCATAGCCGGCACAATTACCTCAAAACCTTGTTTTTCCAGCTCATTTTTCAGCCAGGGCAACCAGCCTTCTTCCGGATAACCTTCCCAGCCATGTATTAAAATTGCTTTTTTTGTCATATATTTTATGCTTGCGCTTTGAAACTTTGTGATATGAAGAATGTGCTTGCGCTTCGTAGCTCCGCCTTAGCGGAGCGAAGAAGTGTGGACCCAGAGGGATTCGAACCCTCGACCTTTTGCATGCCATGCAAATATTCTAACCAGCTGAACTATGGGCCCATGTTTTTATTATATTATCAATGACTTTTCTTAAATATCTTCTCCCGGTAGAAGTCTTTAAAAATTTTTCTCTCTTTCTTGCTTCAACTTCGTTTGGATAAAATTCAATATAAACAGGAATCCATGGATTATTGCCCTTAGTAGACAAAACCTTATTGCTATTATGATCCAATAATCTCTTTTTAAAATTATTAGTGCTACCTATATAAGTCTTATCTTTATTTTTGTTTAAAATTATATAAATCATCCACATAATAAATCGCTCTAACCCGCCTCGCCAAGCTGAAGCTTGGCTTCAGCGAGGCGGGCCAATTGCGCCACAGGCCCATGTTTATTTTTTTGCTAATATTAGCAAAATATTTAACTATATCTACTTTAAGTCCACAAATTTGTGGACTTAAATTTTACTAATACCCCCGCCTACCTATGCCTGTGCCCTTGGCAGGAATTGAACCCACATCTAGACGTTAGGAGTGTCTTGTTCCCCGCCTGCCATCGCCTGTGCCCCCGATAGGAATCGAACCTATATTTAGACGTTAGGAGTGTCTTGTTCTATCCATTAAACTACAGGGGCTTAGGCAAGGGCGGGCAGGTATCCATTGAACTACAAGGGCATACGCACTGACGGGCAGGTATCCATTAAACCACGGGAAGCGACAAGACCTCCTTAAATAATCCAACTTAAACAAAAAACACTTTTCCGATCCTGAAAGTGTTAATAAAAACATGCCTCCTCTTTATTATATTTTTTCTTTGACAAACTGTCAACGCTGACATAAAATTATATTATAGCTGACAAGCCAAAAGAAACCATTTTACATAATTTTTATTTATTAATAAAATCATCCTGCGGGTCACGGGACCCTTCCCCGCCCAAGGCGGGTCAGGGTGACACTAAAGTGTCATGTTTAAAAAAGACGAGCACAAAGGAGGATTCAAGGAGGTGGAAACAGTCATCGGGCCGTCAGTCAAGGTTAAGGGCAACTTTAACGGCCAGGGAAATATTATTGTTGAGGGCATTCTGGAAGGCGGGCTAAAAACCGCCGGCGATGTCTTCATCGGCGAGAAAGCCAAAATCGTGGCCGGAGTAGAAGCCAAAAACGCCAAAATCGCCGGCGCCATCAACGGCAACCTGAAAATCAAAAACGGCCTGGAAATAATGTCCACCGCCAAAATCTTCGGCGACATTGAGTGCGCCCAGATCTCCATTGAAAACGGCGCTCTCCTAAACGGCCGCTGCCTCATGATGCCGGAAGAAAAAAAGACTGATAAAAAATCTTAGCAATCAGCTATGCTTACTTGCGGCTTGGTTGGATAATTATTATTTTATTCTCTAAAAAACGATTCGCTAAACATTGTTAAATTGTTATATTGAGATGGTTACATTGTTGTGTTTTATTTAATCGTTCTAACAATTTAGCAATATAGCAATAAAACAATAGCGGTAAAATTTAATTTGACCTTTATTCGTTCTTGACTTTTAAGTTTTGAATTTTAACTTTTTCCTCCCGAGGCGGATCAGCCTTGGGCTGAGAATTAATTTTTATGCACGTCTACATTTACGATGATTTCGTGAACAAAAAGAAATACGACAAGTTGCTTGCCCAGGTGGAAATCAGGGTGACTGATTTGGGCTTGGGCGGAAAGATCATCCGCTTAGACGTTATGAAAAATATCCAGGAAGCCGTGGCCGGTGAAATCAAAAGGGGAGCCAAGACTATTATCGCGGTCGGAAACGACCAAACTGTCAGTAAAATCATAAATGTCATGGCCAGTTTAAAATCCGGCCAGCTCTACGGAACAAAAACCTGCTTAGCCGTCATTCCGGTCGGGGAGAGCGATAATCTGATCGCCCGGGCCTTAGGGATAAACGACTCCGAAGACGCTTGCAATACTTTGTCCAGCCGAAGAATTGAAGAGGTTTATCTCGGCCAGGTCCAATCAGACAGCCAGGGCGGCCAAAAGGGCTTTGCTTATTTCTTAACTCAGGCCAAAATCAAAAGCCAAGGCACGACTTTGGATATTAATAAAGACTGCTCCCTGGAAATCATGGAATCGGGCCAAATCCAGGTTATAAATTTATCCGTCTTTGAGCAACTGCCGGAAAACATTCAAGCGAGTCCCCAGGACAAAACCCTGGAACTCTTTATAGAAACTAAAAAATCTTCTTTTAATATAAAACCGGCCCTAAACCAAAGCTTTTTTTCAATCAAAAAACTAACCGTCCTAAATCCCAAAGCTCCCTTGCTCCTGGACAATTCTCTGGCTGTCCCAACTCCGGCCGAGATCACCGTGGCTGAAAAAAAATTAAGTATTATTGTGGGGAAGGGGAGGCGGTTTTAGAAAAACAATGAGTTTAGATAGAACTTGTTATTTATTAAAGGTGTTTTCTTTGCGGAGTTTATCCCGCTTGAATAGCGGGGCTACAAAAACGATTTATTTATAAGGGGGAAACGAATACAATAACATTACTAAAATAAGATAGAGATGGTTGCAAAAGTCGCTTTCGTAGCGAAATTTTTAAATTTTGGACAGAATTTTTTATAAATTTTTGAGCTTATATGGATATATAGGCGATAAAATTTAGAAAAAATTATGCCAAAATTTGGGAATTGCGGTAGAAATGGACTTTTACAACCATCTCTTTTTACATTATTCAATCAAAAATAACAGCATAATTGGAAATGGCGCATCAATTCCACAGCTAACTGTTCCAGCCGTTAAAAAAATTAAAATTTCATTTCCAAAATCTTTAAAAATTCAAAAAGAAATAATAAAAAAATTAGATGAATTATCAAATCAAACCAAAAAACTGGAAGCGATTTATAAACAAAAACTGGCGGATTTGGAGGGGTTGAAGAAGTCAGTTTTTAAAGAAGGCTTTTAGCGGAGAATTGTAAATGTTAAATAATGATTTTGTTATATGTTAAATAATAAAAAACCATATATTTGACAAATACCTTTATATAAGCTAATATATTACATATAATGTTAAATAATTAATATGGTTAATGTAAATAAAGCAAAATTTAAAGATATCCCACTGAAGCTCTACGATCCAAAGTGGGGCAGCAAACTTGCCAACACGATTATTGAGCTTGAAAAATTGCGTATTAAAAAACTTGGTGGTCCGGTTCCCCCTTATATTTTTTTTCAATTAAAGAATATTTTTCAAATTCTTGAAAGTTTAGGCTCTGCTCGAATAGAAGGCAATCATACTACTTTAGCTGAATTTGTTGAAAAAATAATTGAAAATCCAAGTAGAAAAACAAAAATTGAAAAAGATAAAGAGATTTTTAATATTGAAAAAGCTATTGATTTTATTGAAAAGAATGTCAAAAAAACCAGCAAGATAGACCGTGCTTTAGTTTCCGAAATTCATAAAATTTTAGTTGAGGGATTGAGTCCGTCTCCAGCCGGAGAAGGATCAAAATTCCCCGGAGAATTACGGCCTATAAATGTAATAATTAAAAAATCAAATCATGTTCCCCCAGAAGCAATAAAAGTTGCAGAATATTTTAATGAATTAATCAATTTTATAAATCAGCCCCTTGACTCTCAATATCATCTTTTGACAATCGCTTTGTCTCACCATCGAATGGCATGGATTCATCCCTTTGACAATGGCAATGGGCGATTGGTGAGGATGTTCACATACGCTCTCCTTATTAAACAAGGATTCCAAGTTAAAAGTGGTCGAATTTTGAATCCGACGGCGATATTTTGCATGGATCGCGGTAAATATTACGATAAGCTTTCATTGGCTGATACAGGAGAAAAAGATAAAATGTTAGAGTGGTGCTTGTATGTTCTGGATGGATTACGTGTTGAAATAGAAAAAATAGATAAACTATTGGATATCTCATATATTACAAACACTATTTTGCTTCCGATGCTTTTATTTGCTTTTGAGAATGGACATATCACAAAGCGTGAACATGAAATTCTTTCTGCCCTTGTGAAAAGTAAAAAGATGATTATTAAATCTTCTGATTTGGAAAAAATGATTGGTCAAGAATCTTCTGTCCAGCGGTCAAGAATACTTAGAAAGTTGAAGGATAAGAAAATGCTTATTTCTCTGAAAGAAAATGGTAGAATATATACGATTGGCTTTGCTAACAACTATTTATTGCGAGGAGTAATGCATATTTTAGAAAAAAACAATTTTATTCCAGCATCCTTAAATTATAATAATTAAAATAAAGAATATGGAAAACGAAAAATGCAAAAAATGCGGAAGTAAAAATATTGTAATGGTGGAATATGCTCCAGGATCACCGGAGAGGTATGACGGTGTGAGTGAAATCGATTGTCGGGATTGCGGAGCGCGTTTTGGTAGATGGTCTGGCAAGGAACTTGTAGAAGGAGAGGTTGAAAAAAGTGGAGGAAGAAAATAATTTATGAACAAATCAGAAACAAGAGCCGAATATATTGACCCGAAGCTCAAAGCAAGCGGCAAGGGCAAATCAACTTCGTATATTGCCAATTCTTAATAAGGAATTTTTGACTTGGGGAATTCCTCTGATTCCAACTCCGTTTGCAATCACCGCGGCTGAAAAAAAATTAAGTATTATTGTGGGGAAGAGGAGGCGGTTTTAGAAAAACAATGAGTTTAGATAGAACTTGTTATTTGTTAAAGGTGTTTTCTTTGCGGAGTTTATCCCGCTTGAATAGCGGGGCTACAAAAACGATTTATTTATAAGGGGAAAACGAATGCAATAACAATAATTTACAGCTTACAAAAAATACTATGACAGAAACCAATAAATTACAGCCGATTCTAAAAGACTCAAATTATAGTCTTTCTTTGTTCGATTCAAAACTAATAGCCAAACTTGAACAAATCATCACAGTAAAAGACGGCAAACCGTATGTTATTTGTGCTATTCGCGATAAAGAAATTGTTTTGAAGCCGGAAGAGGTTGTCCGCCAGCTTTACGCGATGAAACTGCTTGAAGAATACGGCTATCCTAAACAAAGAATAAAATTTGAACACGCTATCCATTTTGGCCGCGAGGTGAAGTCTGCCGACATTGTTATTTTTGACAAAGATCGACCAACTGTTGAATACATTATCGTTGAAATCAAGAAACCAAAACTTCAGGACGGAAAAAATCAGCTTCGTTCCTACACCAACGCCACCGGCGCGCCGATTGCTGTTTGGACTAACGGCGGACAAATTTCTCATTACAACCGCAAAGACCCGAATTATTTTGAAGACATTACCGATATTCCCAAAGCCGACCAAACGCTTGAAGATATTTTGAAAGAAAGATTTACTCTCAAGGATTTAATCATCAAAGACAAAATTCCGAATGAGGGAAAATCGCTAAAAACCATCATTCAGGAAATGGAAGATGAAGTTTTGGCAAACGCTGGTGTAGATGTCTTTGAAGAAGTTTTTAAACTGATTTTTACTAAACTATACGATGAATTACAGAGCAAAAAGGATAAAATGCGTCTAGAAATTTATCTTGAAGACAAAATAAGTAAGGAAGATCGCGGAGATTATGACAAAGTAAAAGAAATTTTGGCAAAAATTGATGATTCCAGTTTCAGAGTTTTGGAATTTAGAAACACAGGTCAATCTGAAAGCGAACTCAAAAAGAAAATTCAAAAACTTTTTGACGAAGCAAAGGCCAAGTGGCCGGGTGTCTTTGATGAAGCAAGCCAAATTCAGCTTTCGCCCTCTCATCTTTCCGTTAGTGTTTCCAGTTTGCAGGATATTAAATTATTCAACTCAAATTTACAAATTATAGATGAAGCATTTGAATACTTAGTCAACAAGTCCTCAAAAGGCGAAAAAGGCCAATACTTCACGCCTCGCCATGTGATTGATATGTGCGTTAAAATGCTCAATCCCAAAGCGGGCGAATATATGGTGGACACCGCCGCCGGTTCTTGCGGATTTACCGTGCACACTATTTTTCAGATCACCGGACACCTATTTCAAAATACGGATATTTCAGAAGAAGAAAAAGAAAATGTGCTCAAAGTTTTTGGCATTGATTTTGACGAAAAAGTGGTGCGCGTAGCCCGCACCTTAAACTTGATTGCCGGAGACGGAAACACAAATGTTTTGCACCTCAACAATCTTGATTATGAACGTTGGAATGAATCAATCCAAAATCGCGATTGGCTGGAAGTGTACGGAGCCGGATTAAAAAGACTTGAAGCTCTACAAAAAGATAAAAGCTCATACAAAGAATTTAATTTTGATATTCTCATGGCAAATCCGCCTTTTGCCGGAGACATCAAAGAATCCCGCATAATCCACAAATACGATCTGGGCTACAATGACAAGAACAAACCAAAATCAAAAGTCGGGCGTGATATTTTGTTTATTGAAAGAAACTTAAACTTTTTGAAGCCGGGTGGAAGAATGGCGATTGTTTTACCGCAAGGTCGTTTCAACAACACCTCGGACAAAAATATTCGCGAGTATATTGCTGAAAAAGCGAGAATTTTAGCTGTCGTCGGACTGAATGTAAATACTTTCAAACCGCACACGGGAACAAAAACCAGCGTGCTTTTTGTGCAGAAATGGGACGATAAACTTTGCCCGAAAGTGGAAGACTACCCGATTTTCTTTGCGGTTTCAGAAAAATCCGGCAAGGACAACTCCGGCGATTATGTATTTTTGAAAAACGGAGGCGGTCAGTCGAAATTGGATAAAAACGGACACTTGGTAATTAATCATGACCTGCACAACCACGACGGCGAATTGCCCAACGGCGTGGCGGAAAAGTTTATAGAGTGGGCAAAATCGGAACATTTATCTTTTTGGAAATAACTATGACAGACGATAAAGTATATTTTTCGGACATATTCAATGTTAAACATACGATAATTGAAAAGTATGGTGCTTTGGATCTTTCTCTCGTCTGTGATAACCCCGCTTTTGTTGACCCGTTTCTTATTTTTGCAAACTCAAAGTATAAAAATTTACATGACTTTATTGTTGATTATCTAAAATTTTTAAGGGATTTATCGCTCAAAGAAGAAAAATTAAGTTCCGGCAATTTTAAACACTATTATAAATTCCCCGAAGTAAAACAAGCGTGGTTAGGATATTCCGTTGGCGGTAATGCGGGACTGGGGTTAGGGAAAGAGTTTGCTGAATCACTTTATAAAAACTTACATAAAATATTTTCGCAGTTTGGTAGCGAGAAAATTACGGAATCATCTCATCTTGAAAAATTATGCTTAGTTGAAGAAGGTGTAGGCGTAGACAAAATAAGCGACTTTACAATCAACTTAATTAAAAGATACTTACTAGATTACACGCAAACATTTGCAAAAAAACACATTGACCAAAAATATCTAGCAGAATTTTCCGTACGAAAAGTAAATTTCGATTTTAAAAAAGGTATTTGGACCGATGAGCGTTTTATATTGCCAAAGCTTGAAAGAGAAAACAAAAAAGAATTTGTGCTATTGATACCGCAAGAAATATTGACCAAAGAAGATACATGGATTTCAAAAAATGATTTCTTGAACAATGACACTGCTATTTTTAATACAATCGCAAATGATGAATTAAGAACAAAAATCAATAAATTCTTTTTTGATCATTTAGCTATCAAGCTCAATAAGAAAAGACAGCCAGAAAAAGACTACTCGAAGAAAAGCAAGAAGAACGCCCTAGTAAAAACAGTTTGGGAATTTCCAGAGGTTTTGGATTATTACATAAAATATAAAGAGCAAAACAAAGATGATGCTCTAAAATATCACATTGCTGAGCCGGAGTTTATAAATTTCTTTTCTGACGCTAGTGTTTTAAAAAATGAGCTTAAAAAAGAGAAATTTGAAAAATTAACTTCCTTTGACGACTGCATTGCCAGAATTTCGTTTTTTAAACAAAAACTTGAATCAAATAGTAACGATTTATATTTCAAAGATAAGCCACTGCAAGAAAAACATTTGCGCTTAATGTTTAAAAATGTAACTTACGGAGCCCTGTTTGACTACAATTCAGAAGTTAACAACGGGAGAGGGCCAATTGACTTTATTGTGTCTTATGGAAGCCAAGATAAAACTGGCTTAGAGTTAAAACTAGCCTCTAATACTAAACTAAAACACAATTTATTAAACCAAGGAAAAATTTATCAAGAAGACAGTAATTTAAAGCATGTAATCAAAATAATATTCTGTTTCTCAGATCAAGAATTGAGTAGGATAAATGATGTTTTGAGAGAAATAAACAAATCAATTGATGATAAAGAAATTTTTGTCATTGATTGCCGAAAAAAAGAATCTGCTTCTAATCAAAAATAATTATGCAACATTCGGTAATAAATCTAAGTAAAACAATAACAACTCCAAATTTTAGATTGGACGCAGAATTTTATCGTCCTTTTTATCTTGAATCAGAACAGCTTATTTCTTCAAAGAGCAATGATCATTTAGGTAATCTCATAACTATATTGACCGACTATCACGCAAACGGGAGCTATGAAATTTTGCGTGGCAATGTCGAGATATTAGACACGCCTGATTATGCCTTAATGATCAGAACTGTCGATTTTGAAAAAGATGATTTTGAAAATGATGTTAAATATGTTTCAGAACACGCTTATAACTTTTTAAAGAAGACAAAAGTATTTGGTGGTGAAATCATCATTAATAAAATCGGTAATGCTGGAAAAGTCTATCTTGTTCCACCCTTAGATAAAAAAATTTCCTTGGGGATGAATCAGTTTATGATTCGCCCAAAAGACAGTTTAAATAACTATTTTTTATATGTTTTTTTAGTATGTAAATATGGCTGTTTATTACTTGAACAAAGAATCACTGGTGCTGTCCCATTAAGCATTGATAAAGAATCCGTAAGAAGCGTACCTGTACCAGTTCTTAAAAACGAATTTCAAAAAATAATCCAAAAATTAGTAGAAAAATATTTTACACTAAGCAATCAAGGAAAAAATCTTTACTATCAAGCTGAACAATTGCTCCTTTCTGAGCTCGGACTTTTAGATTGGAAGCCAGAGCATACACTCGCCTTTGTAAAAAACTTCTTAGACACCGAAGAATCAAATCGTTTTGACGCGGAGTATTTTCAGCCGAAATACGAGGAAATTATTGAAGCGGTAAAAAAATACAAAGGCGGGTTTGATGAACTGGGAAACTTGGTGAAAGTCAAAAAAAGCGTTGAGCCGGGAAGTGAAGCATATCAAGAAAGCGGTGTGCCTTTTGTCCGCGTGAGTAATCTTTCAAAATTTGAGCTTTCTACCAACAACCAGCAATTTATATCCGAAGAATTATACAACAAACTAAAAACACATCAACCAAAGAAAGGTGAAATTTTACTTTCAAAGGACGCAACACCCGGAATGGCTTATTTTTTGAACGAAGACCCGCAAAAAATGATTGTGTCCGGCGGAATTTTGAGGTTAAAAATGGATAGTAAACAGATACTGCCGGAGTATTTGACGCTCGTTTTAAATTCCGTAATCGTTCAAAAACAAATTGAGCGCGACGCTGGCGGGTCAATTATCAACCACTGGAGACCGGACCAAGTGAAAGCAACACTAATTCCTGTTTTTAAAGATGATAAACAAAAAAAAATAAAAAAACTTGTTGAAAAATCATTTAACGACAGAAAGTTATCAAAATCCCTGCTTGAGATTGCCAAGCAAGGCGTGGAAATGGCAATAGAAAAAGACGAACAAGAAGCGGAAAAATGGATTAGAAACGAAATTGAAAAGCTGGGAGTAAAAATACAATAAAATGTTTTCGGTCGGGACAATTCACCCCTTTTATTCCCCTCTTGCCCCTCCTTCAAACAGAATAAGGAGTCTTGGCTTCGGGCATTCCCGCCTTCGCTTTCAGCTTCGGCCGGCAGGCGCCCCTTACCCCTCTGCCCTTCCCGCCAGAGGCAGACCGCCCGCCAAGAAACTTTAATTACCTTAGTCTAATTTTAACACTTATACTTAATTTATAGCATTATGAAAAAATCATTTTTAAAAAATTCCGGCATATCAAAATCGCTTCCTCGGACCGGAAAACGGGTCTCCTCCCCGGGAATCATAAAATATATCGGCAAAAAGCGGGGAACGCCGGTCAAACTGCATATTTTGGACTATAACGAAACCGACCTTACTGAAAAAAATTTAAAGTCGGTAGCCGAGAGCTTGCCTTTTAAAGAAAGCCCGACTGTCACCTGGCTGAATATCACCGGTGTCCATGACGAAAATATCATCCATGAGGTCGGGGAGAATTTCAAAATCCACCCTCTGGTTTTGGAAGACATCGCCAACACCACCCAGCGCCCGAAAATGGAAGAACACGACGGCTATCTTTTTGTTGTAATCAAAATGGCCTATCTTGATAAAAAAAACGAAGTGGCCCTGGAACAGCTGGGCCTGCTGGTCGGCAAAAATTATATAATCTCTTTGCAAGAAAAAGAGGGCGACGTTTTGGACGGCTTGCGGGAGCGCATCCGCAACAACAAAGGCAAAATCCGCAAGCTGGGAAGCGATTATCTCCTGTACGGAATTATGGACGCGGTGGCAGACCATTATTTTTCGGTTCTGGAGCGCATCGGCGAAGAAATTGAAGACCTGGAAAGCGAACTGATGCGGTCGGCCAACCAAAAATTGTTGACTAAAATTTATCATCTCAAGCAAGAACTGGTGTTTTTGCGAAAATCAATCTGGCCGATGCGCGAAGTGGTCAGCGCCCTCCAGCGCGCCGAGCACGAACTGATCAGCGAAGGCATTTCTGTTTATTTCCGCGATGTCTACGACCATACCATCCAGGTGGTGGAAACGGTTGAAACTTTCCGGGATATGGCCTCGGGCATGCTTGACCTTTATCTCTCCACTGTCAGCAACAAAATGAACGAGGTCATGAAAGTGCTGACAATCTTTGCGGCGATTTTTATTCCGCTTACTTTTATCGCCGGCGTTTATGGAATGAATTTTGAGTTTATGCCAGAACTGAAATGGCGGCTGGCCTATCCAATTTGGTGGGTCATGGTGATTACTCTTGGCATCGGCATGATTATTTATTTTAAGAAAAAAAAGTGGCTGTAGATAGAGATGGTTACAAAAGTCCATTTCTACTTCAATTCCCTTTCTTGTTATCCTCCATCTTGCCTGCCCCGCTTAAGCGGTGCGCGGCCGGGGCTGGAGGATCCCCGCCCGATCGCGCAGGCGGGCGCGGCAGGAGGGAGCCGCGCAACTTCTAAAAATCAGCCAAAACGGCCGACCCTTGCCTTTTTTCATCTTTCGTGTTATTTTAAACCCAGCCCCAATGTGATAACAATATACGAACTGGAGTAATTAAACTCTTTATTCCTAATTCATTATTCATAATTCATAAAAAAATCCTTTTCTCGGATATGGAATTGTCAACCATTTCTTGGATAAGGGAAACAAACTTATGATGGACAAAAAAATCAAGCAAAGAATCATTGCCAAATTTCAGGCGCACAAAAATGACACCGGCTCGCCCCAGGTGCAAATCGCTATTTTATCAGAAGAAATCAAGCAGTTAACCGGGCATTTAAAACAACACAAGCACGACCATTCTTCCCGCCGGGGACTTTTGAAAAAAGTAAATGAAAGGCGCAAACTCTTGAAATACCTGCAAAAAGAAGATGAAAAAGCTTTTAAGGACTTGACCGCCAAACTGAAATTAAAAATCGCCAAAAAAATGCAGGATGAGGAAAACGAACGGCTCCGCCTGGAGCAGGAACTTTTGGCCGAAGACGAGCTAAAAATAGAAGAAGAGGAAGAAGAAACCGAAGAAGAAGCCAAAGAATAGTAAATATTTAACATTTAAAAATAAATCAATTTTTATTCGCAGATTTGAATAAATTTGTAGATTTGAGTAATTATGATAAAACACAAAGAACAGCGAGTGGGAATACTGGTGGATGTTTCCAATATGTACCACTCGGCTAAAAATTTATATAACAAAAGAGTCAACTTTAAGGAAGTCTTGAGGCAGGCCGTGGCCAACCGCAAACTGATTCGGGCCACCGCCTATGTGATTAAAACCGAGACCGAGGAAGAGGCCCCTTTTTTTGAGGCTTTGAGCCAGCAGGGTTTTGAAGTCAAAAGCAAGGATTTGCAAATCTTTGCCGGCGGCGCCAAAAAAGCCGACTGGGACGTGGGCATTGCCATGGACGCCATTAAAATGGCCGACAAGCTGGACGTGATTGTTTTGGTTTCCGGCGACGGCGACTATCTGCCTTTGGTCAGCTATCTGCAAAACACCAAGGGCTGTCTGGTGGAAGTTATAGCTTTTAGAAAAACCACCTCTTCCAAGTTAATCGCCGAAGCCGACGACTTTTTTGATTTAAGCGAGAATAAGAAATTTTTAAGATAGGGAACAGGATTTAGGGCATAGGGTATGAGAACAAAAAACTACACCCTACACCCTGCACCCTACACCCCGCACCCTACACCCTGCTATACCCTACACCCTGCACCCTATACCCTAACAACTTAATAAACTAATTAACCCTTGGCCATCAGATAAATAGCGCTGTGAGTAATGCTCATAGTTCTGTAATCTGAAGGCCAAGCACGTACGTGAAAAACGCAATTGCTATTTAAAGCCCGTTACCAAAATAACGCCTGCTTTATTAAAAGACGAGTTAAAAGTTATAAGTTATAATTAACCCTTAACTCATAACTAATAACCCATTAACACTGCAACTGCGTTTTGAGCAAAAAAATTATGAACAAAGAACAAACATTCACCACCGAGTGGCTTGGCCGCCCTCTCTCTATCAAAACCGGCCGCTTGGCCAAACAAGCCGATGCGGCTGTCATCGTCCAATACGGCGACACCGTCGTCATGGCCACCGTCGTGGAGTCCAAAGAGGACCGCGAAGGGATTGATTTTTTTCCTTTAATGGTTGATTTTGAGGAAAAGCTTTACGCCGCCGGCATTATCAAGGGCTCGCGCTGGGTTAAACGCGAAGGCCGGCCGACTGATGATTCGGTTTTAACCGGCCGTATGATTGACCGCTCTATCCGGCCGCTTTTTGACGACACCTCCCGCAAGGAAGTCCAGGTAATTATCACCGTCCTGTCAGTAGACAAGGAAAACGACCATGACATCGTCTCTTTAGTGGCGGCTTCGGCCGCCCTGTCCATCTCCGGAGTCAAATGGAACGGCCCGATCGCCGGCGTCCGCGTCGGTCGCCTGGATGGCAAATTCGTCTTTAACCCGACCTATGAAGAGCAAGCCTTGAGCGACCTGGATTTAATTGTGGCCGGCACTCCAAAAAAGGTGATTATGATTGAAGCCGGCGCCAACGAGGTCAAAGAAGCCGACATGTTGGAAGCGATTAAGCTGGGTCAAAAAGAACTCCAAGAAGCCATAAAATTAATTGATAAACTAAAAAAAGAGGTTAGCCCCAAGGACAAAAAGCCGGCCCAAAAATTAAAAAGCGAAACTGAAATTAACGAAGAAAAAGAAAAAGGTGAGGTTTTGGAACTGGCCAAAAGCTGGCTTAAAAGTAATATTAAGCCGGTGCTTTTTGATAAAAAATACTACACCAAGGGCGAGCGCAAGCTGGCCGTGGCTGAAATTAAAGCCAATCTGGACAAATTTTTGTTTGAAAAAAATATCAGCCCTGACCGGCGCAAGCTGGCCATAAACACGCTGGCGGACAAAATGGTTGAAGCCGAAGTTACGGCCGCTATCCTGGAAAAAGAAGAGCGGGTTGACGGCCGCAAGCTAACCGAAATCCGGCCTTTGTCAGCTGATGTGGAAATCCTTCCCAGAAACCACGGCGCCGGGCTTTTTTCCCGCGGCGAAACCCAGGTAATGTCTATTGTCACCCTGGGCGCCTCCGGCCTGGAACAGACGATTGAAGGCATGGAAGGCGAAAGTAAAAAGCGCTACATGCATCATTATAATTTTCCCCCTTACAGCGTAGGCGAAGTTAAATTTATGCGCGGCGCCAGCCGGCGCGACATTGGGCACGGCGCTTTGGCTGAAAAAGCCCTCCAGCCGGTAATCCCGGCCAAAGAGGATTTCCCTTACGCTATCCGAGTGGTTTCTGAAACCCTAGGGTCAAACGGCTCCTCGTCCATGGGCGCAACTTGCGCCTGCACCCTGTCCTTAATGGACGCCGGCGTGCCGATTAAAAAAGCTGTCGCCGGCATTGCTATCGGCCTGGCCTCCAACTCCGACATGAGCCAGTGGAAAGTCTTAACCGACATCCAGGACTTAGAAGACGGCCAAGGCGGCATGGACTTCAAAATGGCCGGCACTGGCGATGGTTTAACCGCCATTCAATTAGACACCAAAACCGACGGCCTGACTGACGAAATACTTGAGCAAACCCTAAAACAAGGCCGGACAGCCCTAAATGAAATTTTGGCTGTTATAAAAAAAGCTATCCCCGAACCGCGCCCGGAACTGTCCAAATACGCTCCCCGCATCACCAGCTTCCATATTGATCCGGAAAGAATCAGGGAAGTCATCGGCTCCGGCGGCAAAGTGATAAATAAAATCATAGACGAATGCGAGGTTTCCATTGACATTGAAGACGACGGCCTGGTGATGGTCTGCGGAACTGATGCCGCTAATTCTGAAAAAGCGGTGGAATGGATAAAAAGCATTGTCAAGGAATTTGAAGTCGGAGAAATAGTCAAAGGCAAAGTCGTCCGCCTGCTTGACTTTGGCGCTTTTGTGGAATTGTCGCCCGGCAAGGACGGCATGGTCCATGTGAGCGAACTGGCCCCTTACCGCATCCGCAAGCCGGAAGACTTTGTCTCGGTCGGCGACGAGGTAACAGTCAAGGTCAAAGAAATAGACGACCAGGGCCGGATTAACCTAACCATGAAAGGCCTGCCCGAAAACAACCATCTCTGGGAAAATGAAAAAGGCAAAGACAGCGGCGGCGGCTTCGGCTCCAGCGGCTTTGCGCCTAGATTCGGCCGCAACAAAGGCCCGGGCAACAACCGCTTCAATAACCGGAACCGGTACTAAAGAATAAGAAAATTACATACAAAAAAACACCCCGGATAAAACCGGGGTGTTTTTTTATAGGCTCTATCCCGCAATTTGGCTCAAAGTGCGGGATATTTTAGTCGGGGCGAGACGGCTAAATAAGATGATTTTTGGTTTAATACGCAAAAATAGTTGGTAAAATAGTTAAATTTGTTTTAACATTATAGTAAATTTAATAACAAAGTTAAAACACTTTAACTATATGAACAAAATTTCAAAAAAAATGTTGCATTCATTGC